>Ga0308159_1003581_pt1 | contig 15453 bp, 11 predicted proteins | sample PhyCR1_FD_201040 | JGI IMG/M metagenome (GOLD analysis project Ga0308159, IMG submission 201040) | Phyllosphere microbial communities from UC Gill Tract Community Farm, Albany, California, United States - DLSLC.R1 | ecosystem: Host-associated > Plants > Phyllosphere > Unclassified | place: USA... | reverse complement strand
AACCCTGAGGGCCCGCTCGCCGGCGTGCCCTACCTGATGAAGGACCTCGGCCCCACCCTGAAGGGCCGGCTGCAGGAGATGGGCTCCAGGCTCATGCAGGGCAACCGCGCCACGGCGGACAGCTTCCTCACCAGCCGCATCCGCAATGCCGGCCTCAACGTCATCGGCCGCACCACCACGCCGGAATTCGGCTGCTGCTCCTCGGCCGAGAACCCGGCCATGTACGTCACCCGCAATCCGTGGGACACCAGCTACACCACCAACGGCTCCTCCGCGGGCACCGCGGCGGCGGTGGCGGCGGGCGTGCTGCCCATCTCACACGCCACCGATGGCGGCGGCTCCATCCGCATTCCCGCCGGCGCCACCGGCAATATTGGCCTTAAGCCCTCTCGCGGTGTCTTCTCCATCGCGCCCAATCTGTCGGACCTCTCCGGCCTCGTCTCCATCCAGGGCTGCCACACCCGCACGGTGCGGGACACCGCCGCCTTCGTCGATGCCTGCCGCGGCGGCGCCCCCGGCGAGTTCATGCCCTTCTGGCAGCCCGAGGAAGCCTACTCCACCCTCATCCAGCGCGATCCCGGCAAGCTCCGCATCGCCCTCTCCCACGAATGGGGCGACTACCGCGCCACGCCGCATTTCGTGGCGGAGCTGGAGCGCGTGGGCCGCTTCCTCGAATCCCTCGGCCACCATGTCGAATGGGCGCTGCCGCAGGTCGATTTCCGCGCCGCCTTCGCCGCGCAGACCACCTGCTACATCAGCAACTTCGCCCAGACGGTGAACAACCTCATCACCGCCCGCGGCCTGGAACGCCCGCCGGAAGACCTGGTGGAGCCCATCAACATCCGCATCTGGGAAGCCGGCCTGCACACCTCCTTCACCGAGCGGGCAAAGATGCAGGCGGTGTTCAACACCACCTCCCGCGCCTTCGGGGCCTTCTTCGAGGATTGGGACATCATCCTCACCCCCATCACCGCCCTGCCCACGCCGAAAATCGGCACCACCGAATACCTGACGATCAGCGACAATCCCTCGGTGCTCGACTGGTTCGGCAATCTCTGGCGCAACTTCGCCTATACGCCGTTGTCCAATCTCTGCGGCATCCCCGGCATCTCCCTGCCACTGGCGACGCAGGAAAGCGGCCTGCCACTCGGCATCCAGGCCCAGGCCAGGCAGGCCAATGACGGCCTGCTACTGCAACTCGCGGCCCAGATCGAACGCGCCCTTTGCGGCCGCTGGAACGACGGCCGCCGCCCCGGCATCCACGTCACCCAGGACTGAACGTCTTCTCCTCAGGCGGGAAGGAAAAGGCCGGGGAAGGAATTCCCCGGACCCCTTCTTTTCTCTCTTCGAGTGTGTCGTCGGGACGAAGATCGAGAAAAAGCGCTTTGGAAGCGCTGGAACATTGCTGCGCCAGCCGAAGCCGATCTCTGCACAATCCAGGAAAAGCCCGGAACCCGTCCGTCGCACCCCCTGGCTGCAAGCATGCTGAGGCACACACAAAGCATGTAAGCCGAGTGGCCTTCGAAGCCCTACCGGTCCAGCGCACATTCCGAACCATAAAGCTCACCACACCAACATCGAAAAATCCGGACCGCCATCTGTCCCACGGTTTAACCCCCGCGCACCACGCCTCGGATGATCCCGCGTCCTCCGCCTCCGAGCCACCAGCTCAGGCGAACGCCGGTCCCCTCAACCAACCCCCCTCAGCAGCGTCATCCAGTTCGCATCCGCCTCGCCCGGCTTGAAGCCGTAGCGGGCGTACAGCGCATGCGCGTCCGCCGTCGTCAGCGTCCAATGCGTCACCGTCCGCAACTCCGGATGCGCCAGGATCGTCTCCACCAGCGACTTGCTCAGCCCGATACCTCGCGCCGCTGGCTCGATGAACACGTCGCCCAGATGCGCCCGCAAGGCATAATCCGTCAGCAACCGCCCGAACCCGACCTGCCGCCCCTCCGGCGCATAGAGGCCGAAGCACAGGCAATTCGCCCAGCTCCGCTCCGTCACCGCCCGAGGCCGGTCCCGCGCCCAATACGTCCCCGCAAGCGAGGCCAGGACGAACGCCATATCCAACCGCCCCCGCTCATCACTGATCACATAACCATCCGGCCGTGTCACCGCATGCACCATCACGCCACCTTCCCACCTTCACGCCGCCGCATGCCAACCCTGGGCCAGTCCCGCGCCGCATCCGTGACCAGGGAGATCAGCTTGCCAAACAGCACCACATCCTGGAAGCGCAGCCGGCAAGTTATCGAACGAGGAAAGCGACAAGGAAGGCCGGGGAAGAAATTCCCCGGACCCCTTCTTTCTTCTGCGAGTTTGCCGAAGCGCTTCAGGACTGAGAGCAGACGCTGCTTGATGATATTTAAAATAGGCCACCAGGACTGAACCCTCAGTCGCCGGAGGTCCTAGACCTCCGGCGCACCCAGCCGTCTCCCAAGACCGCCCTCTCAAGAGCCCAACCCGAAAAACTCGAAAAAAGAAGATGGGGTCCGGGGAATTCCTTCCCCGGCCTTACCCTTCCCCTCTACCCTACCGCCAGCTCACCCGGCATCCCCGCTCCCGCGCCCCAGCATCTCCTGGATGCGCCGCGCCAGGATGTCCACTGGGAAGGGCTTGCTCAGCACATGCATCCCCTGTCCGAAATGCCCTTGCCCCAGCATGGCATTTTCCGCGTACCCGGTGATGAACAGCACCTTCAGCCCGGGCCGCAGCAGCCGCGCCGCATCCGCCAGTTGTCGCCCGTTCATGCCCCCGGGTAGGCCCACATCGCTCACCAGCAGGTCGATCCGCTTGTCCGAACGCAGGATCGCCAGCCCGGATGGCCCGTCCTCCGCTTCCAGGGCGTTGTAGCCCAGGTCTTCCAGCACGTCGGTCACCAGCATGCGCACGGTGGGTTCGTCATCCACCACCAGCACGGTCTCGCCGAACCGCGCCTTGCGCATCTCCGCCTGCTGGCCGGGGGGCTTGGTCTCCGCCACCGGCCCGGCATGGCGCGGCAGGTACAGGCACACCGTGGTACCCTGCCCCACCTCGGAATAAATCCGCACCTGCCCGCCCGATTGCCGGGCGAAGCCATAGATCATGGAAAGCCCCAGCCCCGTCCCCTGGCCGATCGGCTTGGTGGTGAAGAACGGGTCGAACGCCTTGGCCACCACGTCGGGCGGCATCCCCGTGCCGGTATCGCTGACGCAGAGGGAGACATACTGCCCGATCGGCAGGTCCCGCTCCCGCGCCGCCGCCTCGTCCAGCCAGCGGTTGGCGGTCTCGATCGTCAGGCGCCCGCCCTCCGGCATCGCGTCCCGCCCGTTGATGGCCAGGTTGAGCAGCGCGTTCTCCACCTGCCCGGCATCCACCAGCGTGCTCCACAACCCGCTCGACCCCACGACCTCGACCGAGACGGCCGGGCCCGTGGTGCGGCGGATCAACTCCTCCATCCCCGCCACCAGGCGGTTCAGGTCGGTCGGGCGCGGGTCCAGCGTCTGCTGGCGGGAAAAGGCCAGCAACCGGTGCGTCAGTGCCGCCGCACGCTCCGCTGCCCCCTTCGCCGCGCTGACGAAGCGGCCGACTTCGTTGGCACGCCCCTGCGCCACCCGCGTCTCCAGCAACTCCAGGCTACCGATCACGCCGGTCAGCAAATTGTTGAAGTCGTGCGCGATGCCGCCGGTCAACTGGCCCACCGCCTCCATCTTCTGCGCCTGCCGCAACTTCGCCTCGGAAGCCCGCAACTCGGAGGTCCTGGCCTCCACCTGCCGCTCCAGCGTCGCGGCCAGCCCCTCCAGGTCCTTCTCCGCCCGCCGGCGCTCCACCGCCATCCGGGTGCGGTTGGCCACCTCGCGGATGAAGGTCAGCTCCTCCGCCGGCCAATCCCGTGGCCTTTCGTGGTTCAGGTAGAGCAGCGCCACCAGCCCATCCTGCTCCGTCACCGGCATGTTGATAAAGGACCAGGCGCTGATGGCCTTCAGCGTCGCCGCCGTCGCCGCCGTGCGCGGGTCCTTCTCCGCATCGGTGACGATGGCGGTCTCGCCACGCTTGAGGTCCTCGATATAGGACCCGTGGTCGCGGAACTTCAGCGTCCCGGCAATGGTCTTGATCCCCGGCGCATTCCAGTCGCGCTCGACGGTGATGGTCTCCGCCCGCGGGTCCACCGTGCCGTAGCCGGCGCGGCTGACATGCAGCGCCTTGCCCAGCACCTCGGCCGCCGCGTAAGCCAGGTCGGCCGGGCTCTCCAGCATCCGGAAGCGGTCATCCAGGTCCAGCAGCGCCCACGTGCGCAACTCGGCTTCCTTGGGCTGCGTGATGTCCAGCGACGTCCCCGCCATCAGCACCGGCGTACCATCTGGCCGCGTGCTCACCTGGGCGCGGATCTGCACCCAGCCGATGCGCCCATCCGCCCGCAGCACGCGGTAATCGATCTGGTAGTCCTCGCCGGTACGCACGCTCCGCTCCACCGCCGCCGCCATCCGCCCGGAATCATCCGGATGGATCGCCGCCTGCAACTCCGCGAAGCTGAACGGGGCACTGGGGTCGCGGCCGAAATTCTCCCGGCAGATGCTGGACGTCACCAGGTCCCCGCTCACCAGGTCCAGCTCCCAGATGCCCAGGCGCCCCGCCTGGGTGGCGAAGCGCAGCCGGCTCTCGCTATCCTCCTGCGCGCGCAGCCGGTCGCTCAGCTCGGCCAGCAGCGCGGCATTGCGGCTTTCCAGCCCCGCCATGCGCTCACGCTCCAGCGTGACGTCCACCTGGCTGGCGAAGAAATACGCCAACTGCCCCTCCGCATCCCTCACCGGCGCCAGCAGCAGCCGGTTCCAGAACGGCTCGCCATTCTTACGATGGTTGCGGATGTCGATCTCGATGGAGCGCGCCGCCGCCACGGCCTCGCGGATCTGCTGCACCGTCTCCGGGTCGGTTTCGTCCCCCTGCAGGAAACGGCAGTTGCGGCCAAGAATCTCCTGCCGCGAATACCCGGTCAGCCGGCAGAACGCATCGTTGGTGAACACCACCGGATTATCGTACTGCCGCGGGTCGGTGATGATCATCGGCATCCGCGTCGCCCGCACGGCGGCCACGAACGGGTCCGTGCCCGAATCCGTGCCCAGGATCTCGGCGCCGATCCGTACCGCGTCGCTCGCCTTGCGCTCAGCCCGCGCGGCGTCGTCCTGCGGCTTACTCATGGCCGCCGCCTCCGGCCGCCCGCTCAAAGGCCGGCCCTGCAACGACGGCAAAGCCAAAGCCCGAGACTCCCCTGGCTCGCGCCCCGGCCGTCTCGCACGCTGAAACATTGAGGCGATTGAACGTCATGCTGATGCATGTAGAGCCGTCCCGGAAGGGCACAAGAGACCTTCGTCCCTGCCTTGGCCTTTGCCGCTTCAACAAGACTTCAACACCGGAACGGCAACGAAATCAGCGGTCGCCACACCCTACGCCCCGCGTCGTGCCACAAACCTTCCGGAGCCGTCTCGGCCCCGCCCGCCTCAGCCCAGGCTCGTGCCTTCCGGGTAGACCGCCACCCCCCGCCCGGCGAAGAACCGGTCGAACGCCGCCGGCGCCAGCACCGCATTCTCCTGCGCCGCCCTGTCATGGCCTGACGGGTTGTGGAACACGATCCGCCCCGCCGTCGCCCGATGCACCAGCACCAGATGCCCGCCGCGCCCCGGCGGCTCCCGCTCCGGCCAGCGAATGCCCGGATGCACCGACGCCATGAAGAACTCCGCCCGGTCCAGGATGTCCGGCAACGCCGCCGCATCCACCCCCACCACCACCTCGGCCGCCATGCCGAATTGCGCCGCCACATACCGGGTGAACGGCGCGTAGATCAGCCCCTTGATGCCCCCATCCGGCTGCCGGACATACCCACCATGCTGCGTGCAGCCCCGCGCCAGCTCCAGCGTCGGCACCACCTGCCCGGTGCGCGCCGCCAGCATCATCTTCAGGCAGGCCATGCCGCACACATGGTCCGCCCATTCCACGTACTCCGCCTGCGTCGCCGCACCGGACGACGCCCATAACGGGTCCCTCACCAACGCCGCCTTGGCACCCTCCGCCACCACGGCCGCCGTCAGGTCCCGCGATTCCCACTGGCTGAAATAGGGCACACCCATGCAACCGCTCCCCGTCTTCCCACATCTCCGCCTAAAGCGGATCGCTACCGGAAGCGAGGCGAAGGCCAGGGAAAGAATTCCCCGGACCCCTTCTTTTTTCTGCGCGTTTGGCGTCACGCCTCAGGACTGAGAGCGAACGCTTCCAGATGATTTTGATAATGGGCCACGCGGGCTGAACCCTCAGTCGCCGGAGGTCCTAGACCTTCGGCGCGCCCAGCCGTCTCTCAGGCTCAACCCATCAACAGCCACACCCGAAAAACTCGAAAAAAGAAAAGAAGGGGCCCGGGGAATTCCTTCCCCGGCCTTCCCTGACCACCCTCCTCCTCAGCGCCCCTTGGCGTCGTCCAGCCCATCGCGCAGCGTCTGTTCCGGCAGCCCCACCACCAGCAGGAAGGCTGCCGTCATCACCACGCCGCTCAGCAGGAAGCACCCGGTCAATGCCGTGCGGTAGGCATCCGACACCGCCAGGTGCTGCGCCGCCGTCAGCCCCGCCAGCGCCTTCACCCCATGTTCCGTAATGGCCGCGACATCGACCTCCCCGCCAATGCGGTGGGAAGCCGCCAGCAGGCGGGAGGACATGATGGTCCCGGACGCCGCCACCCCCACCGCTCCGCCCAGCGAGCGCAGGAAGGTCATCGCCCCCGTCGCCGCCCCCAGCTCCCGGTGAGACACGGCGTTCTGCACCGCCGTGGTCAGGTTCGGCATGCCCATGCCCATCCCCAGCCCCAGCAGGCCCATCGAGACCAGGAACACCGCCGGTGCGGCGCCCAGGTAGGCGAACACCGCCAGGCTGGCCAACGCCACCGCCTCCAGCCCCAGCCCCGCCAGCAGGAACGCCTTGTTGCGCCCGAGGCGGGAGACGATCCGCCCGCCAATGACCGAGCTGAGCACCATGCCCACCACCTGCGGCAGCAGCATCGCCCCCGCCGCCGCCGGGTCCATCCCCAACACCAGCTGGAAGTACAGCGGCAGGAACACGGTGGAGCCCATCATGGCGAACACCATCATCCCGCCCACCGCCACGCCGCGCGCGAACACCGTGTTGCGGAACAGCGAAAGCCGGATCAGCGGTTCCGCCGCCTGGGTCTCCCGCCACAGGAACAGGGCGAACAGCACCACCACCCCCGCCACCATCCCAGCGGTCTGGATGGAGGCCCAGGGGAACTCCGTCCCGCCCCAGGCCAGCAGCAGCAACAGGGACGCCGTGGCCCCCGCCAGCAGCGCCGCGCCGGCATAATCCACCGGCCGCGACGGCCCCGGCGGGCGCGGCTTCAGCCCGATCGCCACCAGCACCAGCGCCAGCGCGCCGATCGGCAGGTTCACGTAGAACACCCAGCGCCAGGAGAGCGTCTCGGTGATCACGCCGCCCAGCAACGGCCCCGCCACGCTGGCCAGGGCGAAGGTGCCGGTGAACAACCCCTGGTAGCGCGGCCTCTCGCGCGGGGAGACGACATCCCCCACCGCCGCCTGCGCCAATACCAGCAACCCGCCCGCCCCCAGCCCCTGCAAGGCCCGGAAGGCGATCAACTGCCCCATCGACTGCGCCGCGCCACTGGCGAAGGACCCTGCCAGGAACAGCAGGATCGCCACGAAGAACAACCGCCGCCGCCCATACAGGTCGGACAGCTTGCCATAGAGCGGCGTGGTCACGGTGGCGCACAGCATGAACGCCGTCACCACCCAGGAGATATGCGCCATCCCGCCCAGGTCGCCGACCATGCGGGGCAGCGCGGTATTGACGATGTTCTGGTCCAGCGCCGCCAGGCACATGGTCAGCAGCGCACCCGCCATCACCGTGCGGATCGGCGCCCGCACCGGCGGCACGGTCGCGCTGGCCGGCGCGGCACCCACGCCGCCGGCCACGGCCGGCGCAGCGGCGTCCCGGGCACCCACCCGCGCGTCGGTCTCGTTCTTCGCCGCGGGCGCGGAATGGGGGCCATTCGCCGCGGGCGCGGGATTATGGTCATTCGCCGCGGACGCGGGCTTAGGGTCATTCGCCGCGGGCGCGGCGGGGGCTTGGTGGTCTGGCACCCGCCTTCCTCCTGTGTCTGGTCCGGCTCGGCCCCGGCCACGCTCCGGCCGGTCGGGCGCGCCATGTTCCCTTCGCTCTACACCCATCTTCCGCCCACGCCAAAACCGGCCGCCAGCCACAGCCAGGACGCTGCCGCCTCTGGACAAGCCCGGAACCGGCATCCTAATTTCATTTCCGAAACGGAGTTCCGGCGATGTCGCGTTGGGGCGAATTATTCTCGGGCGCCGGACTGGGCCTCCTGGTCGGCCTGCTGATGGGCCTCTCCGCCGCCTCTGTCGTCGGCAGCATCCTCGCCGCCCTCGCCGCCGCCTTCGCCGCCTTCTTCGGGCTGGTCCCCAATGTCGGCACGGGCCACGGCCTGCGCGTCGGCGCCTTCGGCCTGGCCTGCGCGGTCGGCGTCCTCGGCGGCCTCACCCTGCGCACCGGCGCCATCGGCCTCGCCCCCAGCATCCACGCCGATGTCGCCGCCTGGCAGGCCGCCGGTTACCCGGCGGAGGAAGCCAGGGCGCTGGTCGCCTTCCAGCGCCTCGGCGTCCGGCCGAAGGCGCTGGAGGTCGGGCCACGCCCCACCGCCGGCATCGTCGACCCGGTGCTGTTCTCCACCGTCAGCGACCTCTGCGGCCGCCTCAACCGCCTGCCGCCGCCGGAAGCGCTGAACCTGCTGCGGGACCCGACAGCCGGCTCGGTCGGCAACGCCGTCGCCACCGGCCTGCAGGCCTCGCCGGAGGCCGCGCGGCCCGAGACCGTCCGCCGGGCGGTCGCTGCCCTGTGCAACTGACCCGGCACGGCACCCAGGCTCCACACGGCACCCAGGCTCCGCACGGCACCGGGGCTCCGCGCGGCGCCCGCCGCGCGCTGGCCGCCCTCGCCGCCTGCGCCACCCTTGCCGCCCACCCGGCCGCCAGCCAGCCCAGCCGGGAGGTCCTCGATGGCGCCGCACCCGCCATCGTGCGGGTCATTGCCTCCGGCTGCGGCGGCACCGCCCGCGGCGGCACCGGCTTCGCCTGGGAATCCGCCGGGCAGATCGTCACCGCCCTGCATGTCGTGGCGGGGTGCGATACGCTGCGCGTCAATTTCCAGGGCATCGGCGAACGCCCCGCCCGCGTCGCCCGCCTGTTCCGCCCGGCCGACCTCGCCCTGCTGGCGGTAGACCAGCCACCCACGCTCACCCCGCTCCTCGCCTCCACCCGCATTCCCGTGGGGGAGACCGTCATGGTCTTCGGCTACGGCCTCGATACCTCGACGCGTGAGGAACGGCCCCTCTACGTCACCACCGCCAGCACCAGCACCCCGCTGTTGTCGGACGCGGTGAACGCCGAGGCCCGCACCCAGCTCCTCTCCCTCGGCGCCCCCGCGCTGGAGACCGAGATCCTGCGCGTGGACGGCAACCTGCTGCCGGGCCATTCCGGCGCGCCGGTGCTGGATGCCGCCGGTCGCGTCGTCGGCATCGGCTCCGGCGGTCTGCAACGCGGCACCGTCGGCGTCGGCTGGGCCATCCGGGCCCGCTACCTGGCAGACCTCGCCCGCGCGCCCGCCCTGGCGGATGGCCGTGCCCCCGGCCTCGGCACCGCCCCCAACAGCCCGGGCTACGCCACCCTGGCACCGGGCGCCGGCACCCTGCGCGCCCGCTGCGGGCAACTGGATTTCATCCGCACCCGCACCGGCCTCTCCCTCGCCACCCTCGTCGCCTCGTCGGACGACCAACGCGGCTTCCAGTCCATCGCCATGACCGCCGGCCGCCCCTGGGACGTCCTGGCCGCCCTGCAATTCGATATCTGGACCGAACAGCGCAGCGGCGCCGGCGTCGCCGTCCCCGCCGGCGGCACGCTCACCCCCCAGCCCAATGGCTGCACCGCCCGCTGGGCCAACGGCCTGGTCGACCTCTTCGTCAGCGGCGCCGCCGTGCCGGCCGCCGACGACCCCACCTGGCCCATGGCGGTGGAACTGACGACGCGCGCCTTCGGCCACGCCTGGGCACAGGAATTCCTGCCCTTCCTGCAGATCGACCCCGGCTTCTCCTACGGCCCGCCCCGCTCCGGCCCCGGCGGCCTGCTCATCAACCGCATGACCTTCATCGGCCAGCGCCCCGGCCAGGTGCCCCACGCCGCCTTCCAGACCCTGCTGGCCAAGGGCAGCGCCACCATCGGCGTCGCCGCCATCACCCGCCACTACCCCTACCCGATGACCCCGCCACCCGACGAAGCCACCTACCGCGCCTGGGTCGCCGCCGCCCTCGCCGCCTACCTCTCCACCGTGCCGCCCTAGCCGGGAGCGGTGCTGGTGACAAAGCGGGAAGGCCGGGGAAGGAATTCCCCGGACCCCTTCTTTTTTCTGCGGGTTCAGGTTGGCATCAGGGCCGGACGTGCAGCCTCGTTGTGACAAGCCGGCCTCCGCGCAGGCACTTGGCTTTCTGGAAACGATCTCCTCGTCAGACTTCAAGCGGTCGCCGGGAAGCAGGGCCCTGCGAGGATATGAAAAATCACCGTGGCTGAACCACCCGCCGCCAATCGCACGAGACCCCACCGCAACAAGGCCAATTCTTCAAACATCCGCTCCCAATAACGCCGACCAGAAACTCGAAAAAAAAGATGGGGTCCGGGGAATTCCTTCCCCGGCCTTCCGCACGCCAAGCCGGTGCGGAACACATCCACCCGGATAGAGCTCCCCCACGCCCCAGCCCCTCCCAGCCGCAGCCTGGAAAATGACGCCCGTGGCATTCCTTCGCCGCTCATTGCCCCCACCCATGGCGCCCCCGACCCACCATGCTATCCTGCCAGGACGATCCAGTCCCTCCCCATCCCTCACCGATGGAACCTGCCGCCCATGACCGACATCCTCTTCGTCAAGCCCATCCTCCCCCGGGCCGGCGCCCTGGTGCTGCCGCTGGCGGAGGGCTTCGTGCTGGAAGGGCTGGCGAAGCAGGCGGATGAAGCCACCAACGGCGCCGTCTCCCGCGGCCTGGAAGCCGCCGGCTTTAAGGGCAAGAAGGGCCAGTCCGCCACCCTCTACGGCCCCGGCGGCCACCTCTCCCGCATCGTCGCCGTCGGCCTCGGCGCCGCGCCGCTGGAAGCATCGGCGGCCGAGGCCGCCGGCGGCCACGCCCTCCCCCTCATCGCCACCGAGGTCGAGGCCACGATCGACGCCGGCTCCCTCCCCGCCGCCTTCGCGGCCTCGTTCGCCTTGGGCCTCCGCCTCCGCGCCTACCGGTTCGACCGCTACCGCACCAAGGAAGCGGCGGAGGAGAAGCCCAAGCTCACCCGCGTCACCATCGCGGTGCCGGATGTCCCCGCCGCCCAGGCCGCCCACGCCCCGCTCTCCGCCATCGCCGACGGCGTCTTCCTGACGCGGGACCTGGTCAGCGAGCCCCCCAACATCCTCTACCCGGCCGAGATGGCCGATCGCTGCCGCGCGCTCGAGCCCCTCGGCGTCACGGTCGAGATCATGGGCCCGAAGGAGCTGGAAGCGCTGGGCTTCGGCGCCCTGCTCGGCGTCGCCCAGGGCTCGGCGCGGGAAGCCCGCATGGTGGTCATGCAATGGAATGGCGGCGCGGAGGGCACCGCTCCGGTCGCCTTCATCGGCAAGGGCGTCACCTTCGATACCGGCGGCATCTCCATCAAGCCCGCCGGCGGCATGGAGGACATGAAGTTCGACATGGCGGGCGCCGGCACCGTCATCGGCCTGATGTCGGCGCTGGCCGGCCGCAAGGCCCGCGTCAACGCCGTCGGCCTCGTCGGCCTGGTGGAGAACATGCCCTCCTCCACCGCCCAGCGCCCGGGGGACGTCGTCACCACCCAGTCCGGCCAGACGGTCGAGGTCATCAACACCGACGCCGAAGGCCGCCTCGTCCTGGCGGACGTGCTCTGGTACGCGCAGCACCGCTTCAAGCCGCGCTTCATGGTGGACCTCGCCACCCTCACCGGCGCCATCATCATCGCCCTCGGCCACGAACACGCCGGCCTGTTCAGCAACGACGACGCCCTGGCCACGCAACTGACCAATGCCGGTACCGCGGTGGGCGAGAAACTCTGGCGCATGCCGCTGGGCGAGGCCTACGACAAGCAGATCAAGTCCGACATCGCGGACATGAAGAATGTCGGCGGCCGCCCCGGCGGCTCCATCACCGCCGCCCAGTTCATCCAGCGCTTCATCGATACGAAGGACGGCGCCATGCCCTGGGCGCATCTGGACATCGCCGGCACCGCCTGGGCCACCAAGGACGCCGCCACGACGCCGAAGGGCGCCACCGCCTTCGGCGTCCGCCTGCTGGATCGCCTGGTGGCCGACCACTACGAAGGCTAGGCAAGTGGCCGAGATCGGCTTCTACCACCTCACCCGCACGCCGATGGAAGCGGCGCTGCCCAAGCTGCTGGGCCGCGTCCTCTCCCAGGGCGGCCGCGCCGTCGTCCGCGTCGGCACGCCGGAGCGGCTGGCGGCGCTGGACACCTCCCTCTGGCTCTCGGCCGACCCCGACTGGCTGCCCCATGGCACGCCACTCACCGGCAACGCCGACCTGCAGCCCATCTGGCTGACGACGGAGGACGAGGCCCCCAACGCCGCCCGCTTCCTGTTCCTGGTGGACGGCGCCAACACCGCCCGCACCCCCGAATACGACCGCGTCTTCGACCTGTTCGACGGCCAGGACGACACCGCCGTCGCCGCCGCCCGCGCCCGCTGGTCCGCCGCCAAGGCCGCCGGCCACGCCCTGGCCTACTGGCAACAGGGCGAGCGCGGCTGGGAAAAGAAGGCCTGACGCTTTACGGGCCGAAAGGCTGGGGGAAGGAATTCCCCTAGACCCCCATCTTCTCTTTGCGAGTCTGAAGCATCCGTCGCGATGTCATCCTGCACTGCGCACGGACGTTGTTCTGGACGATGGGCCTGGTGAGTATCGAACCCCGGCTGGCGTGAAGCCCCCTCCTGCCCGGAACGCTGCCGCGCCCCCGCGGTTATGTCCCTCTCAGCCAGGGAAACCGCCATGCCGCGCAAAGACCCCCATCGCTGGTCCGCCCATGTCAACGAGACCAGCGATGCGATGGACCTCAAGCAGGACGTCTTCAAGCAGGACGACCCCACGGCCATCGCCCGCTCCCTGAAGCACTCGGCCGAAGCCAGCCACCGCCGGAAATCCAATCCCTTCCGCTCGGCCATGTCGATGCTGACCTTCTACATCAACCGCGCCGGCCACAACCTCTCCGCCCGCCGCCGCAAGAAGCTGGATGCCGCCAAGGACGCGCTGCGCCACGAATTCAAGCGGGACTGACGGCGCACCCCGCCCGCCCGCCACGCCACCGCATATCCGCCTTGCAGTCCACGCCCCACCGTCACACCCTCTCCCCAACCGGCCCGGCGCCGCGCGCCCCTCAGCGCACCCGCCCCGGCCGCCAATCCACGTCAGCGGCACAACCCGCGATCCCGGGAGAGAGACACGAATGACCCCAACACGACGCACCCTGCTCGGCGCCGCCGGCGGCCTGCTCGGCACCGCCGCCCTCGCACGCGGCGCCACGGCACAATCCTTCCCCTTCGCGCCCAACCAGCGCTACCCGGACCCGGCGGTGCAGGTCCTCGACCCCAGCTTCGCCAGGTACCGCATCTACAGCAGCACGCTGGAACAGGTCGCCACCGGCATGCGCTGGGCGGAAGGCCCCGCCTACTTCCCGGAAGGCGGCTACCTGCTGTGCAGCGACATCCCCAACAACCGCATCATGAAGTTCGACGAGAAGGACAACAGATTCACCGTCTTCCGTGGCCCCGCCAACTACGCCAACGGCAATGCGCGGGACCGCCAGGGCCGCCTCGTCACCTGCGAGCACTCGGTCACACGCCGCGTCACCCGCACGGAAAAGGATGGCTCCGTCTCCGTCCTGGCCGACAGCTTCGAAGGCAAGCGCCTCAACGCCCCCAACGACATCGTCGTCCGCGCGGATGAGACGATCTGGTTCACCGACCCGCTCTTCGGCATCAACGGCGAATGGGAAGGCAGTCGCGCCCAGCCGGAACAGCCCACCACCAACGTCTACCGCATCGGCACGGACGGCAAGCTCGCAGCCGTCATCACCGATCTCGTCAATCCCAACGGCCTGGCCTTCTCCCCGGACGAGAAGAAGCTCTACGTTGTCGAATGGCGCGGCACTCCCAACCGCAGCATCTGGTCCTACGACGTCAACGCCGACGGCACCGTCGGCAACAAGACCAAGCTGATCGACGCGGCGGACCAGGGCGCGCTGGACGGCTTTAAGGTGGACCGGGACGGCAATCTCTGGTGCGGCTGGGGCAGCAACGGCGCGTTGGAGCCGGAAGCGCGCGAGGTCGGCGGCCGCCGCGTCTACCAGCTTCGTGGCAAGTCGGAAGACCTCGACGGCGTCATGGTCTTCAACCCGCAAGGCAAGCCCATCGGCTTCATCCGCCTGCCGGAACGCTGCGCCAACCTCACCTTCGGCGGTCCCAAGAACAACCGCCTCTACATGACCAGCTCCCACTCCCTCTACGCCCTGTATGTCGAGGCGCACGGCGCGGTCTGATCCCGCCAGCGGCCGCATCCCCCCGGGTGCGGCCGCCCCTTCATCCCAGCCGAAAAGGCCGCAGACGCGCACTCAACCTTTGCCCGATCGCGCGCTCACGCTCCCGGCCGGTTCGGCCGACACACGCCAAAGCATGGCCGGCGCAGCCAGATGCGGCAGCCATGCTCGAACCGTTCCCCAGCCACGCACCTCCCGCCTTTCGGCGAAGCCGCCTCAGCCGATCACGCTCTACCCTTCCCGCCCATCGAACGCCCGCTGCGCCTTCACCACCGCCGCCATGTTCCGCTCCACCCACGCATCGAACGCGCGGATCGGCTCGCTCAGCGAAGCGCCCAGCGGCGTCAGCGCATACTCCACCCGCGGCGGCACCTCGCTGAAACTGCGCCGCAGCACGAAGCCATGCCGCTCCAGCCGCCGCAGCGTCTGGATCAGCATCTTCTCCGAAATCCCGCCAATCCGCCGCCGCAGCTCCGCCGTCCGCCCCGGCCCGATCGCCAGCGTATGGATCACCAGCAGGGACCACTTATCCGCCAGCGCCTCCAGCACGCGGCGGGACATGCATCCCTGCTGGAACACATCCGCCGCCGGGCACGCCGCAGCCTCCGCCACACCCACCGCGGGCTCATCCGCCGCGGGCATCGCCCTCTCCGGCGCAAAGGCCTCCGCCACCAGCGCGCTCATCCCCACCATCCGCCCTTCGCTCATCCGCGCGCCTTCGCATGGCACAAAACTTACCGCAAGGTACGTACTTGCCGCCCGCCCGCCCCCATGCGAAGCCCAACGCCCGGAACGGCCGCCACAC
>Ga0308159_1003579_pt1 | contig 15456 bp, 14 predicted proteins | sample PhyCR1_FD_201040 | JGI IMG/M metagenome (GOLD analysis project Ga0308159, IMG submission 201040) | Phyllosphere microbial communities from UC Gill Tract Community Farm, Albany, California, United States - DLSLC.R1 | ecosystem: Host-associated > Plants > Phyllosphere > Unclassified | place: USA... | reverse complement strand
GACCCTGTTGACCGTGACCATTTTGCTGGTAGGCGGCCTGACTTTCCTGCCAACGCTGGCGTTAGGCCCCATCGCTGAACACTTGAGCATGGGCTTCTAAAAAAGGGATATGAAAATGAATATGCCTGCAAAAAATGCTGCTCCCGTGAACACCCAGGAACCGCCAAAAACTGCGATCTCCGCCCTGTGGCGCCCGGCGCTGGTTCAGGCCTTCGTCAAGCTCGACCCGCGCCAGCTGCAACGCTCGCCGGTGATGCTGGTGGTCGAGCTGACCGCGATCCTCACCACCGTGCTGTGCTTTGTGCCCGACACCGCCGTGCCGACCTTCGTGGCCGTGCAAATCGCCGTGTGGCTATGGTTCACCGTGCTGTTCGCCAACTTCGCCGAGGCCTTGGCCGAAGGTCGCGGCAAGGCCCGCGCCGACAGCCTCAAGGCTGGCAGCGAAGGCCTCAGCGCACGGCGCAAGGAAGCCGACGGCAGCTTCAAGGTCGTGCCGGCCACCAGCCTGCGCAAAGGCGATGTGGTACGCGTTGCCGCCGGGGAAATGATCCCCGGTGACGGCGAAGTCATCGAGGGTATTGCGGCGGTCAACGAAGCGGCGATCACCGGCGAATCCGCACCGGTGATCCGCGAGTCCGGCGGCGACCGCTCGGCCGTCACCGGCAACACACGCCTAGTGTCGGACTGGCTGTTGGTGCGCATCACCGTCAACCCGGGCGAGTCCACACTGGACCGCATGATCGCGTTGGTCGAAGGCGCCAAGCGCCAGAAAACCCCCAACGAAGTCGCGCTGGATATCCTGCTGATCGGCCTGACCTTGATCTTCCTGTTGGTGGTGGTGACCTTGCAGCCGTTTGCCCATTTTGCGAATGGCAGCTTGCCGCTGGTGTTCCTGGTCGCACTGCTGGTGACGCTGATTCCTACAACCATCGGCGGCTTGCTCTCGGCGATTGGCATCGCCGGCATGGACCGTCTGGTGCGCCTCAATGTGATCGCCAAGTCCGGCCGCGCGGTGGAGGCGGCGGGGGATGTGCACGTATTGTTGCTGGACAAGACCGGCACCATCACCTTCGGTAATCGCCGTTGCTCGGCGGTGGTCGCGGCGCCTGGCGTCAGCGGTCGGGAAGTGGCGGAGGGCGCGTTGTTCGCCTCCCTGGCGGATGACACTGCGGAAGGTAAATCCATCGTCGAATACCTGCGCGCCTTGCACCCTCAGGCCGAGCCGTCGCTGGATGAGCTGACCGCCGTGCCGTTCAGCGCCGAAACCCGTTTATCCGGCGTCGACTACCAGGGCCGCGTGTTCCGTAAAGGCGCGGTGGATTCGCTGCTGGCGTTTATCGGCCAACAACGCCGCGACCTGCAACCTGCGCTGTCGCGGGAAATCGACAAGATCGCCCAAAGCGGCGGCACCCCGTTGCTGGTGTGCGCCGATGGCAAGTTGCTCGGTGCGATCCATCTGAAAGACGTGGTCAAGCCCGGCATCCGCGAGCGTTTCGCCGAGCTGCGCAAGCTGGGGATTCGTACCGTGATGGTCACCGGCGACAACCCGCTGACCGCCGCCGCGATTGCTGCCGAAGCGGGCGTGGATGACGTGCTGGCCGAAGCCACGCCGGAGAAAAAACTCGCGCGCATCCGCCACGAGCAAAACGACGGCCGCCTGGTGGCCATGTGTGGCGACGGCGCCAACGACGCGCCGGCGCTGGCCCAGGCCGACGTGGGCATGGCCATGAACGACGGCACCCAGGCCGCGCGTGAAGCGGCCAACATGGTCGACCTCGACAGCGACCCCACCAAGTTGCTGGACGTGGTGCAGATCGGCAAGGAACTGCTGGTGACGCGCGGTGCGCTGACCACGTTCTCTATCGCCAACGACGTGGCCAAGTACTTTGCGATCCTGCCGGCGCTGTTCGCCTCGATCTACCCACAACTCGGTGTGCTCAACGTGATGCACCTGCAGAGCCCGCAGAGCGCGATCCTGTCGGCCATCGTGTTCAACGCGCTGATCATTGTGGTGTTGATCCCGTTGGCACTGCGCGGCGTGCGTGTGCAAGCGGCGAGTGCGGCGGCGTTGCTGCGGCGCAACCTGCTGATCTACGGGCTGGGCGGGATTCTGGTGCCGTTCGTGGGCATCAAGGCGATCGACATGCTGCTGACCGCGCTGCACCTGGTGTAAACCCAACTGAGTCGAGGAATCTGAAATGTCCACTATGATCCGCCCGGCCCTGAGCCTGCTGGTACTCATGACCCTGATCACCGGCGTCGCCTACCCACTGGTGGTCACCGGTGTCGCCCAAGTAGCCTTCCCCGAGCAGGCCAACGGCAGCCTGGTACGCGATGCCAGCGGCAAGGTGCGCGGCTCCAGCCTGATCGCCCAGGACTTTACCGGCGACGGCTGGTTCCACCCACGCCCGTCGGCCGGCGCGTTTGCGACCGTCTCCAGCAGCGCCAGCAACCTTGGCCCGAGCAACCCGGCGCTGGCCGCCCGTGTGTTCGATGACGCTAACAAGCAGCTGGTACCTAGCCAGGGCCCGGTGCCGTTGGCCTCGCTGACTACCTCCGGCAGCGGTCTTGATCCACACTTGCCACCTTCGGCGATTGCCTATCAACTGGCGCGAGTGGCGGCGGCGCGGAGCGTACCGGTGTCGACCCTCCAGCGCTTGCTCGATGAGCACATCGAAAGCCCGCTGGTGGGCCCACCGGTGGTGAATGTGCTGGCGCTGAACATGGCCCTGGAAAAGTTGTAGGCAACACAGGCCTCATCGGGGCAAGCCCCCTCACACACTTGGCCTGCGTACACCGGTCGAAATGTGGGAGGGGGCTTGCCCCCGATAGGGCCCTAAAAGACTCTATAAAAATACCTGAAGGAACCCCCACGCATGAGCGACTCCGGCCGCGCCGATGCCCTGTTAGCCGACCTGCCACGCAACGGCCGTGGCCGGCTCAAAGTCTTCCTCGGCGCCGCCCCAGGTGTGGGCAAAACCTACGCCATGCTCCAGGCCGCCCACACCCAACTGCGTCAGGGCGTACGGCTGATCGCCGGGGTGGTCGAAACTCACGGCCGCGCCGAAACCGAAGCCTTGCTCGGCGGCCTGCCGCAGCAACCCTTAGTGCGCTGCGAATACCGCGGCGTGATGCTCGAAGAAATGGACCTCGACGGCCTGCTCGCCGCCAAGCCCCAGCTGGTGCTGGTCGACGAACTGGCCCACAGCAATGCCCCCGGCAGTCGCCATGAAAAACGCTGGCAAGACATCCAGGAACTGCTCGCCGCCGGTATCAATGTGTTCACCACGGTCAACGTCCAGCACCTGGAAAGCCTCAATGACCAGGTGCGCGGCATCACCGGCGTGCAGGTGCGTGAAACCCTGCCCGACTGGGTGCTGCAAGAGGCCGACGAACTGCTGCTGATCGACCTGCCCTCGCGCGAACTGCTTGAGCGCCTGCGCGACGGCAAGGTGTATGTGCCCGAGCAGGCCCGCGCCGCCATCGATGCGTTTTTTACCCAGACCAACCTCATGGCCCTGCGCGAGCTGGCGATGCAAACCGCCGCCGCCCACGTCGATGACGACCTGGCCCAGGGCTATCGCCAACTCGGCCAGGCCGCGCCGGCGGTGCGCGGGCGCTTGCTGGTGGGCGTGGATGGCGATGCGCAGGCCGAACGCCTGGTGCGCCATGCCAGCCGCGTGGCCCAGCGTCGGCATTTGCCGTGGAGCCTGGTGCATATCGACAACGGCCGCGCGCGCGACGAGCAAGCGCGGCTGCGCCTGCAAAACGCCCAGCAACTGGCCGAACGCCTCGGTGGGGAAGTGGTGCTGCTGCGTGCGGGGGAGGTGGCCAAGACGCTGATCCAGCACGCCGCCGAGCGCCGCGCCAGCCTGCTGCTGGTGGGGCAGTCGCGGATGCGCTGGCGGCGTCGTCTGTTCGGTGGAGGCCTGGCCGCGCGGTTGTTGCGCAATGCGCGGGGCCTTGAAATCAACGTGCTCGACAGCGACGACATCCCCGCGCCGCCACGCCTGCCGGATGTGCGTGGGTTGGTGTGGTTCGACTACGCCTTGGCGGTGGTCGCCACTGTGTTCGCCGCCGCCGTGGCCTGGGCGGTGTCCAGTGTTTTACCGTTGCCGAATATCTCGCTGGTGTTTCTCGCCGCGGTGTTGCTGGTGGCGGTGCGCAGCAGCCTCGGTCCGTCGTTGGTGTGCGCGGCGTTGTCGTTCATGACCTATGACTTTCTGTTTATCCCGCCGAATTTTTCCTTCGCTATCCAGCGCGAAGAAGATGTTTTGACCTTGCTGTTCTTCCTGCTGATGGCGGCGCTTACCGGCAACCTGGCGGCACGCCAGCGCCGGCAGCTGCAGGCGTTGCGCGACACCCAGGAAGAGACCAGCGAACTGCTCGACCTGTCGCGCAAGCTCACCGCTGCTACCGATCGCCAGGCGGTGATCAGTGCGGCGGCCCATCACTTGGAAGGCTGGAGCGACCTGGACCTGTGCCTGGTCAATCGCGACGGCCAGGGCGGCTGGAAGGTCGAAACCGGCGGCCCGCTGACCCTTACCGAAGCCGAACGCGCCGCCGCTGATTGGGCCTGGCAGCATGACCAACCAGCAGGCATGGGCACCGGCACCTTGCCGTTTGGCCGCTGGTGGTGGTGGCCACTGTCGGGTGAGGAGGGGCCGCTGGGCCTGCTCGGCGTAAGCGCCAAACCGGGCCGCGAGTTGAGCGGCCAGCGCCGGCGCCTGCTGACCGCCTTGAGCCAGCCATTGGCCCAGGCCCTGGCGCGGGCACAGCTGGCGCAGGAGTTGGAGTCGGCGCGCCTGCACGGCGAAACCGAGCAATTGCGCAGCGCCTTGCTGGCCTCGGTGTCCCATGACCTGCGCACGCCCTTGACCTCCATGCGCGGCAGCATCGACAGCCTGCTGGCGCTCGGTGAGGCCATCCCTCTGGAGGATCGCCGCGAGTTGCTCGAAGGCACCCGCGATGAAGCCGAGCGCCTCGACCGCTACATCCAGAACCTGCTCGACATGACCCGCCTCGGCCATGGCGCCCTGAAGCTGGCGCGCGACTGGGTGTCGCCGGGGGATATCGTCGGCAGCGCGCTCGGGCGCTTGCGTGCGGTGCTGGCGCCGTTGCAGGTAAGCACCGACGTGCCGGCGCAGTTGCCGTTGCTGTATGTGCATGCGGCGTTGATCGAACAGGCGCTGGTCAACGTGCTGGAAAACGCGGCGCGCTTTTCGCCGCCCCACGGCCGTTTGCAACTGAGCGCAGGGGTGTTGGATAACCAGCTGTTTTTCGCCGTGGCCGACGAGGGCCCGGGAATTCCCGAGGATGAGCGCGCGAAGATTTTCGACATGTTCTACACCGCCGCACGCGGCGACCGGGGCGGGCAGGGCACGGGGCTGGGCCTGGCGATCTGCCAGGGCATGGTCGGCGCCCACGGTGGGCATATCAGTGTGGCGGATGGCATAGAAGGGCGCGGCACCTGCATCAGCCTGTTTCTGCCATTACCCACGCAGCCTGGCCTGGAAGGTGAGGCGTGAGCTACCCTGTTTTTTCCACGGATCTTGATTGGACACCATGAGCCAGACCGCGACGATTTTGGTCATTGATGACGAGCCGCAGATCCGCAAATTCCTGCGCATCAGCCTGGCCTCCCAGGGCTACAAAGTGATCGAGGCCGGTACCGGCAACGAAGGCCTGGCCCAGGCCGCGTTGAGCAAGCCGGACTTGCTGGTGCTCGACCTTGGCCTGCCGGATATGGACGGCCAGCAAGTGCTGCGCGAGTTTCGCGAGTGGTCGATGGTGCCGGTGCTGGTGCTGTCGGTGCGCGCCAGTGAAGGGCAGAAGGTCGAGGCCCTCGATGGCGGCGCCAATGACTATGTGACCAAACCCTTCGGTATCCAGGAATTCCTCGCCCGAGTGCGCGCCTTGCTGCGTCAGGCGCCGGCGGGCGAGGCCCAGGAAGCGGCTTTGCGGTTCGGGCCGTTGACCGTGGACCTGGCCTATCGGCGAGTGCTGCTGGATGGCCTCGAAGTGGCGCTGACCCGCAAGGAGTACGCCGTGCTGGCGCAATTGGCGCGGCATCCGGGGCGGGTGATTACCCAGCAACAATTGCTCAAGGACATTTGGGGCCCGACCCATACCGAGGACAGCCACTATCTGCGCATCGTGGTGGGGCACCTGCGGCAGAAGCTGGCGGATGACCCGACACAGCCGCGGTTTATCGTGACGGAGGCGGGGGTTGGGTATCGGTTGTTGAGTGTCTGAGATGGTTGGCGCCTGTGCCGGCCTCATCGGGGGCAAGCCCCCTCCCACATTTTGAATTGTGAATATATTCAAGTGTGGGAGGGGGCTTGCCCCCGATGAGGCCATCAGCAACACCACACCTCTCAGGACTGCTCACTCTCATACCGATCCAACGTATCACTGGCAATTTCCCTACCCAAGGCAATCAACTCCGGCGCCTTGTAAAATTCGAAAAACCGGCACACCCGCTTCGGCACGTTGATCAGGATGTCCGGCGGGTAACCCGCAATCTTGTACTGCGCCAGCGACGTCTGCATCACCTCGAAACTCTGGTTGATCAAATCCAGCAATGACGCCGGGCCGACGTTATCGATGATGAACGACCCGGTGGCCGACTTCGGCGCCCCGGCCTTTTCCGGCGCGGCGGCGGGTTGCTGGGATTCGGGCTCGGCAGAGTCCAGCCACGGGTTGATCTCCGCCGACTGTGCCTCCAGGGCTTCCTGCTCGAGCTTCATCAGTTGTTCGGCCTGCTTGCGGCGAAACGGCAAATGCGACCCCAGTGATTTCGCCAGGTTGTTGAAGCGACTCTTGAACGCCGGCGGGCGCTGGATCACCGGCAAGTGGTAGTGCTTCTGGTTGGTGGCGTTGAGGTTGACCGCAATGATCAAATCGCAATGGCTCGACACCACCGGCACGATCGGCAGCGGGTTGAGCAGGCCGCCGTCCACCAGCATGCGGTTGCCTTGCATCACCGGGGTAAACAGGCTGGGGATCGCCGCCGAGGCGCGCATGGCCTGGTGCAGGCAACCTTCCTGGAACCAGATTTCCTGTTGGTTGGTGAGGTCGGTGGCGACGGCGGTGTAGGGGATGCGCAGCTCTTCGATATTGATTTCGCCGACGATCTTGCGGATCTGCCCGAAGACCTTCTCGCCGCGAATTGCGCCGAGGCGAAAGCTCACGTCGACCAGGCGCAGCACGTCGAGGTAGTCCAGGCTTTCAATCCAATTGCGGTACTCGTCCAGCTTGCCGGCGGCGTAGATCCCGCCCACCACCGCGCCCATGGAGCAGCCGGCGATGCAGGCGATGTCATAGCCGCGCCGTTCGATTTCCTCGATCACGCCAATATGAGCGTAGCCCCGGGCCCCGCCAGAGCCCAGCACCAAGGCAACACGCTTTTTCATGGACAATGTCCTCCCCTAGACAGGTACCCACAATGCACCCTTTGAGGGGGCGGCTTCAATCTTCGCGGGCCCTGCAATATTTTTCCAGAATAGCCACGGGGCTCGGGTATGCTCTGGCAATCGGCGGGTTTGATTTCAGGCTGACTGAAAAGGCACTTTTCCTTGTAGGCAACGTCTACACCGTACGACTGTTTTTCTTAATTTGAGGTGTCATCGATGAAAGCCTGGATGTGTGTGCCTGTGATTGTGTTGGCCCTTGCCGGTTGCGCCGGTAAAACTGCTTACCGCGACAGCTGCGGCACGCAACTGGATGCGGCGTGGCACGAACTGGACCTGGCCAAGGCTGAAGGCTTTGCCGGTACCGTCAGCTACTCCAAGGCCTTGTCGCTGTTGACCGGCGCCAAGACCCAGCAACAATTCGAGGCCTTTGAAGGTTGCTCCAACAAAGCCGAGAAGGCACGGTTCTACATTCGTGAGTCGCGCGCCGGGCGTTGATCGGTAGCGGCAACAGGATTTTTCATCGGAAAGTGAGGGCGGCATGTCAGCTTTGGTCGATCGGTTAGTCGCTCAGGTCATTGGCCTGGAAGTTGGGTTACTGAGCTGCCAGGCTCGCCTCGCCGCTGTTACCGATGATGAAGCCTTGCACGACCTGCGCACCACGGTGCGGCGCCTGCGCAGTTTATTGCGCCCTTTGCGCGGGCTGCCGGGTGTGGAGCAGCTTGAATTGGCCGCCAGCGCGGTCGGCCAATTGACTACGCCGCTGCGCGACCGCGAGGTGCTGGCGGCGTATTTGCACCAGCACGGCCATCACCAAGCTGCAGATCGGCGCTTGCGCCTGCAACCCGAAGCCTATCGCCACGTGGCGCAAAGCCCGGAGTTGGCTCAGTTGTTGTTGATCCTCGACGCCTTCCCGCGTTTTATCCGTGCTTCCCACCATCAGAAATTGCTCAAGGGCCTGCGTTCGCGCATCGAGAAGCGCCTGGCCAAGCAATGGCACAATCTTGACGCTGCACTCAAGGATCCGGGCCATGATCGCCATCGCCTGCGGTTGTTGATCAAGCGCGTGCGCTACGCCGCCGAAGCCTATCCCGAGTTGGACAAACTGCCCGCCAATGCCATGTCACGTCTGAAAAAAGCCCAGGCTGCCCTGGGGGATTGGCACGATTGCTGGCAGTGGCTGGCCCAAGCCGAGCACCAGGCTGATCTGCAACCGTGTGTTGCGGTTTGGCACCGCACCATGGCCAAGGCCGAAGGGCAGGCGGACCGGGTGCTGGATAAACTCAGCGCGGATTGTTTCTGAATCGGTCCGGTTTTTGGCCGGAATAAGCGCTGTACCTTGCTGGCACGATGGTTAAGATCCCCCATCTGTTTCTTTTGATGTGAGGTCGCCATGCGCTTTAGTGATTTGCTCGACACCGCCCGTAGCAACCCGCTGGATGTCACCATCCCCGCTGAATGGGCCCAGGGGCGCGCCAGTTTTGGTGGCCTGGTGGCCGCGCTGGAGTACGAAGCGCTGCGCGCTCAGGTGCCGGCAGATCGCCCATTGCGTTCGCTGGCGATCACCTTTGTTGGCCCGGTTGCGCCCGATGTGCCAGCCAGTTATCAAGTCGAAGTGTTGCGCGAAGGCAAGGCCGTGAGCCAGTTGCTGGGCCGTGTGGTGCAGAACGGTGAAGTGGCGACGTTGGTCCAGGCCAGTTTCGGCGGCTCCCGGGAGTCCGAAATTGACGTGGCCAGTGAGCCGCCACCGGTGTTCAAACACTGGGATGAATGCCAGGAGCTGCCTTATATCAAAGGCGTCACGCCCGAGTTCATGCGCCATCTGGCGATGCGCTGGAGTGTCGGCGGCCTGCCGTTTACCGGCAATAAATCCCGCGAGATGGGCGGCTGGGTGCGCTTGCGTGGGGATGTGAAAGAAGAGCCGCTGACCGAAGCGCACATTCTTGCATTAGTCGACGCCTGGCCCCCAGCCATACTGCCTCACCTGAAAAAGCCTGCGCCGGGCAGCACCCTGACCTGGACCATCGAGTTCATCCAGCCGCTGCAAAACCTCACGACGCTGGACTGGTGCCAGTACCAGGTCACTATCGAACACGCCCGCGACGGCTACGGTCATGCCGCGGCTGCGTTGTGGAGCCCGACGGGCGAACTGATCGCGCTCAGCCGCCAGACCGTGGTGGTGTTCGCCTGACTTTCAGAAACGCTTGCTGGCTTGAGCTTCCAGCTTTTGGCCGTGGCGTTGCAGCGCCACGCCTGCCAGCACACCAATCACACCGACGGCGAAACTTGCCAGGCTCACGCTGAACACACCGGATGCCATCAGCAGAAACCCAATGATCAACAGCGGCACGGCAATCAATTGCAGCCCTGCATTAGTCGGGTTCCGGTGGTTTTGTGGTTGATTGCGCCATTGCCAGGCGGGGAGATTGGGATGACGTTTGCCCATGATGTGAATCCTCTGTCTGTTGAAACGATATGGGCAGAGTTTAGGTGGGGGCGGGTGGAAGGGGCGAATTGGGGTTGGCTATGGGGTTCATAGTTACGGGGCCGAAATCGCACCCTTATTTTTATAAATCAATGTCCGACCAAGTGTAGTCTCCAGGCTCAGGGCAATTCATATATACCGAGGGCCCAGCGAGAGACAACCACGTCGCTCTAAATTCGACAGAGGCGCTCTTTGATTTTGCGGTGAAGGTGAAAATGCCGTTTTCTTGCTTTATTGTCACAATAAAAACCTCTCGGCTAGGAAGGTTCGCTATTTTTAAGTCACTCATTTCTGAACAGCTCAGTCCTATCCTACATGTGTTGTACCCTTGGTCTTTCCATTTTTCGGGTAAACGATCAGGAAACTCTGGTATGTCAAAGCCAATGCCGAAAGAGTATTGATCGTTTTCTATATTTAATGAGTGGATATAAGCCTTTTTTATTTCAATTGCCCGGCTGAATACTTTGTTGAAAAATACGGATCCGTCGAGTTCATTCCAGTACTTCATTTTTTAGCCTTGAATAAGTAATGATCTTTTGTTCCCGGAATACTGCCGGTTCGCGGTGTGTCAATTGGGCGTAGATTAAAGTGCGCGCCTTGATCACCTTCTCCGTTTCGAGCCCCAAATTTATGCCCGGCAGAATGGTCTTGGGTTAATACATTAACGGAGAAGTGCATCGGCGGTCCCTCGCGCTGGTTGATCAGGCGAGAGACTTGGGAGGGGTTGGTAGGGAAAAGAAGTAGGTGTTATTCGACAGCAGGGCTAGGACGTTTCGCAAACACGTTGAGCAAACGGAGAGACAGTTGTAGGTGGTGGATACACGTTGAATCCTCCTACAACTTCAGTTGGCCAATCGCCTTGCTCAATTCCCCCGCCAAGGTCGCCAGTTCATTGCTGGTGGTCGCCGAATCCACCGTCTGCTGCACGGTGTTCTCGGTCACATCGCGAATGCTCACCACCGCGCGGTTCATCTCTTCGGCCACGTGGCTTTGCTGTTCGGCGGCGACGGCGATCTGGGTGTTGCTCTCGCGCATCTGCGCCACGGCGCCGGTGATTTCGGCGAGGGCGGCGCCGGCTTCCTGGGCTTGTTGCACACAGTCATCGGCCTTGAACGAGCTTTCCTGCATAAAGTCCACGGCGTCGCGAGTGCCGGCCTGCAGGTCCGAGACCATGCGGGTGATTTCGTCGGTGGAGCTTTGTACGCGTTTGGCGAGGTTGCGCACTTCATCGGCGACCACGGCAAACCCACGGCCCATTTCCCCGGCGCGCGCGGCTTCGATGGCGGCGTTCAGGGCGAGCAGGTTGGTCTGTTCGGCGATGCTGTGGATCACGCTGACCACGCCGTTGATTTTCTGGCTGTCCTCGGCCAGTTTCTGGATCATTTCGGCGGTCTGTTGCACGCCGGTGGACAGCCCGGCAATCGAGCGTTGTACGCGGGTGACCACCTCCTGGCCGCTGCCGGCGAGGGTGTCGGCGGTCTGGGACAGGTCGCGCGTGGCGCCGGCATGTTGGGCGATATGGTAGACGGTAGCGGTCATTTCATTGATCGCGGTGGCGGCCTGGTCGGTTTCGCTTTGCTGGCCGAGCATGCCGTGCTGCACCTCGTTCATGCTGCTGGCCAGGCGCGCGGCACCTTCGTCGAGTTGCCGGGCGGTGCGCGCCACGGTGCTGACCACCCGTTGGTAGCCGGCCTGCATGGCGTTGAAAGCGCTGGCCATCTGGCCGACTTCATCCTTACAGGCCAAGGGCACGCGGGCTGACAGATCGCCGGTTTTCTCGACGTGCAGCATCACGTCCTTGAGGGTGTTGAGTTGGCTGAGCAGGAAGCGGATCAACAGCTGCGACGCGCCGAGCATCGCTAGCATCAGGATCGCCACGGCCACGGCATAGTTGGCGAAGCGCTCGCCAAATACCTGGCTCAGGCTTGGCGCGTAGGCCAGTACGGCGACGTACTGCCCATCCGGGCGGGCGATGACTTCAGCGCCCATCAACGGGTTTTCGCCCAACAGCGGCATTTGGTTGAGTTCGACCCAGCCGGTGGCGCGGCTCAGGGCTGTGAGATCCAGGTCGGCCAGTTGTGGGACTTGGCCACGCGCGAACGTCAGCCATTGCTCACCCTTGGGCAGCGGTTTTTCGGCCGGCCAGGCATTGAGCAATCGCCCCTGGGCCTGCGCCGAGGCCTGGGACGCATCGCTGCGCGCCTGTTGTTCGAGCTGCACGGCGTACAGCACCAGCAGCAGGGTGGTGATGAAAGCGACCGCGTTGACGGCCCAGAATTTGTACTTCAGCGAGATATTGCTAAGCCAGGCACCCATGGAAGGTTTTCTCTGATAGCGGAAACAGCATTGGCAAGGTGCCATTATTGTGCCGCTACTCAGCAAACCGTTTTTGACATGGGTCAATGCGCCGCATCAATCCACGGCCGGTAACCCAAAAAATGCGCGAGAGCAGGCGGTGCTGTGCTCGGCCAGGTCTTCCAGGCTTTCGTTGCGGTGCAGGGCGACTTCGCGCAGCACCTCCGGCAGGTAAGCCGGTTCATTGCGACCATTTTTCGGTTTGGGTCGCAGGGTGCGTGGTAGCAGGTACGGCGCGTCGCTTTCCAGCATCAGACGGCCGCGGGGAATTTCCCTGACCAGCGGGTGCAGGTGTGTCCCACGGCGTTCGTCACAGATCCAGCCGGTGATGCCGATGTGCAGGTCGAGGTCGAGATAGCTGAACAACGCCTGCTGTTCGCCGGTAAAGCAGTGCACCACGGCGGCGCTGAGGTGGTCGCGGTAGTCCTTGAGGATCTCCAGCAGGCGCTGGTTAGCGTCGCGCTCATGCAGGAACACCGGCAGTTTCAGCTCGACGGCCAGGGCCAGGTGTTCTTCGAGGACTTTTTCCTGTTGCGGGCGCGGGGAAAAATCCCGGTTGAAATCCAGCCCGCATTCGCCCACGGCGCGCACACGGCTTTCGCCGAGCAGGCCGCGCAAACGCTGGGCGCTGTCGCCGTTCCAGTCGCTGGCGGAGTGGGGGTGGATACCGGCGGTGCTGAACAGGCGTTGCCCGCTTTCGTCGAGTTTTACGCAGAGCTCCAGGGCCTGTTCGCTGCCGTCGACGCTGGTGCCGGTGAGCACCAATTGCTGCACGCCGGCGGCGTAGGCACGGTCGAGTACGGCCTGGTGCTTGTCGTCGAAACTGGGGTTGGTCAGGTTGACGCCGATATCAATGAGTTGCATGGTGCTACCTCCGCCTGCGGCCGGAAAGCATATCAGAGCTGTAGATTTATAAGAAAATCTAAGAACTACAATGAGTTATAGCTGTCTTTGAACGTCGCAACTGACATTGTGGTTGGCCGAACGCCTTGCCCTGTGCCACCGTTGCGCGCAAAGCCTGCGCTTAAAGCGCTCTGTTTCTGACGCCCAACGCCTCGTTTTTCGCGAGGCTGCTGGCCAGTATTCTTTCCGGAGAGCGGATGATCCGACCCTCGGCGTTGCTTATGTTGTGCCTGACGTTACTGCTGCCCATGGCGGCGGTTGCGCGTCTGGACGGGCCGCTGGAAGTGACCAAGCCCGGCAAGGTCCGCGACCTGGCGGAAATCCGCTCCAGTCGCACCCTGCGCGTATTGGTCAACCAGAGCCGCAACAGTTCCGGCGAAGTGCAGGGCCAGGCCATTGGCGTCGAATACCATCGCCTGCGCGCCTTCGAGCAGTACCTCAATGGTCATGCCCGTGATGGCCAGGAAATCAACCTCAAGATCATTCCCAAGGCCAAGGACCAGTTGCTCGGCGCGCTGGCCCGGGGTGAAGGCGACCTGGTGGCCCCCGGGGAATTGCTCGATGTGAAGGCCGCACACAAGATCAGTACCAGCGACCCGATTGCCAGCGATGTGCCGTTGTGGCTGGTGGGGGTGAAGGGCGAGCGGCGCTTTACCAAGCTGGAGCAGCTGTCGGGGCGTACCCTGGCACTGACCACCGGCAGCGCGGCGGCGGATGCGATCAGCCAGGTCAACCAGAAGCTGGCCTTGCACAAGCAGCCGCCGATCAAGGTGGAGTGGGTGGACCCGACCCTGGCCGTGGAGGATGTGCTGGAGATGGTCCAGGCAGGTATTTTCCACCTGACGATTGTCGAGAAGCCGATTGCCGAGCGCTGGTCGAAGATCCTGCCCAAATTGCGCTTTGACAAGCAGGTGGTCATCAGCGAACCCGGCGACGAATACTGGTTTGTGCGCCAGGACGCTTCGATGCTGCGGGCCAGCATCGATCGATTCCTCAAGACCTATCGAACCCCCTCCGACCAGGATGTGGCGTTCCAGCGTATCTACCGTCGCCTTTATCAAGTGCGTAACCCATTGGCCCGGGTCGACCGCCAGCGCCTGGAAAAACTGCGCCCGGTCCTGCAAAAGCACGCGCGCGAGCAGGGCATGGATTGGCTGAACCTGGCCGCACTGGCCTTCAAGGAGTCAGCGCTGGACCCCGGCGCGCGTAACAGCGGTGGGCCCACCGGGCTGATGCAAATCACGCCTTCGGCGGCGCAGCGGGTGGGGGTCAGCAATATCGAGACCCTCGACAGCAATGTGCAGGCGGGCGCGCGGTATTTGTCGATGATTCGCCGCAAGTTTTTCTCCAGCCCAAAGCTTAACGAGCGCGAGCGCATGGCCTTTGTGCTGGCGGCGTACAACATGGGGCCGGAACGGGTGCAGGGCATGCGCACCGAAGCCAAGCGGCGGGGCCTCAACCCCAATCAGTGGTTCTTCCAGGTTGAACGCATTGCCATGGAGCAGGTGGGGATGGGCGGCGTCAGCTATGTTAATAGCGTGAACAAGTACTATCTGGCGTTCGATCGGGAGCGTGAATCCCTGGAGCCGCCAGCGCCGAAAGTCGCCTCACGGAAGTAATCGAGTTTATCGATATTAATCAGGCATTTTTTCGGCTTTTATCATTGTTTAAACTGATTAATATAGCGGCCAACCAACCCCTACTTCAAAAAGGATTACCACCATGAGCCCACTGATCAAAAGCATTCTGACCACCCGCGCCGGTTACGGCCTGACCATTCTGCGCATCGTTGTCGGCATCATTTTCGCCGCCCACGGTTCGCAAAAACTGTTTGGCTGGTTCGGTGGTTATGGTCTGGCGGGCACTGCCCAGTGGATGGAAAGCATCGGTCTGGCGCCGGGTACCCTGATGGCATTGCTGTCGGGCGGTACCGAGTTCTTCGCCGGCCTGGCCTTGATCATCGGTTTGCTGGCTCGCCCTGCGGCATTGGGCCTGACCATCCTGTCGCTGGTGGCGATCTTCTCGGTGCATATCCATAACGGGCTGTTCATGGCCAACAACGGTTATGAATTCGCGCTGGCCTTGCTGGGCGGCTCGCTGGCGGTACTGCTGGAAGGCGCCGGCAAACTGTCTGCGGACCGTGCCACCGCCCGCTGAGTCTTCTGCAAAAGCCTGAATCGGCCCGCCCTGTGCGGGCCTTTTCGTTGCTCGCGATTCTTGACACCGCCCCACCGGCTTCTCTAGGATGCCGCTCATGCGCCGATTTAAACAGCTAATTGCGGGGCGCCATGGGAGATCGTT
>Ga0308159_1003577_pt1 | contig 15472 bp, 25 predicted proteins | sample PhyCR1_FD_201040 | JGI IMG/M metagenome (GOLD analysis project Ga0308159, IMG submission 201040) | Phyllosphere microbial communities from UC Gill Tract Community Farm, Albany, California, United States - DLSLC.R1 | ecosystem: Host-associated > Plants > Phyllosphere > Unclassified | place: USA... | reverse complement strand
AATCGATGCCGCCGCCTCGCCAAGGATTGGGAGGCAACCATCGCCTCATCCGAAGCGTGGCTCCTCATCGCTTCCATCAGGCGAATGACGCGGCGCCTCGCAAAGTTCTAATTATGAGTCGGGCTCTTAAAATCAATACAGCTTGTCCATCCATGATTTCACGTATTACTAATCAGCGTCTTAGCACATTCATTATTTCTGATACGGCTTTATCTGCACCAACTGCTTTTCTAAACGCTTTTAATCGCAGCTCCTTCATAAGCTCAAAGTACGTTTCAAATCCCTTTGGCTCGTCAAATCCGTCATCTAGTAATTCATCATCGAAATTATCGATATCTTCATCAAAAGCCGATAAAATATACAGATTTTCCTTCGAGCTTCCCCCACCAAAACTATTTGTTAATAAAATCTTATAGTTTCCTATGGTTACGGTTGGCTGACGCGCTTCATTTAGTTCCCATTGCAGACTTCCAGCCAGCGTCTTAGCATACAATGATTCTACCATTTCTCGGTTAATTTTAACTGGATTGCTCGTCATTTTACTGACTCCTCTAGGTGATGCCTTGAACTTACGGCAATTTCACCAGCGTTTCGAATAAACTTTCGAAATACATCCTCCTCAGGAAGAGGATTTTTCCCCAAATACGCTGCATCAATGGCCATGACAAATTTCTCTATTTTCGTAGAAATCTTTTTCAACTCTCTTGCGCCGTCTTCTGATGTAACTAGCAACAGCTTCTCTATTTTTGAGCTATTTCTTTTGATCTTTGAAAGATCGGACGCAATAGAGCGCCAATCCACACTTGGATCATCAAGTCGAACAATTATGTCATCGTATATTCTTACGAATTCCGACAACTCAAAGACGGCGTCAAACTTAGCGAATCTTGACTTCACATTTTCGACTTCAATCTGTACCGTTCTGAGTTTCATCCACCCTAAAACGAATGTAGCCATGGTTATTACAAAGCCAACTGCTCCGAACCAAAAATCCAAAGCTCTTAGCGTGGCTATGCTTGTCGGATCAGCGAAAAATGTCTCCATACAGTACCTAAGCCGAACATTCATTTAAACGATCACGTTTAAGAGCGGCCGCCATGAGCTCTGAATATGCCTCAAGCCATCGATGCTCTTCCCGAGTAATGACTCCATCCGCGCAAACGACCCTATTCACAAAGCGACTCAACAAAGTCGCTGACGTAGTACTATGCGCGTATTCCCGGATAGCTGATCTCAAAACCTTGCCGTCAGGCGCCAATCGCCGGGCATGGGCAGCAATACGGTCCAGCGGTGGATCACCTTCCCACCCCTTCCGCATCCACAACGCGCAGACGAAGTCCGTGATGACATCCGCCTCAAGATCGTGCCAATGGCCGTCGCACCGCGCCATGAAGCAAAGAACATTCAGCCCGGCGATGATGTGTTCTTTGCGGCGCGGCGTCGTGTTCCAGCTATGCGCCCCTTCCAGCACAGCGCCGATGCTGAACTGCTCGAAAAAGCGGCCGTCGCCGAGGGACTCGCCGGTCTGCGCGTCTGTCACTTCCAAAATGCGGGCGCATTGGAACAGCTTGTAGCGCTTGGACTGGACACAGATCGCGCCGACCCGCGGCGCACCGTTGAACAGCTCATAGCGGCGGCAGACGATGGACCGCTCGGTTACGACGCCTTGCGCATCCGCATATTCGATGACGCACACAAAGCCCGAGATCGGCCCGCCGATCTCGTCGCTTTCCTCGGCGTCGTCATCGGCGATGACGACGTCGTCCACCTCGAATGTCGGCGGCAGAACGGCTTCACGTTCCGCCAGTGCGGCCCCCGACGATAATTCCGTAACCATGACACCCTCCCCTGAACGAGCGGGGCGACAAATTAATCTAAGTCACCCCGCAGCAATGTTGGAAATCCCGATGCAGAACAAATAGAGAGCGGGATGGGAGTACAGAGTTGATTCGGTTGGCGTTCCGGCCTGCGCCCGGATGTGAACAGGGGTGCAGGCCATGTGAGGTCAAGTGTGCGATGCTCGCACAGCTTCGGAACGATCGCCTGGCGGAATATCAGTCCGCTCAGGAAGATCACCGTCGGGGGCCATCCGGGGTGACACAATCGAACCTTGCGCGACGGCAAGACCTTTGGGCAGCCGCTTGGCGAGTTCATGAGCGAGCTCGTCCTCAGACATGCCACGCGACGCCTCCAGCACCGCCAGAAACATCCGCGTCAGCGCATCCTCTGAGGGCAACACGGCCATCATTGGAAAATACTGAACGGTCGGTTCGGGTGGCGGGAGCGGAGCGCCTTCCGCAGGATCGTCGATTTCTCCGGTGAGATAGGCAGGTGAGGTTTGGAGTACCTGCGAGATCTTATGGAGGTGAGCCGATCCGTTTGGATTGTTTTTAGCGATTTTGGCGATCGCGCCCTGCGTAACGTTCACCCGACGAGCCAACTCGGATTGAGTTAGCCCAAGCGCGTCCATCCGCTTTCTGACTCGGTCACTGTGGATCACGATTAAGAAATATAACCTATGGAATATATCGCTATCGCACTTTGGTATTGACCAAGGCATTCCGCGCGGAATACATGCTTGGTCATGGACACGCCCATGACCCCACAGGAAGCGTTCAATGAAGCGCTACGCCGTGCAGGCTCACAGGCTGCACTGGCGACCATCGTCGGCAAGCGACAGCCCGCCATTTCCAAGCGCTAGCGCGGCACGTGCCGCGCCGAGCCGACGGAAGCGATCGCCATCGAGCGCGAAACGGGCGTTCCGCGCGCCGCGCTGTGTCCCGAAGTCTTCAATCCCGACCCCACCTCCTCCGTACTCCCAGGCTCCGAGGTGGTAGAGGGCGGCGCGCCGATTGTCCCCGGCGATCGGCGCGCCAAAATGCAGTGTGTGAAGTCATGAACACACCGACGCCCGAGCATCTCCAGCTCATGCGCGCCTTTCTCCATGGCTATATCGACGAAGGGGCGCTCACCAGCATCACCCTCGATCGCGCCCGCACCGTCCTGCAAAAGGTCACCCCGGCCGATGTGACGATCGATGGCATGATCGTCTCCCGGATCCTGCGCCGCCTCGGCTTCCAGCGCAGCTACCTGCCCGCCGACGCGGCCGTCATCACCTATCGAAAGGTCATTCTGGCATGACGCAGGACCTATTCATGCACGGCCTCGGCCTGCTGAGCCTGACCGTGATCGGGGGCGCCGCGGCGCTCTCCGTCTCCACCATCGTCGGCACGCTGGACAAGAATTGGCCCCGCATCGTTGCCGCCCTGCGCGGCCAGACGGGCCTACCCCTCGCCCCGCCCCAGCCCTTCCGCCCGCGCTCCCGCCCGGTCGCGGTGGCTGTTCCCGAAAGCACGAAGCTGAGGGACGCGGCGTGACCCGCGCCGAGCAACCCACCGACGTGCTGCCCTGCCCGATTTGCCATGGCTCCGGCCTGGTCGGCGAGACGCTGGACGGCGCTTGGTACGCGATGTGCGCCGATGACAAGTGCGTTGTCATCAGCAACTACTTCCCTGATCGCGGCACCGCCCTGCGCATCTGGAACCATCGCATCCCCGCCCCGGCTTCGGCGATCGCCGCTTCATCGGGCCTGTGCCTGGCATGACCCAGCTTCGCGCGCCCCGCACCTATGACGAGGCCATCACCCGCATTGCGGGCGTGATCGGCTGGGACCGGATCTGCCAGCTCACCGGGCGCCGGGAGCGGGCGGCGCGCTATTGGTCGCAGCCAAATAGCAAGACCGTGCCCTCGATCGCCCAGGCGCAGGATCTGGACGCCGCCTATATCGCGGCGGGCGGGGCCGGGTCGCCCTTTCTCGACACCTTCGAATTTCAGCTGGGCCAGCAGCTCCAGCGGCAGGAAGCCTGTACGCGCGAGCTGCTGACCGAGATCGCCGTCGCTACCAAGGAATGCGGCGACGCCATGTCCGCCGCCCTGGGCGTCGTATCATCAAATGCCTCGCCGCTGAGCGCGCACCGTGCGTTCGCCGAGGTCGTGGAGGCCCAGCGCGCGATCGACGCGCTGATGCGCCGCCTGTCGAGCTTCCTCCCGTCCCATACCACCGACGCGGGGAAAGACGGGGGTAACACCAAGTGAAGAAGAAGCTCGTTCGCATACCCGGCATCGCGTGTCCGCATTGCGGATCGCGCGCCATCACGCGGGACAGTGTCGAAATCGACCTGCTGACCCGTGAGCTGCGCTGCGTCTGCGACAATGACGCCTGCGGCCATACCATGGTCGTGCAGCTCGCCGTGATCCGCTCGATCCGGCCCAGCGAAATGCCCAATCCGGCCGTCCGCCTGCCCTTCGGCCAGTGGCGCGCGCCCGGCCAATGACGACCAGAAGGTGCCGGTGAATGACAATCAGACCCCGGCCGCTGAAAGCACCACCCCCGGATGACGCCACCCTGATCCGGGCGGCCTGACCGTCCCACCCCTTCCCCGTCTTTTTCCCGCCCGGTGACTGCCCCGTCGCCGGGATCGCCCCTCGCTTGCCTGAAAGGACCGCCGCCATGCTCCATTTCGCGCTCCCCACTACCCCGGCGTGCGAGGTGCTGACGCCCGACGCCTATCTAACGCTGCGCCGCATCGCGGCGGGCCTGTCCCGCGACGACGTGGCGCGGCGTGTGGCCCGCACCGCCCAGGATATCGGCATGGCGGCGCAGCTGATCCGCTCGCTGGAGACGCCCGGCGTCCGCGCCAAGCTGCGCGCCACGCTGGACCAGCTCCGCACCGTCTTCCCCTTCGACCAGGACGTGTATCACCAGCTCGCCAATGCCCCGGCCCATGCCCATCCCCGCATCTGTCGCGGATGCGGGGTCAGCGCTTGGGATATGGATACGACGCCGGGCGTGGATGCGGGCGGCTGGCACGATGACGCCACCTGCCGGGCCTGTGCCGACCTGACGGCAGGCGCTCGCTGATGCGCCGGGAAGACATGCCCGCCTGGGTGCGGCTGCTCGGCGTGATCGTCGTCGCGATCATCGCCATCCCCTTCGTCATCGTGACGATCGCCGCCCAGGCGAAAGAAACGCGGCGGTGATGGCATGGTCGGAACCGGCCTCTATCGCGGCGACCGCGCCGTCTATCTCGGCCTCGGCCAGGCGCGCGGCAAGCATTGCGACGTGCTGTCGGTGCGGGGTGTCCACGCCGCGATCCGCTTCGACACCGGCTCGGCCTGCCTGGCGCTGGCCAAGGACTGCCACCCGATTCCGCGCCGCCCGCCCCCCGATTTCTGACCACCCGGCTCCTGTTGAGGCCCTCTCTACAAGAGTCGGCACTGGCCAGCCCCGCAAAGACCCCTCCACCACCCACCACAGGATGACCGAAATGCCCGACCCCAAGGAAATCGTCGACGGCGCCGGTAATGTGACCGCCGACGAACTGCGCCTGCTCATCGAGCGGGCCGAGCGGCTGGAAGAAGAAAAGAAAGGCCTGTCCGACGACATCAAGGACGTATTCGCCGAGGCCAAAGCACGCGGATACGACCCCAAGGCCATCAAGAAGATCATGGCGATCCGCAAAAAGAAGCGGGAGGAGTTCCAGGAAGAGGAAGCCATCCTGGAGGTCTATATGAAGGCCTTGGGGATGATCTGATGTCGATCGCCACCACCCTCACCCTTCGCTGTGACCGCTGCGGCCATCAGGCGCTCCTGACCGATGGTCAGGCGCGTCCCGATGGCTGGGGCTCTGTCGTGGCATGGCGTGTCGGTGGTGGCCCCCGCCTCGGCGCCGATGGCCGTCCCGACGATCTCTGCCCGTCGTGCGCCGAGGATCTGCTCAGCGCCTGGTTCTGCCAGGTTCCACTCAAGCCCGCCACGCCCCCGGCCCCGATCGCCGCCCCGCCTGCGCCGCGCCGCCCGGCCCTGACGATCGAAGACCGCAAGCGCGCGATCGACGCGGTCACCGGCGCGCTGCTGCAAAATGTCGTGATGATCCGCGACCACATGCGCGCCGATCCAACCAGCATTCTTTCCGAAGACGTACCCGCCCCGATCCTGGAGGCGATGCAGATCAACGCCCAGGCGCTGGTCAGCGGCATCGTCACCCGCCTCAATCTCAAAGATGCCACATGCTGACCGCGACCCTGACCCAAAGCCTGCGCGCGCTGGAGGTGGTCCGCGACGGCGATATCCGCCGCGCCGATCCCCTGGCGCTGCGCGAAGCGACCGCCCGCGCGGCGATCATCACCCACGCGATCGGCGTGACCCTGCAACTGGCGGCGGCCGTGAAAGCCGCCGCCCAAGGCGACACCGCCCCCGCCATCGCGGCGGTTACGGCCCTGCGCCTGGATGAAATGGAGGTGCTGTCATGAAACGCGGAGGCTCCGTCACCATGGCCAAGCGTCCGACCGTGTCGACCCATACGGCCACGGCTGGCTGCGCCACCTGCCATGGCCAGGGCACCGGCTGGACCGGTGCCAATGCCCCGGCTCTGGCCGCGCGTCACCACGACGCGACCGGACACGCGACCTGGTGCGATACGCACCTGTCCGTCCGCTACGGCAATGCCAAGCCCGACGCCCGCCAGATTGACATCGAGGACGCAATCCGGGAGGCCGATCATGGGTAGCGCCAAGCCCTCACCCGCCGACGATTTCGATCCGCAGGCACGCCTTCAGACCAAGGCCGGGATCTGCGCCTATCTCGGCCACATCAGCCCGGCGACCTACGACGCCTGGTGCACAAAGGGCTTGGTGCCCGGCCCCGTGCGCGGGACCAATCGCTACGACGTCCGCGCGCATGATCTGCTGCTCGACCGCCAGGCGGGCCTGACCAATGCCGAGCGCACCATGTCACCCCTTGAGCAGTGGGAGGCCGAGAATGCGCGCGCGGCTTAAGGGCGTCTACAAGAGTCGGAAGAAACTCGCCGGCGGCAGCACCAAGACATACTATTTTCTGCGCGAATACGGTGCGCTGAAGCCCCTCGGTGGCGACGAGGAAGCACCCTTTGCTCCCGGCACCCCGGCATTCATGCGCTCCTATTATGCGGCGATCGAGGCACCGCGTGTGGCGCGCACGGCGGGCACCCTGCAAGCCGTCATCGACGCTTACGAAAAGAGTCCGCAATTCACCCGGCTGGCGCCCCGCACCCAGCGTGACTACGGCGCGGCCTTGCTGAAGATCTCAGCGAAATTCGGCACGCACCCGCTTGGAGTGGTCGAAGACCCCAAGATCCGCATCCGCTTCCTGGAATGGCGCGACACCTTGGCTAAGTCATCGCCCCGGCAGGCGGACGCCGTGCTCGGCATCCTGCGCATCGTCTTGGAATGGGGCCGTGATCGCGGGCACTTGGTCCACAATCACGCGACGCGGCCCAAAAAGGTCTACCGCGCGGATCGCGCCGATAAGCTATGGCTCCCGGCCGATATCGAAGCGCCGCGCGCCGTAGCTGCGCCCGAGATCCTGCTCGCCTTCGAGCTCGCACTTGGCACCGGCCAGCGCAAAGGCGATCTGCTGGCGCTGACTTGGGCCGCCTATGACGGCCAGCGCATCCAGCTCCGCCAGGCCAAGCGCAAGCGCTTCATTGACATGCCGGTACCCCGCTCGCTGAAGGCGCTGCTCGATGCCCAGCCGCGCACCGCCGCGACGATCCTGACGCGCAATGGAAAGCCATGGGGATCGGTCAATTTCGACCACCGCTGGCGGGAGACGGTGCTGAAGGCGGAGCGCAATGGCCTGCATTTCCACGACCTGCGCGGCACCGCGTGCACGGTCCTGGCGCAGGCAGGCGCCACGCCTTCGGAAATCGCTGCGATGCTCGGGTGGACCGTCTCCACGGTCGCCCGAATGCTCGACCTTTACCAGGCGATGACCGCCTCGCTTAGCGATTCTGCGGTCGCAAAACTGGAAGCGAGAGAGACCAAATTGCGGAAGAAGGTGCGGAACGCCGCACCCCGCACGCCAAAATCGGGGGAAAATCGGTGAAAAATGCAATGATTTCAATGGCTGGGGCGGCAGGATTCGAACCTGCGTATGACGGTACCAAAAACCGTTGCCTTACCGCTTGGCGACGCCCCAGTGGAGAGGCGCGCCTTATACCCGGCGCGCCGCTCTTGAAAAGCCTTATTTACCGCGAAATGTCAGCCCAGGCGGCGCATCCAGCCATGGGGGTCGGGGGCCTGGCCGCGCTGGATCGCGACAAGCTGTTCGCGAAGGCGGGTGGTCAGCTGGCCGGGGCCGCCGCTGCCGATGGTGAAGCGGCCCGCGGGCTCGGCGACGCTGCCGATCGGGGTGACGACGGCCGCCGTGCCGCAGGCGAACGCCTCGACCAGGCGGCCGTTGGCGGCGTCGGCGCGCCACTGGTCGATCGCATAAGGCTCCTCGCGCACGGTCAGCCCCTGCGCGCACGCGATGGTCAGGATCGAATCGCGGGTGATGCCGGGCAGGATCGTGCCGGTCAGCGGCGGCGTCACCAGGCTGCCGTCGTCGAACACGAAGAAGACGTTCATGCCGCCCAGTTCCTCGACCCAGCGGCGCTCGACCGCGTCGAGGAAGACCACCTGGTCGCAACCGTTCGCGATCGCTTCCTTCTGGGCGAGCAGGCTGGCGGCATAGTTGCCGCCGCACTTGGCCGCGCCCGTCCCGCCGGGGGCCGCGCGCGTATAGCCCTGGCTTACCCAGATCGACACGGCGGGCGCGCCGCCCTTGAAGTACGCGCCGACGGATGAGGCGATGACCATGTAGAGATATTCGGCCGAGGGCTTCACGCCCAGAAACACCTCGCTGGCGAACATAAAGGGGCGGAGGTACAGCGCGCCGCCATCCTGTTCGGGGATCCAGTTCCGCTCGATCTCGACCAGCCGCTCGACGGACTCCAGGAACAGCGTCTCGGGCAGCTCGGGCATCGCCATGCGCCGCGCCGAATCCTGGAAGCGGCGGGCATTCGCTTCGGGCCGGAACAGCGCGGTGCCGCCATCGGCCAGGCGATAGGCCTTCATGCCCTCGAAGATTTCCTGCGCATAGTGCAGGACCGAAGCAGCCGGATCGACCTGAAGCGGCGCACGCGCGGTGATCTGCGCGTCATGCCAGCCCTTGTCGTCGCTATAGCGGATCAGGGCCATGTGATCGGTGAACACGCGCCCGAAGCCCGGATCTACCAGACGCGCCGCCCGCTCGCTCGCCGCGACGGGAGTCGCGGACGGATCGAAACGAAACGTAAGGGCTTGGGGCGCTTCCATGGTCATCTCTCTGTTTTGGGTTGCCGTGGCCTAGGGCGTGTGAGTAGACGGGTCAACATGGCTGCCTCTAACCAGTCCGCATCGGCACAGTTTCTCCGCGAACCAGAACTCCGCAGGGGTATGGAATTGCTGTATTTCGGCAATAGCCATCTCGTGCGCTCGATCGATCGCGGTCTTGCCGCGCAGGGGTTGGGCCGTGCCCATCACCGCGCCCTTTATTTCATGGCACGCAAGCCCGACATGACGGTCAGCGAGCTGTTGTCGCTGCTGGCGATCACCAAGCAATCGCTGGGCCGTGTGCTCAACGAACTGGCGAGCCGCGACCTCATCGAGACGCGCCCCGGCGATCGCGACCGTCGACAAAGGCTGCTCCGGCTGACCCCGACGGGGGCGGCGATGGAGGCCGAGTTGTTCGACGCGCTGCGCGAAAAGCTGTCCAAGGCCTATGCGCGCGCGGGCCAGCAGGCGGTGACGGGGTTCTGGACGGTGCTGGAGGGGTTCATTCCGGAGAATGAACGCGCCCGGATCGAGGATTTGCGGTCCAACGACGGCTGAGTTTTTCTCGTGCCCTTTTGTTCGCGCTAAGCCGCGATGGCGCGAAGAGGAGGAGTTGTTTTCGCGCGGAGGCGCGGAGGACGCTGAGGTGTGACGAGCGCGGCTCCGCAAGACTTTTGCCTCCATCGTCGGCAGGAACGAGATAGCTCTCAGCCATCGTTCTCCGCGTCCTCTGCGCCTCCGCGCGCACGCAAATTCAGCGTCGCGCGGCGGCGGCCATTTCGCGGTTGCGCCGTTCCGAGGCCGTCAGCGTTTCGGCCATGAGCCGCTTAAGCGCATCCTCCGCGTCCAGCACGTTCAGCCCCTCGCGGGTCGAACCACCCGGACTGGCCACACGATCCGCCAGCACAGCGGGCGGGGCGTCGGCGCCGATCGCCATGGCCCCTGCCCCGTCGACGGTGGCCAACGCCAGTTGCTGCGCCAGTTCGGGCGATAGTCCCAGCCCGACCCCGGCTTGCGCCAGGGCATCGATGAAGCGGAACACGAAGGCAGGCCCGCAGCCCGCCAGCGCGGTCACGGCGTCGAACCGCGCCTCATCCTCCACCCAGGGGGCGAGGCCGAGCGGTCGAGCGAGCGCTTCGGCAGCATCGCGTACGGCCCCGTCGGTCGAGCGGGTATACAGCGCAGTCACCCCCTGCCCGATCGCAACGGGAAGGTTAGGCATCATCCGCACCACCGCACCCGCCGGAATATGGCTGGCCAGCGTCTGTTCCTCGATCCCCGCCAGGATCGACAGCAGAATGGCCGGGTTCAGATGCGCCAGCGTCGGCGCGATGTCGCCCAGTTGCTGGGGCTTGAACCCCAGCATCAGGATCGCAGGTGTTTCGTCGACGGGGAGTGTCGTCAGCGAGCGCACACCCTCGGGCGCCCGCGTGCCGCTGCGCGTGACGACGGTCACCTGCGCGGGGTCGAGCCCTTCGGACAACCAGCGGCGCAGCATCGCGCCCGCCATGTTGCCGCACCCGACCAGCCAGATCGGCCCGACGGGAAACGTCACGCTTCGCCCTGGGTTTCGATCAGCGCGGCGGCCAGCGCCTCGCGCGGGGTCTTGCCGCCCCACAGGACGAACTGGAAGACCGGATAGAAGCGTTCGCACTCCTCAATCGCCGACTCGACCAGCAATTCGGTGGCGGAAAGCGAGATGGTCCCGTCCTCGCCGCCATCGACCATCGCGGCGTGACGATAGAGCAGGATGCCGCTGTTCGACCACAGCTCGAAATGGCCGATCCACAGCTGTTCGTTGACCAGCGCCAGCGCCTCATAGATGCTGGAGCGGCGGTCGTCGGTCACCTTGATGTCGGGGAACGCCAGGAATTGCAGCACGCTGTCGTCGTCGCGCCACAGGGCACGAAGTTCATAGCTGGCCCAGCTGCCCTTGACCGTCGCGACGATTTCCTCGTCGTGGCGCTCATGTTCCCATCCATGCGCGGCGAAATAGGCCTCCAGCATGTCGATGGGGGCCGATTCTTCGGCTTCATGATCGGTCGATTCAAGCATCAGAGGCCCTTGCGAACAAACCCGGACCAGCGCAGGTTGCACTGCGCAAGGCCGGGCCGCAAGCCGCCGGGTGCCGAAAACTGTGGATAGCTGTCCGGCCGGTCGGGCCGGACAGGATCCGTTCCGATATCGGGCCGGTCAGGATTCCACCCCGGCGGTCGTGCCGCCCGTCGTGCCGTTCAGCCGCGCTTCCAGCGCGTCCAGGCGCGCCTTCAGCGCATCCGCCTCGTCCCGCGCGGCGACGGCCATCGCCTTGGCGACCTCGAATTCCTCGCGGCTGACAAAGTCCAGACCACCGATCCATTCGCGCGCGCGCGTCCGGGCGCTCGCCTCGGCTTCGCGGCCCATGCCCGCCACGGTGCCCGCCAGGCCGTTCATCACCTTGGCGAAATCGTCGAACAGCTTGTTGTCGGCCTGCATATCAAATTCCCAAAAATCGTTTCACAGCATTTGGGAGGTCTGCGCCCCCGGCACAAGCCTTTCCGCATCCGGATTGAGCTGGTCGATGCGCCAGTTGAGCACGCCCGCGAAGGACAGCCAGACCAGATAGGGTACCATCAGCCACGCCGCGCCCTTACGAATGCGCGAAAAGGCGACCGTGGTGGCGATCGCCAGGAGCAGGATGGCGATGATGACGAACAGCGCCAGCCGCACCTTGTGCGCACCGAAGAACAACGGCGTCCAAGACAGGTTGAGCAGGAACTGCGCCGCGAACAGGCCGATCGCCACCCCTCGTCCGTTCGCGCCGCGAGCATGGACAATCATCGCCAGCGCCAGGCCGATCATGATGTACAGCGTCGTCCACACCACCGGAAACACCCAGCCCGGCGGGTTCAGTTCGGGCTTGGTAAGCGCCATGTACCAGCCATTCTCGCTGCCCGACGGCACTACCCGGCCCGAAGCGAAGCCGAGCAGCAGGATCAGCGGAACGATCACGACCGCCCAGCGGAGGAATGACATGCGCAACTGGCCCTTCGACGCGATCGTGCCCACTCGTCCCTCTTTCGCCATGATGTCCGTCGATCTGCCCCAGGGTCGGGGCACAGTAAACGGAAAGCTCAACGCCAATCAGACCTTACCCGTTCAATTTCGGGATGCGGCCACCAAAAACTCGACATTCCCCTCCGGGCCGGTGATCGGGCTCCGGGTGACGCCTTCGACCTGCCAGCCGCTCTCGGTCAACCACGCGGCGACCTGATCACAGACCCGCTGGTGGACGGCGGGATCACGGACCACCCCGCCCTTGCCGACCTCTTCGCGCCCCGCCTCGAACTGCGGCTTGATGAGGGCAAGCAGGCGCCCGCCGGGCTTGGCGAAGCTCAGCGGCCGTTCCAGCACCTTGGCCAGCCCGATGAAGCTGGCGTCGCACACGATGATATCGACCGGTTCGGGAATATGCGCCTCGGTCAGGATGCGGGCGCTGGTCTGTTCATGGACGATGACGCGCGAATCCTGGCGCAGCGACCAGGCGAGCTGGTTGGTACCGCTGTCGACCGCATAGACGCGCGCGGCCCCCTTTTGCAGCAGCACATCGGTAAAGCCGCCGGTCGAGCTGCCGACATCGATCGCGACCGCGTCGGTCACGTCCCAGCCGAAATGCTCCAGGCCGTGCGCCAGCTTGATCCCGCCGCGCGACACCCAGGGATGATCGCGCCCGCGCACGTCGAGCACGGCGTCCTCGGCCAGCTGCTGGCCGGGCTTGGCGATCTTCGTCTCGCCGGAAAAAACAAGGCCTGCCATCACCAGCGCCTGCGCGCGGGACCGGGATTCCACGAGTCCGCGATCCACGAGCATCTGGTCGACACGCTGCTTGGCCATCGCCCGCCCCTACAAGCCGCCTCGGTCCGTCGCAAGCCGTCATCCACCGGACGCATCGCCTATTGCCCATTAGATTAGTAGGAATATCTTCCATGGCAGGATCGGGAGTCGACCCGGCCCTATCGAGGAGATGCCATATGGGTTCGTTCGCATCCTATGAGGCCCGCAAGCCTACGGTCCTCACCGTCCCCGGTCTCGGCGGCTCGGGCCGCTCGCACTGGCAGTCCCTATGGGAAGAGGCGCGGCCCGATACGATCCGCGTCGAACTGGGCATGTGGTCGACCCCGCATCGCAATGCCTGGGTCACGCGGCTGGACCAGGCGATCCGGCAGGCGCAGGCGCCGGTGATCCTGGCGGCACATTCGCTGGGCTGTCTGGCGGTCGCCTGGTGGGCGGAATTGTCGCCACAGCCCTATGGCTGGCCTGTCGCGGGCGCCCTGCTGGTCGCGCCCGCCGATGTCGACCGCACCGACGCGCCCGAGGCCCTGAAGGGCTTTGCGCCCTCGCCGCGCACGCCGCTGCCCTTCCCCTCGATCCTCGTCGCCAGCCAGGACGATCCGTGGATCACGATCGACCGCGCGCATAGCCTGGCGGTCGATTGGGGCAGCCATTTCGTCGATGCCGGGCATCAGGGGCATATCAACGCCGCAAGCGGCCTGGGCTGGTGGCAGGAAGGACAGGAGTTGCTCGGCCGGGTGATCGCGGCGAGCGGCATGGACCGGCCGTCACCGTCAGGGCCCTTGTCGCCCAGCGAAGCGCGCGCGGTGCTGGCGGTGAACGCGACCGACGCGGCGCAGGCGCATTATCTGGGGCGGTGAGTTTTTCGCCCCGTCCAGCCTGAGCGAAGTCGAAGGCCCACGGGATTGCCTCTCCTCCTGCGGTTCCCCGGCGAAGGCCGGGGCCCAGTTTCGGCGAAGCTGAGAGGGAATGGAAACGACGCGTGGGAGGCCAAAGCCATCGATGGCAATGGCCTCCCACGCCTATTCACCGCGCTTTTGCAACCCCGCAGAAACTGGGCCCCGGCCTTCGCCGGGGAACAGAATTTGTTTGGGGTGGGGGTGTCGCCTTCGTCTTCGCTCAGGCGGAACGGGGGTTTTGGTCGGACTCGATCGCGTCCCGCTCGGCCTCGGCCTCGGCCTTCGCCGCCGCCGTGGCCTGCTTCATCCGCCGCCACATGCGCACGTTCAGCCCGACCATCATGACCACCGCCAGCGTCGTGAAGACGATGACGGCGGTCCAGCCACGGATCACGCCCGCGCGCCTTCCGTGACGTTGGCGCTGTTATGGCGCAGCGCCTTCAGCACCGTCTCGACGATGGCATCGGCATCGAGACCGGCCTGCGCATATTGCACCTCGGGCTTGTCCTGATCCTGGAAGATGTCGGGCAGACGCATCGTGCGCAGCTTGAGGCCGCCGTCGATCAGCCCTTCGTCCGACGCCATGGTCAGGACATGGGCGCCCAGACCGCCGATCGCATTCTCCTCGATCGTCACCGCCACCTCATGCGTGGTCAGCATCCGCCGGATCAGCGCCTCGTCCAGCGGCTTGGCGAAGCGCAGGTCGGCGACCGAGGTCGACAGCCCCTTGGCCTCCAGCGTGTCGGCGGCGCGCAGCGCCTCGGCCAGGCGGGTGCCGAGCGAGAGGATCGCGACCTTCTTGCCCTCGCGCACGACGCGGCCCTTGCCGATCTCCAGCAGTTGCGGCGTCTCGGGCAGCGCCACGCCGACGCCGTTGCCGCGCGGATAACGCACCGCGATCGGGCCGCTGTCGTGGTTGACGCAGGTATGGACCATATGGACCAGCTCCGCCTCATCGGCGGCGGCCATCACGACCATGTTGGGCAGGCTGGCCAGATAGGTGACGTCGAACGAGCCCGCATGGGTCGCCCCGTCCGCCCCGACCAGACCGGCGCGGTCGATCGCGAAGCGGACCGGCAGGTTCTGGATCGCGACGTCATGGACCACCTGGTCATAGGCGCGCTGGAGGAAGGTGGAATAGATGGCGCAGAAGGGCCGCATCCCCTGCGCCGCCAGACCGGCGGCGAAGGTCACGGCATGCTGCTCGGCGATGCCGACGTCGAAGAAGCGCTCCGGATGCGCATTCGCGAACCGGTCCAGACCGGTGCCCGAGGGCATGGCGGCGGTGATGGCGCAGATGCGCGGATCGCTGTCGGCTTCCTTGGCCAGCGTCTCACCGAAGACATTCTGATAGGCGGGCGGTCCCGGCGGCGCCTTGGCCTGGGCGCCGGTGATCACGTCGAACTTCTGGACGCCGTGATATTTGTCCGCTGCCGCCTCGGCCGGGGCATAACCCTTGCCCTTCTTGGTGACGACATGGATCAGGATCGGCCCCTGCTCGGCGTCGCGGACATTCTCCAGCACCGGGATCAGATGGTCGAGATTGTGACCATCGATCGGGCCGACAT
>Ga0308159_1003576_pt1 | contig 15473 bp, 12 predicted proteins | sample PhyCR1_FD_201040 | JGI IMG/M metagenome (GOLD analysis project Ga0308159, IMG submission 201040) | Phyllosphere microbial communities from UC Gill Tract Community Farm, Albany, California, United States - DLSLC.R1 | ecosystem: Host-associated > Plants > Phyllosphere > Unclassified | place: USA... | reverse complement strand
GCGGGCCCGGGGAGCCGGGCCCGCGCGCGACTAGACTGAACTGTCAGTCCCAACGAATGGAGTCACCGTGATTTCCGATGTCCTCGCCGATGCCGGAGCGCGCATGGATCGCGCCGTGGAGGCCGCCAAGGAAGACTTCGCGACGGTCCGTACCGGGCGCGCGAACCCCCAGATGTTCCAGAAGGTGCTGGTCGACTACTACGGTTCGCCCACCCCGCTCGCTCAGCTCGCCTCGCTGAATAACCCCGAGGCCCGCACGCTGGTCATCAACCCCTACGACAAGTCGGCCCTGAAGGCGATCGAGCAGGCGATCCGCGACATGCCGAACCTCGGCGTCAACCCGACGAACGACGGCAACATCGTCCGCGTCACCATGCCCGAGCTCACCCAGGACCGCCGCAAGGAGTACGTCAAGATCGTTCGCGGCAAGGGCGAAGACGCCAAGGTGCAGGTGCGCAACCTGCGCCGCAAGGCCAAGGACGACCTCGACGCGTTGAAGAGCGATGTCGGCGAAGACGAGCTGGTCCGCGCCGAGAAGGAGCTCGACACCGTGACGCGCACGCACGTCGACCTGATCGACGAGGCGCTCAAGCGCAAAGAGGCCGAGCTTCTCGAGGTCTGATCCCGATGCCCGACGCCCCTGAGATCGGCGAGAGCGAGCCGGTCGATCCGCCCGGCTCGCCGCGCCGGCCCGAACCGGCACGCCGTTCGCCCAACACGGGCGAGGGTGTGACCGCGATCGAGTCGCAGCTGCGAGCGATGAGGTCGGATGCCGAGCAGCACATCGCCCACGCGCGTGCGGAGTTCGATCAGGCGAACGAGCGGCTCAAGCAGCGCACGGGTCGCGATCTCATCGTCGCGACACTGATCGGCGTGGGCATCGGTGCGATCGTCGTCGCCTCGCTCATCTTCATCAAGTGGTTGTTCGTGCTGTTCGCGGCCGCCGCCATGGTGCTCGGCGTCCTCGAGTTCTCGCGCGCTCTGCAGGTCTCGGGTCGTCGGGTCGACGTCGTGCCGCAGCTCGTCATGGGTTTCCTCCTGCTGCTCAGCGGCTTCTTCCTCGGGCCGTGGGTCCACTGGATCGCGACCCTCGTCGCCATCGTCGTGGTGATCGTGTGGCGGCTCACGGCGCAGATGTTCGCGTCCGACGGGCGCGCCCACATCGAGGTCATCGGCGACGTGCTGGTCGCCGGTTTCGTGCAGCTGTACGTGCCGTTCCTCACGAGCGTCGCGATGATCCTCCTCGCGCAGCCTCGCGGCGAGTGGTGGGTGCTCGCCTTCCTCATCCTCGCGGTGGCCGCCGACACCGGTGCCTACGTCTCGGGGTTGACGTTCGGTCGCGGCGGGCGGCATCCGATGGCCCCGCGCATCAGCCCCAAGAAGACGTGGGAGGGCTTCGCCGGCGCGTGCGTCGCGGCTCTCGTCGCCGGCGCCCTGCTGGCCGCCTTCATGCTGCAGGTGCCGTGGTGGGCCGGTCTCATCTTCGGCGCGGTGGTCCTCGCGACAGCCACCGTCGGCGACCTCGGTGAGTCGATGCTCAAGCGCGATCTCGGCATCAAAGACATGAGTTCGTGGCTTCCCGGCCATGGGGGAGTCCTCGACCGACTCGATTCGATCCTCCCGTCGGCGACCGCTGCCCTCGTGATGTTCTACCTGCTCGCCCCGTTGGGAGTGTCATGACCGAGACGCCGATCCACGACACCGTCGCCGCAACACCTTTCCCCACGACTTCTGGTCGTCAAAAGGGGTACGAGAAGCGGGCCGTCGACGTCTTCCTGGCCCGCGCCCGCGAGGCTTTCGAGGCCGACGACCTCGGTGCGCTCCGCTCCTCCGAGGTGCGCGCGGCCGCCTTCCCGCTGGTGAAGAACGGCTACAGGATCGACGCGGTCGACGCGGCTCTGGGTCGCGTCGAAGACGCCTTCGCGGCGCGGGAGCGCGAGTATGCCCTGTCTCGTCTCGGCGCACGTGCCTGGGTCGCCGAGACGCGGGATACGGCGCAGGTGGTGCTCGATCGTCTTCGGCGGCCGCGGGGGTCACGGTTCGATCGTGTCGGCTTCCTGCGATACGGGTATCGCGTGGACGAGGTCGACGTCGTGGCCGACCGCGTCGCCCGCTACCTCGCCGCGGGCGACCCGGTCACGCCCGAGCAGGTCCGCTCCGTCGCCTTCCGGATGCAGCGGGGTGGCTATCGCGAGACGCAGGTCGACGCGGTGCTCGATGCGGTCGTCGAAGTGATGCTCGCCGTCGGATGACCTCCACGCGTGGCATCCTCGCTCGGGCCTCGGTAGAATCGGGCGCACTGTGACTTCTGGTTCGGAACTTTCGCGTGCATCCGCCTCCCGTCTCGCCCGCCGGGGCGCGTCGGTCGATGTGATCCCGCCGTCGCTTCCTCATCGATCCGGTCCCCGCTGGTCGCGTCGTCGCGGGGTGGTCGGTGTCTTCGGCGCCGCTGCCGCGGTGCTGTTCGCCGGGGCGTACGTGGGCCCGATGGGTGCCTCCCTGCTCCCCGCACAGGCCGAAGAACCGCACACGGTCACGCTCTACGCCGAGGGGCTCGACGACACGCAGGCCGTCTCGACCTCGGGCGAGAAGCAGGCTCCGCAGCTCGATCGTGCCAGCTACAACGTGTACGTCAAACCCAAGCCCACACCCACGCCCACACCGACCCCGTCACGCTCGAAGGATTCTGGTTCCGGGTCGTCGTCAGGGGGCTCCGGCCCGGTGCTGTACTCGGGCGGCGGTGCTCCCGCCGAGTGGATGGCTGCGGCCGGCATCTCCGAGGCCGACATGGGGTACGTCGACTACATCGTCAGCCGTGAGAGCGGGTGGAACCCGAACGCCACGAACCGTTCGTCGGGTGCGTGCGGTCTGGTCCAGGCTCTTCCCTGCAGCAAGGTGCCCGGCAACGGGTACGACCCGGTCGACAACCTCCGCTGGGGCACCGGTTACGCCACCGGTCGGTACGGCGGGTGGGCCGGAGCCTACGCCTTCTGGACCGCCAACCACTGGTGGTGAGCGGCATCCATGCCCCGCTCCCGTAAGAGACGCCCCGAATCGTCGCGCAGCGACGACTCCCTCGATCGTCTGATCGCAGGGTGGAAGCGCACCGAGATCAAGCGCGGTGGCGAGTGGACGGTTCAGCCCCTGTCGGCTGCGCAGGCGGTCAAGGATTACCTCTGTCCGGGCTGCGGCCGGACCGTGGAGGCCGGGTCCGCCCATCTGGTGGTCTGGCGCGCCGACGGTGTCCTCGGAGACGCTGCCGACCTCGCCGCCCGTCGCCATTGGCACACGCACTGTTGGAGGATCGCCTGATGGAGATTCGCGGACCCGTCTTGCTTCCCGCCCGCCGGGAGGACATCGAACTGCGCACGGTCGATGAGCTGAGGCTCGTGGGGGAGCTCGCTTCCCCCGCGGACCGTCCGGCGGTGGCGACGCTCATCACCCTGCACCCCCTGCCCACCGCGGGCGGCTTCATGGACTCGCACATCCTGCGCAAGGCCGCCGGTCGTCTTCCGGCACTGGCTGACCTGGCGGTGCTGCGGTTCAACACGCGCGGCACCACGTCTCCGCGAGGCACGAGCGAGGGCTCCTTCGACGGGGGAGCGAACGAGTGCTTCGACGTGGCTGCGGCCGTCGACTTCGTGCGAGAGCGCGGGCTCCCGCGTCCGTGGCTGGTGGGGTGGTCGTTCGGCACCGAGCTCGCGCTCAAGTACGGGCGCGACCACGACATCGAGGGCGTGATCCTGCTCTCGCCGCCGCTCCACCGCGCCACGGCCGACGAGGTCGCCGCCTGGGCGGGCGATGCGCGCCGCATGGTCGTTCTGGTGCCGGAGTTCGACGACTACCTCCGTCCCGACGAAGCGCGAGAGCGTTTCGCCTCGGTCCCGGATGCCACTCTCATCGCGGTCGAGGGCGGCAAGCACCTGTGGGTCGGCGAGACGCAGACGCGCCGGGTGCTGACCGAGATCGTCGCCGCGGTGAATCCCGACGCGCTGCCGCTGCCCGTGGAGTGGGACGGCGAACTCGACGGATGAGGTGCGTGCGTCCGGCAGGCGCACGTCGCTGTGCTCGCGTCGTGGGGCGTCAGCGCTCGTTCTGCCGCGGGATGATGACTTCGCGGTAGATGATGAGGATGCTCGCCGCCACCGGGATCGCGATGAGCGCGCCGAGCAGGTTCAGCAGTGCCCCGCCGGCCAGTGCCGAGATGACGACGACCGAGCCCGGCACCGACACCGCGCGGTTCATGATGCGCGGCGAGATCACGTAGGCCTCGACCTGCATGTAGACGAGGTAGTAGATCGCCGCAGCCAGGATCGCCCACGTCGGCGTCCCGAGGCCCGGGATGAGGCACGTGAGCACGATGATCGTCGACCCGGTGAGAGTGCCCACCAGCGGGATCAACGAGAAGAAGAACGCGATCACCGCGAGCACGGCGGGGAAGGGCGCGTTGATGATCGACAGGAAGATCGCGCTCAGCACGCCGTTGATGACGCCGAGGCTGACCTGCCCCATGACGTAGTAGCCGACGGAGTCGGTGATCTTCTCCGCGAGCTCGATGAAGCGGGCGCGCTTGGATGCCGGCACGAGTTGGTAGACGGCCGACTTCAGCGAGGGGGTGGATGCCGTGAAGTAGATCGTGAGGATCAGCACGATGAACGCACCGCCGAGACCGGCCGCGACGGCGCCGCCGATCGTGAGCAGGCTGTTGCCGATCATGGTGGAGATGCTGCCGACATCGAGGGTCGAGAACCAGTGCTGGATACCTGCCCAGACCTCGTCGATCTTGAGCCAGGGGAGCGTCTGCGAGACCCAGGTCTGCACGTCGGTGACGATCTCGTTCCACCGGCCGGGCTGCAGCAGCTGCTCGATCTGCGTCACGAGCTGGGCGATCTGACTGACGATGATGGGCACGACCATGAAGATGATGCCGGCGAAGACGCCGAGCACCGCCAGGATCGTCACGAGTACGGCCGCCCACCGCGGGAGGCCGCGCCTCTCGAGGAACGAGACGACCGGGTCGAGGCCGAGAGAGAGGAACAACGCGGTTCCGACGTACAGCAGAATCGTCGACAGGTTCTGCACGCTGCCGATGAGCAGAAGGCCGACCCCGACGCCGAGTGTGGCGAGCAGGGCGACCCGGAAGGGGTTGTGGATCTTCATGCCGAACGACTCCCGCATCAGCCGGGCAGATGCGCCCGTGTGGTCAGGATACTGAGCCGACGACCCGTCCGAGCGCGCGACGGGCCTTGCCGAGAACTTTCAGCCACCCTCGGATAGTCTGAAATGTCGATTCGGTGGCGCCCGAGCCACCGGTGGGGATGGTGTGAAGCGTGAGATTCGTCTGGGCCGTGGTGGCATTCGTCATCGCTGCGGCCATGATCGGTGCCGGTATCGCTCAACGGACCGTGTTCCACGGACCCTCTGAGACCTCGGCGAATGTGCAGACCGAGGGGTCGACGGCGTTCACGTTGATCGACGGCGCTGTGCTCAACAGCGTGCCGGGTGCCCAGACGCTGAACATCCAGGGCGATGGCGCGGTGTTCGCGTCGTACGGTCGTACGGCCGACGTCAAGGCCTGGCTCGCCGACGTCCCGTACACCTCGGTCACCCTCGACGGCGAGGGGACCGTCCAGACCTCCGAGGTCGAGCCGACGGTCACACCCGCTTCCGGGGCCGCGGCCACCGGACGCTCTCCCGTGGACTCCGACCTCTGGCTCGACGAGTTCGAGCAGACGGGGTCGCTGTCCACCACGCTCCAGCTCCCCAGCGACATGAGCATCCTCGTCGCCTCCGACGGCACCGCTCCCGCCCCCGCGAACATCAGCCTCACCTGGCCGATCGACGACTCCACGCCCTGGGCCGGGCCCCTGATCGTCGGCGGCGGGATCGTCCTTTTGAGCGGATTGATCCTCTACCTGCTCGGCATCCGTCACGTCCGGCGTCAGCGTCGCCCGCGCCGCAAGGGCCTGCCCCTGCCCGTGACCGAACCCATCTCGACCATCGACGCGGATGCCGAGAGCAAGGGCGTCGTGACCCAGAGCCCCGGTCGCCGGGGTGCATCGCGTGTGCGCGGTGCACTGGGTGGTCGTCGCGCGCTGGTCGCTGTTCCGGCCCTCGGCGTGTCGGTGGCCCTGCTCGCGGGGTGCTCCGCCGATGCCTGGCCCCAGCTGGCCGCGTCGGAGTCGCCGAGCCCCACTCCCACCGTGATCGTCCCCGAGGGACAGTTCCCGCCCGCGGTGACCGAGGCGCAGGCGCAACGCATCGTCTCGAAGGTCTCGTCCACGGTCGCTCAGGCGGATGCCTCGCTCGACGCAAACGCCGTCGCCGCGCGACTCTCGGGTCCCGCCCTCGCCGAACGCCAGACCAACTACAAGCTGCGCGCCGCGATCGCCGATCGCCCGGCCCTTCCCGCGATCCCCGCGGAGCCCGTGCAGATCGTCCTCCCGCAGACCACGGGAACGTGGCCCCGCACCCTCATGACCGTCGTGGAGTCGGCGGATGCCGCGACCCCCACGACGACGATCATGATGATGACGCAGCAGACGCCGTGGGAGGAGTACAAGGCCTCCTACGTGGGCAACCTCGAGGCCTCGACGAACCTGCCGGAACTCGCCGCCCCGTACGTCGGCGCGACGCAGGTTCCGCCGGACTCCTCGTTCCTGGTCATGGCTCCCGAGAAGGTCGCCTCCGCCTACGCCGACGTCATCAACAATGGGCAGAACAGCGCCTCGTTCGCGAAGTTCGATACGGCCAACGATCTGCTGCTGTCCGCGATCCAGGACAACAAGACCAAGCGCACCGACGAACTGAACCAGACCGGCGCGGGAACGGCCGAGATCAGCTTCTCGGCCTCGGCGGGAGCCGCGACGCCGATCGCCCTCGCTACGCTCGACACGGGCGCCATCGTCGCCGTCAACGTGTACGAAAGCGACACGGCCAAGCCGACCAACAAAGACGCGGTGATCAAGCTGGACAACAACCCCGCGGTCAAGGCCCTCACCGGTGTCGACCAGTCCGCGACAGGCTTCACCACGACCTACTCCGACCAGGTCTTCTTCTACGTGCCCAGCCAGGGCTCGGACGATCAGATCCGCCTGCTCGGTTACCGATCCAGCCTCCTCGAAGCGAAGGTGTCCCCGTGAGCACTCCTGCCCCCGGTTCCGTGATGCGCGGTGCCGTCGACCTCTCGTCGCTGCGCAACCGTCCCCAGCCGCCCGCCGCTCCTGCAGCCGGCGCTCCCGCGGCTCCCGCGCGCGCGGCCGGCGCCCTGCCGCTGGTCTTCGACGTGACGGACGACACGTTCGGCGAGGTGCTCGAGCTCTCGCGCACCGTTCCGGTCGTCATCGATCTCTGGGCCGAGTGGTGCGGGCCGTGCAAGCAGCTCAGCCCCGTCCTCGAGAAGGTCGTCACGGAGCTGGCGGGTCGCCTCGTGCTCGCGAAGGTCGATGTCGATGCCAACCCGCAGCTCGCGCAGGGCTTCCGGGCGCAGTCGATCCCGATGGTGCTCGCCCTCGTCGCCGGACAGCCCGTTCCCCTGTTCACGGGTGCCGTGCCCGAGCAGCAGGTGCGCGACGTCTTCGCTCAGCTGCTGCAGCTCGCCGCTCAGCACGGTGTGACCGGAACGGTGCCGGTCGGCGGCGACCCCGCCGCCGACGCTCCGGCGGCAGAGCCCGAGCTGCCCCCGCTGCACGCCGAGGCCTTCGCCGCGATCGAAGAGGGCGACTACACCCGGGCCATCAGCGCCTACGAGCAGGCTCTCGCCGAGAATCCCCGTGACGCCGACGCGCGGGCGGGCCTCGGGCAGGTCCGCCTGCTGGATCGTGTCCAGGGAGTCGATCTGCAGGAGGCCCGCGCCGCCGCGGCGGCGGACCCGACCGGTGTCGAGGCGCAATTCGTGGTCGCGGACCTCGATGTCGCCGGCGGCCACGTCGACGACGCCTTCGGTCGGCTGCTGGATCTCTTCGCCGCTTTGCCGGCGGAAGATCGTGCTCCCGTCCGCGAGCGTCTGCTCGACCTCTTCGGGCTCGTCGGCGACGACGACGCTCGCGTCATCCGGGCGCGCTCGCGATTGGCGTCGCTGCTCTTCTGACATCTCGATGACGAACGGCCCCGTGCCCCATAGGGAGGACGGGGCCGTTCGTCGTCTCGGGGGCGTTCGAAAAAGCCCGGGTGCCGGACCGAAGCTCTCGGCCGGGCACCCGGGCTTTCGAAGCGTTGCTCTCAGCTCCCGGCGCGGTGGTGGAGCCAGAGCACGCCGAGGGGCGGGAGCGTAAGCGTGGTGCTTCCGCGACCGTCGGTGTGGACGGCGCCGAGATTGCCCTGACCGGAGCCCCCGAAGGCCTCGGCATCGCTGTTCAGGATCTCGGTCCACGTACCCGACTCGGGAAGATCGAGCGGGTAGTCGGTCAGCGGCGTGCCGGAGAAGTTGCACACGACCGCGATGGTGTTGCCGTGGTGGTCCCGGCGGGCGAACGCCAGCACGTTCGAATTCCACGCGGGAGCACCGAGACGCGAGAACGCCGCGGCGTCATGATCGCGCGACCACAGGGCCGCCTGATCCTTGTAAACGCGGTTCAGCTCGGCGACGAAGGAGTGCAGCTGTTTGTGGGAGGGCTGGTCGAGCATCCACCAATCGATGCTGCGCGCCTCCGACCACTCGGACATCTGACCGAACTCTTGGCCCATGAACAGCAGCTGCTTGCCCGGGTGGCCCCACATGTACGCCAAGAATGCGCGCATGTTGGCGAGCTTCTGCCAGTGGTCACCGGGCATACGTCCGAACAGACTGCCCTTGCCGTGCACGACCTCGTCGTGGCTGATCGGCAGGACGAAGTTCTCGCTGAACGAGTACACGAACGAGAACGACAGTTCGCCCTCGTGGTGCGAGCGGTACATGGGGTCGCGCCCGATGTACTGCAGTGAGTCGTTCATCCAGCCCATGTTCCACTTGAACCCGAATCCGAGGCCGGCGTGCGAAGTGGGGGCGGTGACGCCCGGGAAGCTGGTCGACTCCTCGGCGATCAGGGCGATGCCCGGGTAGCGCTTATAGGACGTCGCGTTGACCTCCTGAAGGAAGCGGACGGCCTCCAGGTTCTCGCGGCCACCGAACTGGTTGGGCGCCCACTCCCCGTCGTTGCGGGAGTAGTCGAGGTACAGCATCGAGGCAACGGCATCCACTCGCAGGCCATCGACGTGGAACTCCTCGAACCAGTACAGCGCGTTCGCGACGAGGAAGTTGCGCACCTCGTTGCGGCCGTAGTCGAAGATGAGCGTTCCCCAGTCCTTGTGCTCGCCTCGGCGCGGATCGGGGTGCTCGTACAGGGCCTCGCCGTCGAAGCGCGCAAGAGCGAAGTCGTCCTTCGGGAAGTGCCCGGGGACCCAGTCCATGATCACGCCGATACCCGCCTGGTGCAGGCGGTCGATGAGGTAGCGCAGGTCGTCCGGCGAACCGAAGCGGCTGGTGGGGGCGTAGTAGCCCGACACCTGGTAACCCCACGAGCCGCCGAAGGGGTGCTCGGCGAGGGGGAGGAACTCGACGTGCGTGAAGCCCTGGGCCCCGACGTAATCGATGATCTCGTCCGCCGCCTCACGGTATGACAGGCCCTGCTTCCACGAACCGAGGTGCAGCTCGTAGATCGACATCGGCCGGTCGATGGGCGCGGTGCGCGAACGCTCCTCGATCCACTCGTCATCGGCCCAGGCATAGTCGGAGTCGGTGACGACGGATGCCGTGGCGGGGGGAACCTCGGCGAGGCGCGCCATCGGGTCGGCCTTCTCGATCCACTGCCCCGCACGGGTGAGGATCTCGAACTTGTAGCGGGTGCCGGCACCGATCCCGGGGACGAAGATCTCCCAGACGCCGCTGCCGCCCATCGAGCGCAGGGCGTGCCCGGCGCCGTCCCACCCGTTGAAGTCGCCGATCACGCGCAGGGCGCGGGCGTCGGGGGCCCAGACGGTGAAGGCCGTGCCGACCGATCCGTCGAGCTCGCACACGTGTGCACCCAGGACGCGCCAAAGCTCTTCGTGGCGGCCCTCGGTGATCAGGTGCAGGTCGAGCTCGCCGAGGGAGGGCGCGTGGCGGTACCCGTCGTCGGACACGTGCTCGGACCCGTCGTATGACGCACGCACCGTGTACGCGCCGGGGTAGGCCTCGACGGGCGCTTCCCAGATGCCTTCGCGCACGTGTTCAAACGGCACCGACGTGCCGTCGCTGAGCTCGGCGACCACCTCGCGGGCGAGGGGGCGACGCGTGCGGATGACCCACCCGGCGCCGGTCTCGTGCACGCCCAGCACGCTATGCGGGTCGTGGTGGGCGCCGTGGGCGACGGCATCCAGGATCTCGGGGGGAAGGGAGGTCATCGGTTCTCCTTGACGTGGAGGATGTGCACCGGCTCGACGAAGGCGTCGAGGCGCACGAAGTTGTGGTCTGCCCAGGTCCAGACCTGGCCCGTCACGAGGTCTTCGACCTCGTACGAAGCGCCGGGTTCGACGCCGAAGACGCTCGTATCGAGATGCACCGTGGTCTCGCGAGCGGAGTGCGGATCGACGTTGGCGACGACGATGATCGTGTCGCTCTCACCGTTGGGGGAGAGCTCGGCGGCCAGGTGCTTGGAGTAGACGAGGATCGAGTCGTCGTCGCTCCAGTGGATGTCGAGGTTGCGCAGTTGACGCAGCGCCGGGTGCGAACGGCGTGCCGCGTTGAGCATGCGGAGGTACGGGGCGAGCGAGTCGCCCGCGGCCTCGGCGCCGGACCAGTCGCGGAACTTGTACTCGAACTTCTCGTTGTCGATGTTCTCTTCCGCGCCCGGTCGTGCGACGTTCTCGAAGAGTTCGTAGCCGGCGTACACCCCGTAGGTGGGCGCGGCGGTGGCGGCGATCGCCGCACGGATCTTGTACGCCGGTCGACCGCCGAACTGCAGGTACTCGGTGAGGATGTCGGGGGTGTTCACGAACAGGTTCGGCCGCAGGAAGTCGGAGGTCTCGTGGGCGAGCCCGCCGAGGAACTCCTCGAGCTCTTCCTTCGTGTTGCGCCACGTGAAGTACGTGTAGCTCTGCTGGAACCCGGCCATCGCGAGACCCTGCAAGGGGGCGGGGCGCGTGAATGCCTCCGCGAGGAAGACCGCGCCCGGCTCCTCGGCGCTGACGGTGGCGATGAGCCACTCCCAGAACTGCAGGGGCTTGGTGTGGGGGTTGTCCACGCGGAAGATCGTGACGCCCTGGGCGATCCAGTGCCGCACGATGCGCAGGACCTCGGCGCGGATACCTTCGGGGTCGTTGTCGAAGTTGATCGGGTAGATGTCCTGGTACTTCTTCGGCGGGTTCTCGGCGAACGCGATCGAGCCGTCGGGGAGCGTCGTGAACCACTCGGGATGTTCGGTGACCCAGGGGTGGTCGGGCGAGGCCTGGAGCGCCAGGTCGAGAGCGACCTCGATGTCGTTCCGGCGAGCGGCCTGCACGAAGGCGCGGAAGTCCTCGAGGGTGCCGAGGTCGGGGTGAACGGTGTCGTGCCCGCCGGCGGCGGCGCCGATCGCCCACGGCGAGCCGGGATCGCCCGGTTCGGTGACGAGGGTGTTGTTCGGTCCCTTGCGGTTCGTCTCACCGATCGGGTGGATCGGCGGGAGGTAGAGCACGTCGAAGCCCATGTCGGCGACCGCCGGAAGACGCTCGGCGGCCGTGCGGAAGGTTCCGCTGATCACGGAGCCGTCCTCACCGCGGCGTGCGCCCTCGGACCGAGGGAAGAACTCGTACCAGGCGCCCACGCCGGCGCGCTCGCGTTCGACGAGCAGCTCGGCATCGCGCCCGACCGACACCAGGCCCATCAGCGGGCGGGCGTCAAACAGCGCGGCGATCTCGGGGTCACGGACGATCTGGAGGGCGGTGTCGTCGTGCACGTCGGGATCGCGGAGAGCGCGGGCCGCGTCGTACAGGCGGTCCTTGTCGGTGCCGGGGCGCTTCTTCTCGCCGCGCGCGCGGTCGAAGAGCTGAGCGCCCATCTCTCGCATGAGCGCGACGTCGACGCCGGCGGCGATCTTGAGCTCGGCGGCATGCTCCCAGGTGGCGAAGTCGTCGGCGAAGGATTCGAAGCGGAAACGCCAGACGCCCTGTTCGAGCGGTGCCACCAGCGTCGACCACCGGTCGAAGCCGTCGTTCAGCGGGCTGAGTCGGTGCAGCGACTCGTCGCCGGACGGCGAGAAGAGGCGCACCTGCACGCCGATGCGGTCGTGGCCCTCGCGGAACGCGGTGACGGTGAAGGGCACGGCTTCACCGACGTAGGCCGACGGCCGGAACCGGCCGCCCGGCACGCTCGGGTGGGGCAGTGCCATGGGGATGCGCGGAGTGACCACGCTGCGTGAGGTGGGCGTCGGCTTGACCGGACGCACGGGAATCGAGGCGGCGCTGCGCCAGGGCAGCTCGGGCGAGGGGATCGTCGTGGTGGCCACGATCCGAACCTATCGCGGGCCACCGACCTTGCCGTACGGTTTCGCTCGGCCTTGACAGCGGGCCCTGATCAGTCGACGCGGAACAGACGCATCGAGGCACCGACGATGGGGACGACGTCTCCGGCGGTGAACCGCTCGGCCTCTTCGGAGGGCCTCTCGTCGGCGCTCGACCACAACGAGACGTAGGCAGCTCCTTCGAGATCGGGCAGGACGATCTCGGTGGCCGTCTCGGTGCCGTGCACGACGAGGAGCACGCGATTCGCTTCTTCGTCCTCGGGCGTCGAGGTCGCCAAGTACTGCAGCGTGCGGTGGGCGGGATCGTTCCAGCGGTCGCTGGACATCGTCTCGCCGCGCTCGTCGAACCACTGCATCACGGACGCGGAGGGGATGACCTCGCCGAGACGCGCGAATCGTCGGGGGCGTAGCGCGGGATTCTCCCGGCGGAGCTGCGTGAGTCGCTGCGTGTGAGCGAAGAGATCGCGCTGCCAGTCCGCGAGGTCCCACGAGAGCCAGGTCAGAGCGGAGTCATGGCAGTAGGCGTTGTTGTTGCCGCGTTGGGTGCGGCCCATCTCGTCGCCCGCCGTGATCATGGGCACACCGGCCGAGAGCAGCAGGGTGCCCATGAGGTTGCGCATGGCCTTGCGTCGTGTCGCGAGAACGCGCTCGTCGTCGGTGCGTCCCTCGGCGCCGTGGTTGAACGAGCGGTTCGTGTCGGCGCCGTCGCGGTTCTGCTCGCCATTGCCGAGGTTGTGCTTGACGTCGTACGAGACGAGGTCGCGCAGCGTGAAACCGTCGTGCGCGGTGACGAAGTTGACGCTCGCGAGAGGGCCGCGCTCTTCGCTGAAGGTGTTCGACGAACCCGCGAGGCGGGTGGCGAAGCCGCCGATCCCGACCGGTGCGGTGTCGGCCCGGCGCGCGTAGTCGATGTCGCTCAACCAGAAATTACGAACGCGATCGCGGTACCGGTCGTTCCATTCCAGCCACCCGTCACCGAAGTTGCCGGTCTGCCACCCACCCATCCCGACGTCCCACGGCTCGGCGATGAGCTTGGTGCCCGACAGTCGCTCGTCGTCGCGGATCGCCCGCAGCAGCGGATGGTCCGGCGTGAACGAGTGGTTCTCGTCGCGGCCGAGCGTGACCGCCAGGTCGAAGCGGAAGCCGTCGATCTGCACCTCGTCGCTCCAGTACCGCAACGAATCGAGCACCAGTCGGGCAGCGGCATCCGTCGAGGTGTTCACCGCGTTGCCGCAGCCGGTCTCGTCGATGTATGCACCCTCGGCGGTCTGGCGGTAGTACGCCCTGTTGTCGATGCCGCGCAGGCTCGTCCGCGGGCCGCCGATGCCCTCTTCGGCCGTGTGGTTGTAGACGACGTCGAGGAGCACCTCGAGGCCCGCCTCGTGGAGGAGCTTCACCATGCCCTTGAACTCGCGCAGCACCGCCTCGGGGCCCTCCGTGCGGCTCGCGGCGGTTGCATAGGGCGCGTGCGGGGTGAAGAAGTTCAGCGAGTTGTAGCCCCAGTAGTTCGACAGGCCCAGCTGCAGCAGACGCGGCTCGGTGGCGAAGGCGTGCACCGGCAGCAGCTCGACGCTGGTCACCCCGAGCGAGAGCAGATGGTCGATCATCGCGGGGTGAGCCAAGCCGGCGTAGGTGCCGTGCAGGGCGGGCGGAATGAACGGATGCCGCTTGGTCAGCCCTTTCACGTGGCCCTCGTAGATGACCGTGCGGTCCAAGGGCACACGGGGCTTCGTCGAGCTGCCCCAGTCGAAGGAGCCGTCCGTCACGACCGAGCGCCAGTCGCCGTAGCTGCCCGACACGAGTCCGCGCGAGTAGGGCTCCACGAGGAGCGACTGGGGGTTGAAGGTGTGCCCGGGCCCGTGCGGGCCGCCGACGCGTATCGCGTACCGGGCGCCGGGGCGGAGCAGGGGAGTGGTCGCCTCGAAGACGCCCCCTCCGACGGGAGACATGGTGATGGTCTCGGTCGCCCAGTCGAGGTCGACATCGTCGAAGACGAGCAGCTGCATCGCGTCGGCGGATCCCGACCACACGCGAAGGGTGCCGCCGTCGGGTCCGAGGCGCACACCCAGGTCGTCGAGCGACGAGCTGAGCAGGGCGGGGCGGGCGGACGGGACAGCCTCGGGTCGGGACATGCGTCTTAGGCTAGTGAATGGCGCTGGAGATACCGGGAGGGCGAGGATGCGGGTATACCTCGATCACGCGGCGACCACTCCTCTGCGTCCGCAAGCGCGCGAGGCGTGGCTCGCGGCACACGACGTGCTGGGCAACCCCTCGTCCATTCACGCCGCGGGGCAGGATGCCCGCCGTCTGCTCGAGGATGCACGCGAGGCCGTCGCCACGGTGCTGGGATGCCAGCCCATCGAGGTCGTCTTCACCTCGGGCGGCACCGAGGCCGTGAACCTTGCTCTCAAGGGCTTGTGGTGGTCGCGTCGCGCGGAGGCGGACACGATCGTCCTCCCGGACGGAGAACACCACGCGACGCTCGATGCGGTGGCCTGGCTCGCCTCCGCGCAGGACGCACGGGTGCGCGCGGTGCCCGTCGACACGCTCGGACGTGTCGACGTCGAGGCCTTCTCGACCGCCCTGCCCGGCGCCGCCCTCGCCACGGCCCTCGTCGCGAGCAACGAGGTGGGAACGATCCAGGATGCCGCCGAGCTCGCACTCCGCGCGAAAGAGGACGGGGTCCCCCTGCACCTCGACGCGGTGTCGGCGCTCGGACAGGTCACCGTCGACTTCGCCGCCTGGCGAGGGGCGGGGTCGGACCCGTCCGGACTCGTGGCGATGTCGGTCTCGGCACACAAGGTCGGCGGTCCGGTCGGGGTGGGCGCGGCGGTCGTCTCGCGTCACGCTCGACTGACCCCCCTCGTCCACGGCGGCGGGCAGCAGCGCAGCCTGCGCGCCGGCACGCAGGACGTCGCGGGAGCCGCCGCCTTCGCCGCAGCGCTCACCGCGGCCGAGCGCGAGCGCCACGACGAGGTGGCGCGGCTCACCGCGCTGCGTGATCGCCTGGTGGCCGGC
>Ga0308159_1003575_pt1 | contig 15474 bp, 13 predicted proteins | sample PhyCR1_FD_201040 | JGI IMG/M metagenome (GOLD analysis project Ga0308159, IMG submission 201040) | Phyllosphere microbial communities from UC Gill Tract Community Farm, Albany, California, United States - DLSLC.R1 | ecosystem: Host-associated > Plants > Phyllosphere > Unclassified | place: USA... | reverse complement strand
AAGTCGGAAAACTTCTGTTCGGTTAAGTGTGTTTTGCTCATAGTGTGGTAGAATATCAGCTAACTATTGCTTTACGAAAGCATATCCGTTGAAATAAACGTGGTGAAATAGAGTCAACCTACTGTTGGTTAATGCTACATCAACAAGGTAAAGATAATCCTTTGGAGTAGAACATGAGCGATAAAATTATTCACCTTTCTGATGACAGTTTCGATGCAGACGTACTGAAAGCCGATGGACTGGTGCTGGTCGATTTCTGGGCAGAATGGTGTGGTCCTTGCAAGATGATTGCTCCGATCCTGGACGAGATCGCTGTCGAGTTCGAAGGCAAGCTGACTGTTGCCAAACTGAACATCGACGAAAACCCGGGCACCGCACCTAAATACGGTATCCGCGGCATCCCGACCCTGCTGTTGTTCAAGGACGGCGAAGTGGCGGCGACCAAGGTCGGCGCACTGTCCAAAGGTCAGTTGAAAGAGTTCCTCAACGCCAACCTGTAATCGATTGAATGACCAAAATCAGGCGTTTGGCGGGCAACGTGTGTTTTTCACACTGACCGCTAGACGCCTGCAAAGAAGCGTGCTAAGTTTACGCTTACTGCATATTTGAGCTTACCTGTAGTTTGATTCTAGCGTTTTACTCTGTGTCGAAACCATCTGCCTATTAAAGTTGCTTTGATAAAAACTGCTTACATAGAATAAGCCTCGTTGAAAAACAGGTGTAATGGCGATGTGCTTTGACAATCTAACGGTTTCAAAAAAATCGGCTTTGAGACACCTTCAATTTAAGTCTGCCCTCTTTCAAGAAATAGCTCGCGAGCCTCGCCCGTGACCTGTAATCAGAAGCTGCAAATTGAATGTCTTTACCCTAAGTTATTTAAGCTGGCACGGACCACCCTTGCCATCCTCATTCACGACAGTTTTTCGAGACATACCCCGAGTTTAAGAACCCACCATTATGAATCTTACCGAATTAAAGAATACGCCGGTCTCTGAGCTGATTGCCCTCGGCGAAAATATGGGGCTGGAAAACCAGGCCCGCATGCGTAAGCAAGACATCATCTTTTCAATCCTGAAGCAGCACGCCAAGAGCGGAGAAGATATCTTCGGTGACGGTGTTCTGGAGATACTGCAGGACGGATTCGGTTTTCTCCGCTCGGGTGACAGCTCCTACCTCGCCGGTCCAGATGATATCTACGTTTCTCCTAGTCAAATCCGCCGCTTCAACCTCCGTACCGGTGATACCATTTCAGGTAAAATCCGACCGCCAAAAGAAGGCGAGCGCTATTTCGCGCTGTTGAAAGTCAACGAAGTCAACTACGACAAACCAGAAAACGCCCGTAACAAAATCCTGTTTGAAAACCTTACCCCACTGCATGCCAACTCGCGTCTGCGCATGGAACGCGGTAACGGTTCTACCGAAGACCTCACTGCTCGCGTACTCGACCTGGCCTCGCCAATTGGTCGTGGTCAGCGTGGTCTGATTGTGGCACCGCCGAAAGCCGGTAAAACCATGCTGCTGCAAAACATCGCCCAGAGCATTGCCTACAATCACCCTGACTGCGTGCTGATGGTGCTGCTTATCGACGAACGTCCGGAAGAAGTGACCGAGATGCAGCGTCTGGTTAAAGGTGAAGTTATCGCTTCTACCTTCGACGAGCCGGCATCGCGTCACGTGCAGGTTGCCGAGATGGTTATCGAGAAAGCCAAGCGTCTGGTCGAGCACAAGAAAGACGTTATCATCCTTCTGGACTCCATCACTCGTCTGGCGCGTGCCTACAACACCGTTGTGCCTGCGTCGGGTAAAGTGCTGACCGGTGGTGTTGATGCCAACGCCCTGCACCGTCCAAAACGCTTCTTCGGTGCGGCACGTAACGTGGAAGAGGGCGGCAGCCTGACCATCATCGCTACGGCGCTGGTCGACACCGGCTCCAAAATGGATGAAGTCATCTACGAAGAGTTTAAAGGTACAGGTAACATGGAATTGCATCTGGCGCGTAAAATCGCCGAGAAGCGCGTATTCCCGGCTATCGACTACAACCGTTCCGGTACCCGTAAGGAAGAGTTGCTGACATCTTCCGAAGAACTGCAAAAAATGTGGATCCTGCGCAAGATTATTCACCCAATGGGCGAAATCGATGCGATGGAGTTCCTCATCAATAAATTGGCAATGACCAAAACCAATGACGAGTTCTTCGACATGATGAAACGTTCGTAAAGACGAATCGTTGCTTCCTATAAAAAACGCTGCGTGTAGACGTGGCGTTTTTTGCTTTTGGTCGCTACGATGTGTAGTGATACTGCCTCATTCAACTCACAATCAGATAACGCCGGATAGTCAGTGTTGGCAACATTCATTATTTTGTCGCTGTGCAATGGCGGGCAGGAAGGACGTTTCGACATCATCGATTAAAGCTACTATAAATTCGAATCGTCATCATAGGATATGGCATTTATACCGCAAGGTGGTAATGGCTGTTGCCAGATTCACGACCACGCTGCCCGAACAGTCGTGCAGTTTTACCATTAATGCAGAGACGTTTTAACTGTGAATTTACTCAATATGAGTACTGAACTTGTCGTTGTCTTCTTGTTTTCATTTCTCTTTTTATTTTTGGCGAGAAAAATTGCCAAGAAAATTGGATTAGTTGATAAACCGGATTTCCGTAAACGTCATCAAGGATTGATCCCCTTGGTGGGCGGCATTTCTGTTTATGTCGGCGTGTGCTTCGCCTTTCTGACCAGCAATCCCCAAATCCCGCATAAATTTCTCTATCTCGGCTGCGCCGGTTTACTGGTGCTGGTGGGCGCGCTGGACGATAAATTCGATATCAGCGTAAAAATTCGCGCCTGCGTTCAGGCGCTGGTCGCCGTATTGATGATGGTTTACGGGGATATGGTGCTGCATGACCTCGGGCGCATTATCGGTCCGTGGCAGATGGTGCTGGGTCCGTTCGGCTATCTGGTCACCCTGTTTGCGGTGTGGGCCGCCATCAATGCCTTCAATATGGTCGACGGTATCGACGGCCTGCTGGGCGGGTTGTCCTGCGTGACCTTCGGCTCGATGGGCGTTGTGATGCTCTATTCCGGCAACGACTCGCTGGCGCTGTGGTGTTTCGCCATGATAGCCGCCATCATCCCCTACATCATGCTCAACCTTGGCGTTTTTGGCCGCCGCTTCAAAGTCTTCATGGGCGACGCGGGCAGTACGCTTATCGGCTTTACCGTGATCTGGATCCTGCTGCAATGCACCCAGACGTCACGCACCTCGTTCCATCCGCCGATGACTCCCGTGACCGCGCTGTGGCTTATCGCCATTCCGTTGATGGACATGATTGCCATCATGTATCGCCGTTTGCGCAAGGGCATGAGCCCGTTTACCGCCGATCGTCAGCATATTCACCATTTGATTATGCGCGCCGGTTTCACCTCGCGTCAGGCTTTCCTGCTTATCACACTCGCCGCGGCCGTACTGGCCTCAATCGGCGTGATAGGCGATCATCTCGGCCTGCCCGAGTGGCTGATGCTGGGGCTGTTCCTTCTTGCCTTCATGCTGTACGGCTACTGTATCAAACGTGCCTGGCGTGTGGCGCGTCTGCTCAAGCGAATCAAACGAAGACTGCGTCGACCGGCTGCCTGAGGGCGTGTCCGTTCGAGTGAAAGATTCACCCGGTTATTTCGACAATTAATGAAAAGTTGGTGGGAACGATGAAGTCAGAGACGACGACAAGGAAAGAGCTCGCCCTTGATAACGAGCTGGATATTCGCGGGCTTTGCCGCACGCTGTGGCAGGGCAAGCTGTGGATTATCGGACTGGCGGCAGGTTTTGCCCTCGTTGCCCTGCTGATTTCGCTGTTGATGAAGCAGGCGTGGAGCACGACGGCGGTCACGGACAAGCCTACGGTAAACAATCTGGCGTCCTATTTCTCCCAGGAGCAGTTCCTGCGCAATCTTGATGCCAAAAATACCTTCACGCCCGCAGGCGATCAGGCCTCTATCTCGGACGATGCCTACAGCGAATTCGTCATGCAGCTGGCAGCCTATGATACTCGCCGTGACTTCTGGCTGAATAATCCTTATTACGTACAGCGCAAGCAGGGCGATGCCGCGGCCGATGCCGTGCTGCTCGACAAGCTGATAGCCGGTATCCAGTTCACGCCGCGTGACGACAAGAAGCTGCCGAATGACAGCGTGAAACTGACCGCCGAAACCGCCGCCGACGCCAATCAGCTGCTGCGTCAGTATGTCGATTTCGCGAGCGAGCGCGCATCGGCGCATCTCTATGATGAAATTCAGGGCGCATGGGCCGCGCGTGCGCAGTCGATGAAGGCGCAGGTAAAACGTCAGGAAGCGGTGGCTACCGCAATCTATAACCGCGAGCTGAACAATACCCGTCAGGCGCTGACCATCGCCCAGCAGCAGAATATCGACCATAGCATTACCGATGCCACGCCAGACCGTCTGCCCGATGCCGACATGTTCCTGCTCGGCACGCCGATGTTGCAGGCCCGTCTCAAGCTGCTGCAGGCTTCCGGTCCGAGTTTTGACATCGATTACGATCAGAATAAAGCGATGTTGGCTACGCTTAATGTGGGGCCGGTTTTGAACGCCAAATTCCAGACCTACCGCTATCTCCGCACGCCGGAAGAGCCGGTAAGTCGCGACAGTCCTCGCCGTGCATTACTGATGGTAATGTGGGGCATTGTCGGGGGATTACTGGGTGCAGGCGTTGCTCTGGCCCGTCGCCGCGTCGCGTCATAAAATAAAATAAAAAGCCATGCGTCTCTGACAAGGCGCCTGTTAAAAGAGAGTGCCTCTGTGAAAGTATTAACGATTTTCGGTACCAGGCCGGAAGCAATAAAAATGGCACCCCTGGTACATGCTTTGGCTCAGGATGATGCCTTTGAATCAAAAGTCTGTGTGACTGCCCAGCATCGCGAAATGCTGGATCAGGTATTGCATCTTTTCGCTATCAAGCCGGATTATGACCTCAATATCATGCAACCCGGCCAGGGGCTGAGTGAAATCACCAGCCGTATCCTGCTGGGTCTGCAACCAGTGCTCGAAGACTTCAGGCCCGATGTCGTGCTGGTTCACGGCGACACCACCACGGCGCTGTCGGCAAGCCTTGCCGCGTTCTATCAGCAGATCCCGATTGGTCACGTCGAGGCGGGGCTGCGCACCGGCGATCTGCTGTCGCCGTGGCCGGAAGAGGGCAATCGCCGTCTGACCGGGCATCTCGCAAAATGGCATTTTGCGCCGACCGATATCTCCCGCAGCAATCTGCTGCGCGAAGGCGTGGATGAAACCCGCGTCACCGTGACCGGCAATACGGTCATCGATGCGCTGCTGTGGGTGCGCAATCTGCTTCAGGCCTCGCCCGAACTCAATGCCGACATCGCCCGTCGCTATCATTTTATTCGCCCCGACAAAAAGCTGATTCTGGTCACCGGCCACCGCCGCGAGAGTTTTGGCGGCGGGTTCGAGCGCATTTGCGGCGCGCTGGCCGAAATTGCCACGCGTCACGACGACGTGCAGATCCTCTATCCGGTTCACCTCAATCCGCAGGTGCGGGAGCCGGTAAACCGTATTTTGCAGGGAATAGACAACGTCATCCTGATTGAACCGCAGGACTATCTACCTTTCGTTTATCTGATGGATAAAGCCTATCTGATTCTGACCGATTCCGGCGGAATACAGGAAGAGGCGCCGTCGCTCGGCAAACCGGTGCTGGTGATGCGCGATACCACCGAAAGGCCGGAAGCCGTCGCAGCCGGCACCGTCAAACTGGTCGGCACCGATACCGCCGCCATCGTCGGTGAAGTTTCCCGACTGCTTAACGACGCCGAGGCGTATCACGCCATGACACGGGCGCACAACCCTTACGGTGACGGCCACGCCTGTTGCCGCATCTTGAGTGCATTGAAGAATACTTGAGCAAAATCATGACCGTAACCACGACTTCCGAACAACATACGCCGTTTGCCACCCTTTCCGTCATCGGACTGGGCTACATCGGTCTGCCCACGGCGGCGGCCTTTGCGTCACGCCAGAAAAAGGTCATTGGCGTCGATATCAATCAGCGCGCGGTCGATATCATCAATCGCGGCGGCGTGCATATCGTCGAGCCGGAGCTGGACACGCTGGTGAAACAGGCGGTAGAGGCCGGTTTTCTTACCGCCGTGACAGCGCCACAGCCCGCCGATGCCTTTCTTATTGCCGTGCCGACGCCGTTCAAGGACGGTCATCAGCCGGACATGACTTACGTGCAGAAAGCCGTCACCTCGCTGGCTCCGGTGCTGAAAAAGGGCGACCTGATCATTCTCGAATCGACCTCGCCGGTTGGCGCAACGGAGCAGATGGCGCAGTGGCTGGCCGATCTGCGCCCCGATCTGCGTTTTCCACATCAGGACGCGGTCGCGCCCGACATCAATGTCGCCTATTGTCCCGAGCGCGTGTTGCCGGGCAAGGTGATGGTCGAGCTTATCAAGAACGACCGCGTGATTGGCGGCATGACCGAACAGTGTTCGCAGCGCGCCAGCGACCTGTACAATATTTTCCTGCAGGGTGAATGTGTGGTGACCAACAGCCGCACGGCGGAGATGTGCAAGCTGACCGAAAACAGCTTCCGCGACGTCAATATTGCCTTTGCCAACGAACTGTCGCTGATTTGCGATGCGCAGGGGATTAACGTCTGGGAGCTGATTCGCCTCGCCAACCGCCATCCGCGCGTGAATATCCTGCAACCGGGGCCGGGCGTCGGCGGACACTGTATCGCCGTCGATCCGTGGTTTATTGTGTCTCAGCATCCTGATCTCGCGCGCCTTATTCAAACTGCGCGTGAAGTGAATGACGGCAAGCCGTTCTGGGTGGTCGACAAGGTCAAGGCGGCGGTCGCCGATTGCCTGACCGCGACCGGCAAACGTGCCGCCGACGTTAACATTGCCTGTTTCGGGCTGGCGTTCAAACCGGATATTGATGACCTGCGCGAAAGCCCGGCGGTTCACGTCGCCGCGCTTATCGCCGACTGGCACGCGGGTGAAACCTGGGCCGTCGAGCCGCATGTCGAGCACCTGCCTGCCGCGCTGGAAAACAAGGCCACACTCAAGACGCTGGATACGGCGCTCGAGAAGGCCGACGTGCTGGTGATGCTGGTCGATCACAGCGCATTCAGGCAGCGAGCAGGCCAACAGATTACGCAGCGTTGGGTCGTCGACACCAAAGGTGTGTGGCGCTAGGTCCATAACAGCACGATATTGGGCATGGAGGAAAAATGAACGACACACTTATCCGCGGGCGAGTTGACTATTTGCAGTGGGAAAGCGATTTTTTCTCCCGACCGAGCGCTAAACTGACCCTTGATTTGGCCGGACCGACTCTGACGCGCGAAGCGTTGAGCCGATATCCTCTGGTGCAGGCCAAGGTTCAGGCCGATGAAAGCGACACGCTGGACGCGCTCTACGCCCTTGGCTTCCGGCTGGTGGAAGGCGAAATCGACTTTACGCTGACCCTGCATGAAAACGCCCGGGACGACGTCGATTATCGACGGGCTTCCGAGGCCGACCTTGCGGCAGTAAGGCAGCTTGCGGGCAGCGCCTTTCAGCTCAGCCGGTTTCGCGCGCCGTGGTATGAACGCCATGATTCCGGCCGTTTCTATGCGCTGTGGGCCGAAAAAGCCATTCTCGGCACCTTCGATACCCACTGTTTAACCCTGAACACGCAAGATGGTCAACTGTCTGGATTTGTGACGCTGCGCGGTATCGAACCCGGCGTTGCCCGTATCGGTCTGCTGGCCGTTCAGCCGCAGATGACGGGCCGTGGCATTGGCCGACAACTGCTCAATGCGGCCAAAAGCTGGTGCATCGCGCAAGGTTTCAGCCAGCTGAAAGTCGCAACGCAAACAGGCAACATGGCGGCATTGAATCTTTATCGCGCCAGCGGCGGCATTCTGTCTCATTCAGCCTATTGGCTGTACAGGTAACTTTATGATCCCATTTAACTCTCCTCCTGTCGTTGGCACCGAGCTTGACTATATTCAGGCCGCAATGGGCAGTGGCAAACTCTGTGGCGACGGCGGTTTTACCCGTCGCTGCCAGCAATGGCTGGAAAAAAACTTCAACTGCCCGAAAGTGCTGCTGACGCCTTCCTGTACCGCGTCGCTTGAGATGGCCGCCATTCTGCTGGACATCAAGCCTGGTGATGAAGTGATCATGCCGAGCTATACCTTCGTCTCGACCGCCAACGCGTTTGTACTGCGCGGCGCGACCATCGTGTTCGTCGATATCCGGCCGGATACCATGAACATCGACGAAACACTGATTGAAGCGGCGATTACCGAGAAGACGAAGGCCATCGTGCCGGTGCATTATGCGGGCGTGGCCTGCGAGATGGACACCATCATGGCGCTGGCCGACAAACATAAGCTGTTTGTGATTGAAGATGCGGCGCAGGGCGTAATGTCGACCTATAAAGGCCGCGCGCTCGGCACGATAGGTCATATCGGCTGTTTCAGTTTCCATGAAACCAAAAACTACACCGCCGGCGGCGAGGGTGGAGCAACGCTGATTAACTCCCAGGCACTGGTCGAACGCGCCGAAATTATCCGCGAGAAAGGCACCAACCGCAGCCAGTTCTTCCGGGGTCAGGTCGACAAATACACCTGGCGTGACATTGGCTCGAGCTACCTGATGGCCGATTTGCAGGCCGCCTATCTCTGGGCCCAGCTTGAAGCCGCGGAAAAAATCAACCAGCGTCGCCTCGAATTGTGGAACGCCTACCATCGCGCCCTCAAACCGCTGGAAGACAAAGGCGAGCTGGTGCTGCCGACAATTGCGCCCGGCTGCGTGCACAACGCCCATATGTTTTATATCAAGTTCAACAGCAGCGAACAGCGCGATGCGTTAATCGACTATATGAAAGAGGCCGAAATCCTGACCGTCTTCCATTACATTCCGCTGCACTCTTCCACGGCGGGCAAAAAGTTCGGCTATTTCTGCGGCGAAGACGTCTTCACCACGCAAGAGAGCAGCAAACTGGTGCGCCTGCCGCTGTTCTACAACATGAGCAACGTCATGCAACAGGCGGTTATCTCTACGCTGCGGAGTTTCTTCGCCTGATATGTCTCTTGCAAAAGCTTCTCTTTGGACCGCCGGGTCGACGCTGATTAAAATCGGTGCCGGCCTGATTGTCATTAAACTGCTGGCCGTGGCCTTTGGCCCGAGCGGCGTCGGACAGGCGGGGAATTTCCGCCAGCTGATTACCGTACTTGGCGTGCTGTCCGGCGCGGGTATCTACAACGGCGTGACCAAATACGTTGCCGAGCATCAGCAGGATCCCGAGCGCCTCAAGGCTGTGCTGGGGACCGCCTCGGCACTCGTACTCGGCTTCTCGACCCTGCTGGCGCTGGTTTTTCTGTTTGCCGCCGAACCGGTCAGCGTGGCGCTGTTTGGTCATCCTGACTATCAATCGGTGGTGCGGGCCGTCGCGCTGATTCAAATGGGCATCGCCTACGCCAACCTGTTCCAGGCGATTCTCAAAGGGTATCGCGATGCGCAGGGCAATGCGCTGGCGGTCATCGGCGGCAGTCTCATCGGGCTGCTGGCCTATTGGCTGTGCTTTACGCTGGGCGGTTATCGGGGCGCACTGACGGGTTTTGCGCTGGTGCCTGCGCTGGTCGTGATTCCTGCGGCCATCATGTTGCTGCGCCGCCGCGCGTTTACGCTCGATTTCTTGAAGCCCGCCTGGGACCGCGCCCTCGTGCGGCACTTTGCCAAGTTCACCGTCATGGCGTTGATAACTTCCGTGACACTGCCGGTGGCCTACGTGATGATGCGTAATCTGCTGGCCGAGCACGATGGCTGGCAGGCGGTCGGGATCTGGCAGGGCGTGAGCAGTATTTCGGATGCCTATCTGCAATTTATTACCGCCTCGTTCAGCGTCTATTTACTGCCGACGCTGGCGCGCTTGAAGAGCAAGGCGGAAATCAGCCGCGAAATTCTCAAGGCGCTGAAGTTTGTGATGCCGGTAGTGGCGGCGGTGAGCTTTAGCGTCTGGTTGCTGCGCGATTTTGCCATCTGGCTACTGTTTTCCTCCCAATTTACGGCCATGCGCGATCTTTTTGCCTGGCAACTGGTGGGAGATGTGTTAAAAGTCAGCGCCTATATCTTTGGTTATCTGGTGATTGCCAAGGCGTCGCTTCGGTTTTATCTGTTAACCGAAATCAGCCAGTTTTCGCTGCTGACGCTTTTCTCGCATTGGCTAATCCCGATGCATGGCGCCCTTGGTGCCGCGCAGGCCTACATGGCTACCTACATTCTCTACTTTGCGCTGTGCTGTACCTTTTTTGTTATCTATCGTAGACGAGCATGACAACGCTGATTCACGTTTTGGGATCTGATATCCCGCACCATAATTTAACCGTGCTGCGCTTCTTCAATGACGTGCTGCTGACGCACGTCCCACGGGAAAGGGCGCAACATTTCATGGTCACCAGTCGCGATGCGGCATCGTGCGCCGAATTTACGTCGCTCGATATCGACGTGCACGGCGACAAGACATCGCTGGCGCAGGCGGTTATCGCCAGGGCGCAGGCCGACAGGCAGTGCCGCTTCTTCTTTCACGGCCAGTTCAATCCGCTGCTGTGGCTGGCGCTTATCAGCGGTAAAATCAAGCCGCATCAGGTTTGCTGGCACGTTTGGGGCGCGGACCTTTACGAGACCTCCACCCGTCTGAAATTCAGAATGTTTTATCTGCTGCGGCGAAGAGCACAGGGGCGTCTCGGGCATGTTTTTGCGACCCGTGGCGACCTGAGTTATTACCGTCAACGGCATCCGCGCGTACCGGCCTCGCTGCTGTATTTTCCGACTCGAATGGACCCGGCACTCACGCTGCCCGCCGACACGCCTGCGCCCGAAGGGCTGCCTCGCGTGCTGGTCGGCAACTCCGGTGACCCGAGCAATCTGCACCTTGAGGCGCTGCGCGCGTTGCATAAACAGTGGGGACCCGATATCCAGCTGGTTATCCCGATGGGCTATCCCGCCAATAATCAGACCTATATCGAGCAGGTGCGCCGCGAAGCGCTGTCTCTGTTTCCTGCCGAAAATATCGCGCTGCTGACCGAGGCCATGGGCTTTGCCGACTATTTGCAGATGCTGAAAACCTGCTCGCTCGGTTACTTTATTTTCGAGCGCCAGCAGGGGATTGGTACGCTTTGCCTGCTGATTCAGTTTGGCGTGCCGTTTGTGCTGAGTCGCAAGAATCCGTTCTGGCAGGATATGGCCGAGCAGAATCTGCCGGTGCTGTTCACCGACGATGCCCTGGATGCCGCGACGCTCGCCGAAGCGCGTCGTCAGTTGCTGACCGCCGACCGCCAGAAGATAGCCTTCTTTAACCCGAATTATATTCAGGGCTGGGTGCAGGCGCTGGACATCGCCGCAGGAGCTTCGTCATGACGCTGGCTGAGTGGGGCGGGCTGAGCCTCGTCTACGGGTTTTCGCTGCTGTTTATCCTGACCCTGACCTATCTCGAGTTTCGTCGGGTGCGCTTTAGTTTCAACCTGTTTTTTTCGGTGCTGTATCTGCTGACTTTCTATTTCGGATTCCCGCTGACCAGCCTGCTGGTGTTCGATTTCAACGTGACCGTGGTGCCGGTGCCTTATCTGTTGCAGGCCCTGCTGTCGGCGACCTGTTTCTACGCCATCTATTACGTGGTGTATAAAACGCGACTGCGCAAGCCGCGTGACGGGCCTGTGCGCGAAGTCTTCACCATGAATCGGGTGGAAACCAATCTGACCTGGATTCTGATGGCGCTGGTGGCGTTTGTCACCCTCGGGATTTTCTTTGCCCACAACGGCTTCCTGCTGTTCAAGCTGACGTCCTACAGCCAGATTTTCTCCAGCAATGTGTCAGGCGTGGCGCTCAAGCGTTTCTTCTATTTCTTTATTCCGGCGATGCTGGTGGTGTATTTCCTCAAGCAGACCGGCCGTCACTGGCTGCTGTTTCTGGCGAGCACTTTCGCGTTCGGGCTGCTGACCTATGTGATTGTCGGCGGCACGCGCGCCAATATCATTATCGCGGTGGCGCTGTTCCTGTTTATCGGCATCATTCGTGGCTGGATCACGCTGTGGATGCTGCTGATGGCCGGTGTCATGGCGGTGGTCGGCATGTTCTGGCTGGCGCTCAAGCGCTATAACCTCGACGTGAGCGGGCCTGAAGCGTTTTATACCTTCCTGTATCTGACGCGTGACACCTTCTCGCCGTGGGAGAATCTGGCGCTGCTCCTGCAAAACTACGACAAGATTCATTTTCAGGGCCTGATGCCTATCGTGCGCGATTTCTACGTGTTTATTCCGAGCTGGCTGTGGCACGGCAGGCCGTCGGCGGTACTGAATACCGGCAACTACTTTACCTGGGACGTGTTGGACAACCATTCGGGGCTGGCGATTTCGCCCACGCTGATAGGCTCTCTGGTCGTCATGGGCGGCGCGGCGTTTATTCCGCTGGGAGCCGTGGCCGTCGGGCTTATCATCAAATGGTTCGACTGGATCTACGCGCTGTGTAAAAACAATGCCAACCCGTACAAGGCGGCCATTTTGCAGAGCTTTTGTTTCGGCGCGGTATTCAATATGATTGTTTTGGCTCGCGAGGGAGTGGACTCTTTCTTCTCGCGCGTCATATTTTTCGCCGTCGTTTTCGGCCTTTGCCTGGTCGCCGCCAAGCTGCTGTATTGGCTGTTTGATTCGGCTGGATTGATAAGAGTGCGCACCGGACGGGTCGCCGACGGAAAGGCTGTGCCAGCCTCCGTGCCCCTCATGCGCGAAAAAGGATAATAATGAATTCGAACTCACTCGCCTCTTCCATTCCCAAATATCGTATTCGCGATATCGATCTGTGGGGATTTCGCGACATTACGCAGTTTCGCGATCATCTGCTTTCGGAAAAAGGGGTGAGAAAAGGGACGCTGGTCGCCATTAATGCCGAGAAAGTGCTGGCGACCGAGCGTGATGCCCAACTGCGCGCGCTTATCAGGGAAGCCGATTACAAGTACGCCGACGGCGTCAGCATGGTGGCCTCGATTCGCCGCAAATATCCCGGTGCCCAGATTGAGCGCGTGCCGGGCGCGGATCTGTGGGAAGCCCTGATGCACCGCGCGGGCCAGCTTGGTACTCCCGTTTTCCTGATTGGCGGTCGTCAGGACGTGCTGTCAAAGACGCAGGACACGCTGCGCACACGCTGGAATGTCAATATTGTCGGCAGCCAGAACGGTTACTTTACGCCCGCCGAACGCGAGGCGCTGTTTGAGCGCATCAAGGCCAGCGGCGCGAAGATAGTGACGGTCGCCATGGGATCGCCGCGTCAGGAAATTCTGATGCGCGACTGCCGAAGGATTTATCCCGATGCGCTTTATATGGGCGTGGGCGGCACCTACGACGTCTTTATCGGTGCCGTAAAGCGTGCGCCAAAAGGCTGGCAAAAGCTGGGCCTCGAGTGGCTCTATCGTCTGCTGACTCAACCCAGCCGCCTACCGCGCCAGCTCAAGCTTCTCCGCTTCGTTTACTATTACTACGCGCGTCGGTTATAAAATCCTGCTTTCCCGGTGGCCCCGCTTTTTGCGAGGCCCCCGCCTCCCGCTTGGCCACACTTCGCTGCAAATTCGACCTGCCCCGCTAATTTGTACAATCCTGTTTGCAACTGACTGCAAAATACGGAACCATACCGCCGTTTTTATCTGCCCTGACCTTGGGAAATAACAATAATAGTCCGGACCACCCGGAAAAAGAGCAAACACAACATTCGAGAAACAGAGGATTTATGGCGAGTAGCGAAGAGAAGCAAGGGCTTCATAGAGGGTTGGAAGCCCGTCACATCGAGTTGATAGCCCTCGGCGGCACTATCGGTGTGGGGTTGTTTATGGGGGCAGCGAGTACGCTCAAATGGGCAGGGCCTTCAGTGTTACTGGCCTATATTCTGGCTGGCGTGTTTGTGTTTTTCATTATGCGTTCGATGGGCGAAATGCTGCACCTCGAACCGGTTGCCGGCTCCTTTGCCGTCTATGCCCATAAATATCTGGGGCCTTACTTCGGCTATCTGACCGCCTGGGGCTACTGGTTCATGTGGATTGCCGTCGGCATCTCCGAGATAACTGCCATCGGCGTTTATGCGCAGTTCTGGTTCCCCGATTTGCCACAGTGGATCCCGGCGCTGGCGGCGGTTGCCATCGTGGCGGCGGCCAATCTGGCGGCGGTCAAGCTGTACGGCGAAATGGAGTTCTGGTTCGCGCTTATCAAAATCACCACCATTATCGTGATGATCGTCGTGGGGCTTGCGGTTATCTTCTTCGGCTTCGGCAATCATGGTCAGGCTATCGGCTTTGACAATCTCACGGTACACGGCGGGTTCTTCGCGGGCGGCTGGAAGGGCTTCCTGTTTGCGCTCTGTATTGTGGTGGCCTCCTATCAGGGCGTCGAGCTGGTCGGTATTACTGCCGGTGAAGCCAAAAACCCGCAGGTGACTCTCAAACGTGCCATCAACAACATCCTGTGGCGTATCCTGATTTTCTACGTCGGCGCCATCTTTGTTGTCATCACCATCTTCCCGTGGAACGAGATGGGCACCCACGGCAGCCCGTTCGTATTGACCTTCGCCAAGGTCGGAATAACCGCCGCCGCCGGTATCATCAACTTTGTGGTACTGACCGCCGCGCTTTCCGGCTGCAACAGCGGCATGTACAGCTGTGGCCGTATGCTTTATGCCTTGTCGCAAAATCGTCAGTTACCGGCTTTCCTGTCGAAAGTCTCGAAGAGCGGCGTACCGGTTTACGGCATTGCGGTGACGATTATCTGTCTGCTGGTCGGTTCGGGTCTGAATTACCTGATCCCGAATCCGGAACAGGTGTTCGTGTATGTCTACAGCGCCAGTGTGCTGCCGGGCATGGTGCCGTGGTTTGTGGTGCTGGTCAGTCAGCTGCGTTTCCGTGAAGCGCATCGCGACGCGTTGAAGAGCCATCCGTTTAAATCGATTCTGTTCCCTTATACCAACTATCTGACGCTGGCTTTCCTGCTTTGTGTGCTGGTTGGCATGGCGATTAACCCGGATACACGCGTTTCTTTAATGGTTGGCGCAGTATTTATTGCCGCCGTGTCGCTGATTTATCTGGCGCTCGGCATGAACCGTAAAAGCCGATAACGACTTTTTCGGTAAAAAAAGCGGGGAGGGGAGGCTGAAATGCTTACTTTTAGTGCGCAATGAACAAATCGTAATCAAACGAAACTTTTTCAAAAAAAAGCACTAGACAGTATAGCGGTTTGGCCGTAGTATCCCCTCCCGCAACGGCGCTAAGCGCCCGTAGCTCAGCTGGATAGAGCGCTGCCCTCCGGAGGCAGAGGTCTCAGGTTCGAATCCTGTCGGGCGCACCATTGACCTCGGTTGGTTTTGCGCAAAGAGTTGCGGTGTTAGTTTCGGACGTGAAGTAAAGATAC
>Ga0308159_1003574_pt1 | contig 15477 bp, 10 predicted proteins | sample PhyCR1_FD_201040 | JGI IMG/M metagenome (GOLD analysis project Ga0308159, IMG submission 201040) | Phyllosphere microbial communities from UC Gill Tract Community Farm, Albany, California, United States - DLSLC.R1 | ecosystem: Host-associated > Plants > Phyllosphere > Unclassified | place: USA... | reverse complement strand
TCATCGGCAGTCAGCTCAGGGTTGTACTTGAGGATCGAGTCGAACACCGACAGACGCGCGAACGGCTCGCCGAAGTGGAACACCTTGTCGCCGTACGGCACGTCGGTGCTGCCCAGAACCAGCTGAGCCAGTTCGCGGAACAGCTCTTCGGTCAGGTCCATGTTGTCTTCGTAGTCGGCGTAAGCCTGGTAGAACTCCAACATGGTGAATTCAGGGTTGTGACGTGTCGAGACGCCTTCGTTACGGAAGTTGCGGTTGATCTCGAACACCTTTTCGAAGCCGCCCACCACTAGACGCTTGAGGTACAGCTCAGGCGCGATACGCAGGAACATTTCCAGATCCAGCGCGTTGTGGTGGGTTTCGAACGGCTTGGCTGCCGCGCCGCCAGGAATGGTCTGCAGCATCGGCGTTTCGACTTCGAGGAAGTCACGCTTCATCAGGAAGCTGCGAATGTGCGCGATGACCTGGGAGCGAACGCGGAAGGTCTGACGCACGTCTTCGTTGACGATCAGGTCGACGTAGCGCTGACGATAACGCTGTTCGGTGTCGGTCAGGCCGTGGTGTTTGTCCGGCAGCGGACGCAGTGACTTGGTCAGCAGGCGAACGCTGGTCATCTCGACGTACAGGTCGCCCTTGCCGGAACGGGCCAGAGTACCTTCGGCTGCGATGATGTCGCCCATGTCCCAGGTTTTGACCGCGGCCAGGGTGTCTTCGGACAGGGTCTTGCGGTTGACGTAGACCTGGATGCGACCGGTCATGTCCTGGATCACCATGAACGAGCCACGGTTGAGCATGATGCGACCGGCAACCTTGACCGGAATCGCCGCCTCGGCCAGCTCTTCCTTGGTCTTGTCCGCATACTGCTTCTGCAGGTCGTTGCAGTAGTTTTCGCGGCGGAAGTCGTTCGGGAAGGCATTACCCTTGGCGCGCTCGGCAGCAAGCTTTTCCTTGCGCAGGGCGATCAGGGCGTTTTCTTCCTGTTGCTGGGCTTGCGGGTCGAGTTGTTGGTCGCTCATGTCTTTAGATTTTCCATCACAGGTTCGTTACCCCCGCCCGGCCTGAATCAGGCGACGGGGGATCGCGGGCCGGCCACGCAACAATGACGCGCCGGCCCGCAACAGTGGTGTCGCGATTACAGCCCTTGTTTCAGGCTGGCGATCAGGTATTCGTCGAGGTCGCCGTCGAGCACCTTGTCGCAGTCGCTGCGTTCTACGCTGGTGCGCAGGTCCTTGATGCGTGAGGCATCGAGGACGTACGAGCGGATCTGGTGACCCCAGCCGATATCCGACTTGGTGTCTTCCAGCGCTTGCGAAGCCGCATTGCGCTTCTGGACTTCCTGCTCGTACAAACGCGCCCGCAGCATTTTCATCGCGGTGTCTTTGTTCGCATGCTGGGAACGTTCGTTCTGGCAGCTGACCACGGTGTTGGTCGGAACGTGGGTAATACGAACCGCCGAGTCGGTGGTGTTGACGTGCTGACCACCGGCACCGGATGAACGATAGGTGTCAATGCGCAGGTCTGCCGGATTGATATCGATTTCGATGTTGTCATCGATTTCCGGAGAGACGAATACCGCCGAGAACGAGGTATGGCGACGGTTGCCGGAGTCGAACGGGCTCTTGCGCACCAGACGGTGCACGCCGATTTCGGTCCGCAACCAGCCAAAAGCGTATTCGCCCTTGATGTGCACGGTAGCGCCCTTGATACCGGCGACTTCACCGGCCGACAGTTCCATGATGGTCGCGTCGAAACCGCGTTTGTCGGCCCAGCGCAGGTACATGCGCAGCAGGATGTTGGCCCAGTCCTGAGCCTCGGTGCCGCCGGAACCGGCCTGGATATCGAGGTAGGCGTTGTTCTGGTCCATTTCACCGCTGAACATGCGGCGGAATTCGAGTTTTTCCAGCGACTCGCGCAGGCGGTCGACTTCAGTGACGACATCGGCGACAGCGCCTTCGTCATCCTCTTCGACGGCCATGTCCAGCAAGTCTCTGGCGTCAGCCAGGCCGGAACTCATCTCATCGAGGGTGTCGACGATTTGCGCCAGCAGGGAGCGTTCACGGCCCAGTTCCTGGGCATAAGAAGGGTTGTTCCAGACAGCCGGATCTTCGAGCTCGCGGTTAACTTCGGTCAGACGATCATGTTTGTGATCGTAGTCAAAGATACCCCCGAATGGCTTCGGAGCGCTCGGACAGGTCCTTGATGCTGTTTAGGATCGGGTTGATTTCCATGGTGGGCAGCACTCGCAGGCGAAATTTTCAAAGCCGGCGAGTATACCCCAGCCATAGCGTCTGTGGCAGTCCGTTGGGCAGCGCTGGCCTGATCAGTTCACGGCCAGCCATCGGGGCAAGCGCCGCGCCTAGGGCGACTTCAGGCATAGCGAATCGCGATTGACCCAATCGCGAATCAATCTAGGACGTTACCACTGCGTTCCCATACTGAATCAAGGAGTCATTACCCACACATAACTACCGACGACATGGAGGTCACATGACACGTTTAGCCACGCTGGTCCTTGCCGCACTGGTAGCCATGAGCGCCATCTCTGCCGCCCAGGCCGATACGAAAACCTGCACATGCACCTGCCAATGCGCCACGCCCACTGGCAAGGGAAGCGTCCGCGCCATACCAAAACCTGACCCACCCAAAGTGCTCGAGGCAATCAATGGCGAGCTGGACGTCAGCGCGTTGAACGGTGCCGACGCCACTGTCCAGCTTACGTATCCGGAAATTGCCGATGGACACACGGTCGGAATGCGCTGGACGGGTATTCCTCCGGCATTCGACGTGGCTCATCAAACGGTTGGCGACGGTGCGAAGACAGTAACGTTCAAAATTCCCAACAGTGTGGTTCAGAAAGACCTTGGGCAGTCCGTGGTGTTGACTGGCAGCGTGGGTGTCGGCGATGAATCGCTTGTGATCTCGCAGCCACTCACGATCAAGGTTGTCGACGCCATACCGCCAGGGCAATACCCCAAGCCCACCTTACCGGGCTCACCGGACAATCAAGTGGATGTCGGCGCACTTACCGGAGATCTGATCGTCCGCGTGCATTACCCCAGCATGGCTCAGGGGCAAATCGTCAAGGTCTTGTGGAGGGGCGCGACCTCATACGACACGCCGATGCGAGTCACACCCGACGGCGAACCGCTCGAGTTCACCATTACGAAAGCGACTGTCATTGCCAGCCTGGGCAAACCAGTTGCACTGAGCTACGAAGTGGCACTGGACGGCCAACCTGGTGAACTGTCTGATCCTGCCAGACTCAATATCACCCTCGCCACCTTGCCGGACCCTCCGGTGGTACCTGCTGCAGTGCAAGGTCAGGTCAACCTGCGCGACCTGCTCGGCAAAGACCTCAAAGTGACTTTCACTTACCCCGGTATCTCGGCCGGCCACACTGTAGGCATTCGGTGGACAGGCACGCCCCCTTTCGACACCCCTCACCCCGTGATCGGTGATACACCCCGACCACTGGAGTTCACCATTCCTTACGAGAAGGTCCGGCTGGAAAGGGACAAGACGGTCACGCTCACCGCCAGCGTCGGCTTGGGGGACGGGAAGCTGGTGATGTCGCCTGAACTGTCCTTGAAGATCATCGATACCCGGCCGAAAGGCGAAGAGGTGGCTGCCGATCTGAATGCCCGTTACAACGATACCGCTGCGACCTGCGGCGACCTGCCATCGTATTATTGCAACGGTGTCACTACTCGCGGGACAACCAACGGCAATTTTGACCCGTGGGATCCCAGCATAACTCAACAACGAAAAGGCTCGATATCCTTCTCCCACATTCGTAAAGACGCAAAAATCACATATTTGTGGCGAGACAGCGGCTACATCCTTTTTTCTCAGAATGAAGCCGTAAATCAAAAGAAAATTCATGAATATCTGTGCGCCTTCCCCCACGATGGAGCAACCGATCTATCAAGGGGAGCTTATGGTTGCGGATTTCAGGTCACGCGTGGGACACCTGGCAAATCAGCCAACCAGCTAATGCAGATCGCGATCAGGAACCCGGAGTTGCCGACTCTTTTCAAGCAAAACGAACAAGTGGTGGATCGGCTGGCGAACGGCAAGGATGCCAGTGATCTGCTACAAGCGGATCCAAAATTTGCAGCTTTGGTTCGCAAAGAGCCAGAGCTGGGACGACTCTTGCAAGAAAGCCTGGCAGAAGTCGAGGCATCTAACAAAACCGGCGTTCAAGAGGACTCGAGCACCTGCGCTCAAAAAAATGCGCAAACCCTGAACGGCTGGTTTGATTTCACCAAAGCTTTAACCAATCGCGTTTATCAATGCTCGTTGAGCACTCAAGATCCAGCGCAATTTGCGGTCAGTCTGAACGCGCGGCAATACGATGTTCCGACCGAGGTGTACAGCACTTGGAACGAAGTGCTGATCAAAGTATGGGCTGCAGGGATACCAGAGCAGTTACCACTGCAGGCGTTTTACTACCAAAACGCGACCGGCCTGCCTGAGGCCAAGGAGTATCAGCGCAAATACGTAGCCAGAACCGCAGGACAGTGGTTGCCAGTCATCAAGCTTGACCCGACAAAATTCAATGGCAATCCCTTCAGCTACAACGAAGCCGATCAAGCAGTGCAACAATAAAACAACCCGTGGGCCGGATGCTTGTCCGGCCTACTCCCTCACCTGCAAATCTCCAGAGCCATAACGTCGGTGACAATCCGTCGAGCACCGCCCGCGGGGCTCTATCGTCTACACCAAGTCGAACCAGGTCGTCGAGCCGCACCGAAACGTATCGCGAATCGCGATAAACCCCATTGCGAATGAATCTAGGTCATCGCCCTGGACCTACGATACTGAACATAGGTCCCGCAGCCGTTCAGCACGACCCAAGACGCGTCACACGACCAGTATTACCAGTCATCGCACTTCTACTACAGCGTTGAGAGAGATTGAGACATGAAAAGGATTTCCTGCACTGCTCTTGTTGTAATCATGCTCACCCTTTGGGGCTGCCAGTCGTCCGATCCGAACCAAGCGTCTGGTGAGGGAACTCTAATCTCCACAGTCGCCACTACTCCGCCACAAATCGTACCTCCCCCAGTGCTCCCTCAGGCTGTCGGCGGGCAACTGGATCTGAGAACACTGGCGGGCACCGGTGCCATTGTCCAAATGACCTATCCCACTATCACCAATGGCGACAATGTGCGCGTGAGCTGGATTGGCAGCAGCTACTACGAGTCGCCGCTACAGACTGTGGGGGTAACTCGCCCGGTGACCTTCATCATCCCGTATTCAATTGTCGCTGCGAGCAAGGGCGAGGATGTTCAAGTGAAGGCACATTATGTCTTCCCCGGAGGAAACTATCTAACCTCCATTCCGTTCAAGGTCACCGTGGTCGAAACCTCGCCCCCCGCCAATTCTGGTGAACAGGTCGCCTACGAACTGAACACTCGGTACGCCAATACAAGTTTGACGTGCACGGGTAATACACCGGCCTATTATTGCAACGGTGTAATCATTCGCTCGACCCAGAGCGGCAGCTATGATCCTTGGAACCCTAGCCCCGCGGCGGACACGCTTGGTGGAGTGTCATTTTCATACATGAGAAGAGACGCATATGTCACAAGTCTGTATCACGCAAGCGGGTTCACGTTCCTACCACAAGAGCAAGCCAACGCCCAGGGCAAGATCGCAGAATATCTCTGCATCTACGCCTACGACGCAGGAACACTAGTCGGGCCACGTGGTGAAAAGGGCTGTGGTCTCAAACCACGTTCGGCACCACGAGCAGATGTCAGCTCCTGCGCAAGCGTCAACGTGCGAACCGTGGCCCAATGGTATGCCTACACAAAAACGATCCAGAATAGAGATTACCAATGCTCACTGAGTACCGCAGACGCCACGCAGTTCGCAGCAAGCTTTCAGGTCAGGGCAAATCGACCGCCAAACATGGACGCGCTATGGAATGAAATGATGGTCAAAACATGGGCGCAAAATATCCCGACCAGCTTGCCACTGGAGTCATTTTTTTACGTGTCGACCGCAGGACTTGCTGAAGCCAAAACCTATCAAACGAAATACCGCGAGCGAACTGCAGGTAAGTGGTTACCCATCATCAAACTTGACCTGACGAAGTTGAACGGCAACCCCTTCAGCTATAACTCCTCCGACCAGGCAATCCAACCGTAACCCCCCGGATAAGCGTACCCATCGGGCCGGATGCTTGTCCGGCCTTACCCCACCACCACCTGATTGCGGCCGTTGTGCTTGGCGGCGTACAGGCCCTGATCGGCACTCTGGATCAACTGGCGGCTATGGCTGCCGACCGGTGGAACGATGGTCGCCAGGCCGATGCTCACGGTCAGGTTCGAGCCTTCGTTTGGGGCAATGTGCGGGATGCTCATGCTGGCGACGGTCTGGCGAAGTTTCTCCGCGAGCAGGCGCGCACCACCTGGAGAGGTGTTGGGCAAGACCAATGCGAACTCCTCGCCGCCGTAACGCGCCGGCAGATCGGAAGGCCGGCTGCTGCTGGCGCGAATGGCCTTGGCCACCTGACGCAGGGCTTCGTCGCCCTCCAGATGGCCAAAGTTGTCGTTGTAGGCCTTGAAATAGTCGACATCAATCATCATCAGCGACAGCTGCGTCTGCTCACGAATCGCCCGGCGCCATTCCAGCTCCAGGTACTCGTCGAAGTGCCGGCGGTTGGACAGCCCCGTCAGGCCATCGGAGTTCATCAGGCGTTGCAGGACCAGGTTGGTATCGAGCAACTGCTGCTGGCTGACCCGCAATGCCCGATAGGCTTCGTCGCGTTGCAGCAGCGTCATGTAGGAGCGCGAGTGATACCGGATGCGCGCCACCAGCTCGATGTTGTCCGGCAGTTTCACCAGATAATCGTTGGCCCCTGCCGCGAACGCCGCGCTCTTGATCAGCGGGTCTTCCTTGGTTGAAAGCACGATGATCGGGATATCGCGGGTGATCGGATTGTTGCGGTATTCGCGCACCAGCGTGAGACCGTCCAGACCCGGCATGACCAGGTCCTGCAGAATCACCGTCGGTTTGATCTGGATCGCCTGGGCAATGGCCTGATGCGGGTCGGCGCAGAAGTGGAAATCGATGTTCTCCTCGTTCGCCAGCCCGCGCCGGACTGCCTCGCCGATCATCGCCTGATCGTCGACCAGCAACACCATGGCAGCGTTTTCGTCCGTGGCGTTTGAATCGTCCAGCTGCAAATCATGCATTCAGGGTCTCCTGGTCACAGGCGGGCTGTGAAATCACCTGGAAATTCATTGGGTGAAAACCTCTTTCAAGCGAGGTGCAATGGTGTCCAGCGCGCGAATTTCCATCGCCGCGTCGATGGCGGCTGCCGCCTTGGGCATGCCATACACCGCGCAGCTTTGCTGGTTCTGGGCGATGGTGAGAAACCCGCGCTGACGCATCAGCTTGAGCCCCTGCGCCCCATCGCGCCCCATCCCCGTCAACAGAACACCCACTGCATCACCGTTCCAATAGCTGGCCACGCTCTCGAAGAACACGTCGATCGAGGGCCTGTAGATTTCGTTCACCGGCTCGGCGGTATAAGCCAGCGTGCCGTTCTTCAACAGACGAATATGGTGGTTGGTACCCGCCAACAGCACGGCGCCACTTTGAGGCGGCTCGCCGTCACGGGCCAGACGCACGTCCAGCCCCGAAGAGCTGCTCAACCACTGCGCCATCCCGGCGGCAAATACTTGATCCACATGCTGCACCAGCACGATGGCGGCCGGAAAATTCTTCGGCAGCGCCTTGAGCAGCACTTCCAGCGCTGCCGGGCCGCCCGCGGATGAACCGATAGCGACCAGTCCCTGACGCTGCGCGGCCTCGCGCACCGGGGGCGGCGATGGGCGAACGCGGCTGTCACGCTGGCCAATGAGCCAGCCTATATTAAGAATCTTGCGTAACAAAGGTGCGGCAGCATCCTTGGGATTACCCGCCCCGATTGCCGGTGTGTCGACGACGTCCAGAGCACCGTGGCCCATGGCTTCGAACACACGGTGGACGTTCTGCTCGCGGTCCACCGTCACAATCACGATGGCGCACGGCGTGGCCGCCATGATACGTCGAGTGGCCTCCACTCCATCCATCACCGGCATGATCAGGTCCATCAGGATCAGATCCGGCGTCAGTTCGGCGCAATGCTCCACCGCCTCGGCGCCATTGCTCGCCACCCACACCACCTGGTGCGCAGGCTCGAAAGCCAACGCCCGCCGCAGCGCTTCGACTGCCATGGGCATGTCGTTGACGATGGCGATCTTCATCCTTGCGCATCTCCTATCAACTCAACGACCGCGTCGAGCAACGCATCGTCATGGAAACTGGCCTTGGCCAGATAATAGTCGGCGCCAGCGTCCAGCCCCCGGCGACGGTCTTCTTCGCGATCCTTGTACGACACCACCATCACTGGCAACGATTGCAAACGGCTGTCGCGACGCAACAGGGTCACCAGTTCGATGCCATCCATGCGCGGCATGTCGATGTCAGTGATCAGCAGATCGAAGTCCTCGGCCCGCAAGGCGTTCCAGCCGTCCATACCGTCTACCGCTACCGCCACTTCATAGCCACGAGAGAGCAGCAACTTGCGCTCCAGTTCGCGCACGGTCAGCGAGTCATCGACCACCAATACGCGTTTGCGCACCTGGTTGTCCAACTGACGATTGCGCCGGTCGATACGTTCCAAGCGCCCGGTATTGAGCAGCTTCTCCACGGAACGCAGCATGTCTTCGACGTCGATGATCAACACAGCTGAACCATCGTCGAGCAGCGCGCCCGCGGAAATATCCTGAACCTTGCCCAGACGCGGGTCCAGCGGCAGCACCACCAGTGTGCGTTCACCGATGAAGCGCTCCACCGCAACGCCATAGACCGCATCGCGCTCGCGGATCACCACGACCTTGAGTACGTCTTCATTGTTCTGGCCGGCCGGGCGATTGAGCAACTGACTCGCCGCCACCAGACCGACGTGCCGTTCTTCGTGCCAGAAATGCTGACGCCCTTCCAGTTGCACGATTTCGTCGGCCTGCACGTCGCGCATGCGTTCGATATGGGCCAGTGGGAAGGCATAGGCTTCACCACCGACTTCCACCACCAGACTGCGCACCACCGACAGGGTCAACGGCACTTCGACGTGGAAGCGACTGCCCTGCCCGGCCCGCTGCACCAACTCGACACCACCGCGCAACTGGCGAACCATGTGCTGCACGGCATCCAGCCCGACGCCACGGCCCGAAACCTCGGTCACCTTGTCGCGCATGCTGAATCCCGGAAGGAACAGGAAGCTGAGCAGTTCTTCCTCGCTCAACTGCGCCGCCGTTTCTTCCGGGGACAATTTGCGCTGGATGATGCTGCGACGCAGGCGCTCGAGATCGACCCCGGCGCCGTCGTCGATCAGTTCGACCACCAGCAATCCCGCCTGATGCGAGGCCCTGAGCTGAATCAGCCCTTCAGCGGGTTTACCCGCAGCAATGCGCTGCTCGGGGGCCTCGATGCCATGATCGACGGCGTTGCGCAGCAGATGCGTCAACGGCGCTTCGAGCTTTTCCAGCACATCGCGATCGACTTGGGTTTTCTCGCCTTCGATTTCCAGTCGCACCTGTTTGCCCAGCGAGCGCCCGAGGTCCCGCACCATGCGCGCCTGCCCCGCCAACACATCGGCGAAGGGACGCATGCGGCAGGCCAATGCGGTGTCGTAGAGCAACTGCGCGCGCTGGCTGGCCTGCCAGCCGAACTCGTCCAGATCCGACGTCTGCTGAATCAACAGATGTTGCGCCTCGCCCAACAGCCGGCGGGCCTCTTCGAGTGCCTTCTGCGCGTCAGGGTCGACATTGGCATCCAGCAATGCTTCCAGATTGTCCAGCGCGCGACTCGCCCCGCTCTGGGAGCGCTTGACCCGCTGCATGGCGGTCAGATAAGGCTTCAGGCGCTGGGTCTCGACCAGCGATTTGCTCGACAGATCCAGCAAGTTATTCAAGCGCTCTGCGGTGACCCGCAACACCCGCTCGCCACCCTCGGCCACGCGCCGTTCAAGACGACCTCCGGATTTTGGCCCTGGCGGTTCATCTTCGGTTTCGTTTACCGCCGCGGGCGCCGGCGGCACGGGTAACAGTAGATCCGCCGGCAACGGCTGCCCGGTCAGCGGCGCACCGAACGCAGCCGGACCGAGCGCGGACTGCACCGATTCCACCAGCGATTGTGCGTTGGCCAGAAGCAGGTCTTCCATGGACGGCGCCAGGTTCGGCGCGGCGGCGGCAGGACGGGCGCCAGGCTTGATCAGGTCGTTCATCAACGCGACATAACCGTCCACGTCGCTCTGACCCACGCTGCTCTCTCCCGGCGTGGCGATGCGCATGAGCATGTCGGTGCCCATCAGCAGCGCGTCGATGTGTTCGGGCTTGAGATGCAGCCGCCCCTCCTGGGCCTCGACCAGGCAATCTTCCATCACATGGGAGACGCTGACGCCCGCGTCGACTCCGACGATCCGCGCCGCGCCCTTGAGCGAGTGCGCGGCGCGCATGCAGGCTTCCAGTTGATCGGCCTGGGTCGGATTGCGTTCAAGCGCCAGCAGGCCTGCGCTCAATACCTGGGTCTGGGCTTCAGCCTCAAGGGTGAAAAGTTCGAACAGCGAGGCGTCGCGCATCTGATCGGGCGTCATGTCAGGCTCCGGTTCACTGCCGACAACAGTTGTTCTTCATTCAGCAGGCGCAGGCTGCGGTTTTTCCATTGCATGACACCTCGGGTGAACCGGGCGTTAGTATTCTGAGCAGGCGCGGACGCGGCATCCAGCAAACGCGCTTCGATGGCGTGAATGCCGTCGACCTCATCCACCGGCACCACCACCGGGCCGCCGTCGGCCGAGACGATCAACATGCGCGGCATGATGCGTGCGGCGCTGACCGGCGCGACAGTGGTGTCCAGCCCCAGCAGTTCAACCAGCGACAGACAGGCCACCAGTGCGCCACGCACGTTGGCAACGCCAAGCAGCGCCCGGGAACGTTGATGGGGTAGCGAATGAATGGTCTGCACTGGCGAGACTTCAACCAGGCAGCGCGTCGGCAATCCCAGCCACTCTTCGCCCAGACGGAAGACCACGATCGAACGGGTCTGAACGTCGCTGGCCAGTTCCTCGCCGTGCATCGACACGCGATGCTCCTGCGCCAGCGCGTAACGGTCGAGCAATCGCGTGGCCGCGGCGGAGTACACCGAGCAGTTGCGGCAATGAATGTGCTCGACCAGCAGAGGGCAGGATCGATCGCCGTGAATGCCGATGCGGTTCCAGCAATCGTCGATGGCCTGGGCGTCGCTGCTCACCAGTTCACTGTGTACGCCGGTCATCGATTACGTCCTTCTTTGTTCACACCACGCGCAGCACGCTCATGCAGGCGGCGCGCCCCGGCACTGTCGCCCTGCGCGGACAGCAACGCCGCCAACTGTGCCAGCGCTTCGGGATGCTGCGGCTGAAGGTACAGGGCCTTGCGGTAAAAGCCTTGCGCGCCCAGTGCGTCGCCCTCGACTTCGGCCAGCAGGCCGAGCCAGTAGAACACCGGCGCCACGGGCTCATAACGTTTGAGGTATTGCTCGCAGGCCATCTTGGCCTCGGCGCTTTTGCCTTCGTTGCCCAGACGCCTGATGCTGTCCAGCAACGTCGCCGCCTCACCCGCTGCCGGTGACGGCGGCATGGCAGGACGAGGCACAGGCTGCACCGGCGCGAAGGAGCGAACACTGACCTTGGGACGAAGGCTGGTGGTTGGCGTAGGTCTGGGCTCAATCGGCAACGGCGGCGTCATGGGCGTTGCGGGCGGCGCCGAAAGCGGTTCGGCAGGCGCCTCGGCGCGGTGCCGAAAGGCGAACGACTGCGCGATACCGATAGACGCCATGCCCATGCGCCCCAGCAAACTGCCTTCGGCCGGGCCGATGAACAGCACGCCGTCATCCCGAGTCATGCGCTTGAGCGCTTCGAAACCGCGCTTCTGGGTCTCGACGTCGAAGTAGATCAGCAGGTTGCGGCAGAACACGAAATCGTACGCGGACTGCGCCACCGGCAACGTCGGATCCAGTAGATTACCGGCTTGAAAACTGACTCGGTCGCGGACTTTTTCATCCAGCAGATAGCCCTCTTCGGCCTGACTGAAATAGCGTTCGCGATAGCCCAGATCGCTGCCACGGAACGAGTTTCTGCCGTAGATGCCACGTCGCGCACGCTGGATCGACAATGGGCTGATGTCCACCGCCTCGACCTTGAACTGCTGAGGTTGCAGCCCGGCATCGAACAAGGCCATGGCGATCGAATAAGGTTCTTCGCCCGTCGAGCACGGCAGGCTGAGAATGCGCAGCGGTCGTACACCACCCAGCTGCGCCAGACGCGCAGCGGCCAGTTTGCCGAGGGTGCCAAAGGATTCCGGGTAACGGAAAAACCAGGTCTCGGGCACGATCACCGCTTCGATCAGCGCCTGCTGTTCTTCCGGCGAGCCCAACAGCAATTGCCAATAGGCATCGTGGTCGGCGGCTTTGGAAAGCGTGCAGCGCTGGCGCACGGCGCGCTCGATGATCGCCTCTCCCACGGACGCAACGTCCAGGCCGATGCGGCTCTTGAGAAAGGCGAAGAAACGCGCATCGTCGCTCATGGCGTCGCCTCGAGCGCATCAAGCGCGAAGGGCTGCTGCGGAAACAGCAGTTCGCGCACCGAGTCGTTGAGCAGGTCCTGCACCCGAATCCACTGAAGCAAACCCAGTTCGTCTTCCCGCACCGGCCCAAGGTAAGGCGCCTCGCGGTTATTCAGACCGTAGTCCTTGAACTCCTCAGGACCGCAACGCAAGGTATCGGTGGCCTGTTCGAGAATCAGCCCCAGCCTCTGCGCCGGCCGTTGCGCATCCACCCGGTAATGCACCAGCACCAGACGCGTGCTGGTGCGTGCCTGCGCGGGCTCGCCGAAGGTCAAAGCGCTGAGGTCAATGACCGGCACCACCGCGCCGCGATGAGCGAAGACGCCAGCTACCCAATGGGGCGCCTGAGCGATAGGCTTGAGCACCAGACGCGGTAGCACCTCGGCGACTTCCGTCGCTTCCAGCGCGTAGCGCTCCGCCCCGATGCGGAACAGCAGGAACAGCTTGTTCTTGGGCACCACCGCGCCGCTGCGTTTGGCTGAATGCTCGATCATGGCCTCGACTCAGACCTTGAAGCGCGATACGCCGCTGCGCAACCCGACGGCCACCTGGCTCAATTCGTCGATGGCGAAGCTGGCCTGACGCAGTGACTCCACCGTCTGGCTGCTGGCATCGCCCAATTGCACCAGCGCCTGATTGATCTGCTCGGCACCGGTGGCCTGGGCCTGCATGCCCTCGTTGACCATCAACACCCGCGGCGCCAGCGCCTGGACCTGATGAATGATCTGCGAAAGCTGCTCGCCGACCTGGGTCACTTCGAACATGCCGCGACGCACTTCTTCCGAGAACTTGTCCATGCCCATGACACCCGCCGACACCGCCGACTGGATCTCGCGCACCATCTGCTCGATGTCGTAGGTGGCCACGGCGGTCTGATCGGCCAGACGGCGCACTTCGGTAGCGACCACGGCAAAACCACGGCCGTATTCACCGGCCTTTTCGGCTTCGATGGCTGCGTTCAGGGACAGCAGGTTGGTCTGGTCGGCGACCTTGACGATAGTCACCACCACCTGATTGATATTGCCGGCCTTCTCGTTGAGGATCGCCAGCTTGGAGTTGACCAGATCGGCCGCACCCATCACCGAATGCATGGTGTCTTCCATGCGCGCCAGGCCTTGCTGACCGGAACCGGCGAGAATAGAAGCCTGATCGGCTGCCGATGTCACTTCGGTCATTGTCCGCACCAGATCCCGGGACGTTGCGGCAATTTCACGGGAAGTTGCGCCGATTTCAGTGGTCGTGGCGGCGGTTTCGGTCGCGGTGGCCTGCTGCTGTTTGGAAGTCGCGGCGATTTCGGTCACGGACGTGGTGACCTGCACCGACGAACGCTGCGCCTGGGACACCAGTTGTGCAAGCTCCGTGACCATGTCGTTGAAGCCGGTCTGCACCGAGCCGAATTCGTCATTGCGATCCAGATTCAGTCGGCTGCTCAGATCGCCGGTGCGCATGGTTTCGAGGATTCGCACGATGCGGTTCATCGGCGCCAGGATCGAGCGCATCAAAAGCAACCCGCAGACAGCGGCCACCAACACGGCCACCAGCAGCGAAATGCCCAAGGTGATCTTCGCGCTGGAAACTGCGGACAGGATGGCGTCGGAGGCTTTATCGGCAATGACTTTGTTCTTGGTGCCCAAGGCATTGAGCGTCTTGCGACCTTCGAACCACAGCGGCGTCACCTGCTCGGCGAAAATTCGTTTGGCGAGCGGAAAGTTGTCGCCTTGATAGGCTGCCAGTACGCCGTTGAGCACCAGTTGATAGCGCTCACGCAGTTGCAGGAACTGTGCGAAGTCCTGGCGATCGGACTCCTCGAAAATACTTTTCTCGTAGTTGGCGATCTGCGCCTGCAGTCGATCTTCGAAGTCCTTGTACTGGTCTTCTTCGGCGTTGGTCAGGCTGCGTCCTTCACCCTCGGCAAGCAGTTGCTGGGTGCGCAGATAGGTTTCGACCCACGCCGCTCTCACGGTGCTGCTGTAATAAACACCTGGTAATGCATCGAGCCGGACTTCGTCGCCGCTGCTCTCGATGACCAGCAGCCGATTGAAAGCCACCACAACCATCAAAAGCATGATGGCGATGATGACAGCGAAGCTCGCCAAAATACGTTGACGCAACGTCCAGTTCTTCACAGTCAGCCCTCAAGAGTTCAACACCGGTGAGACCGGGTTCAAGAAGCGGACCGCCAGACGGCCCGAAGCGAGCGGAGTATAGCCTAGTGCCTTACCAATTAATTGGGCTGTTTCCGACACAAGTGCAGCGATAACGTACAGATACTTTAGAGATATCTGACACGTTATCGGCATTATCGAAGGTTGCTTGATGGCGAGGACTTGGGCAATTTCGGAGCAGTGCTTTGATCGGGCGCACATCGGACCTGTGGGAGACGCCGGAGGTCACGACGGCAGCGATGGCGGAGTGTCAGACGCCTCATCTACAACTGAACCACCGCGTTCGCTGCCGTCGTGACCTCCGGCGTCTCCCACAGAAGATACGGTGTCAGTTACGGCTGTACCTGTCGCACCTGCTTCTCCAGCCCCTGTTTGAGTCTTGGCTCCAGCTGCAACAGTATCGCGACGGACCTGATTCTCCAGCGCCTGCTTGAGCCTTGGTTCCAGCTTCAACTGTATTGCGCCTCGACCAGCCCTCACTCGGACCTGTGGGAGACGCCGGAGGTTACGACGGCAGCGATGGCGGAGTGTCAGCCACCCCATCTGCAACTGAACCACCGCGTTCGCTGCCGTCGTGACCTCCGGTGTCTCCCACAGAAGAGGCGGTGTCAGTTACGGCTGAACTTGCCGCACCTGATTCTCCAACTCCTGTT
>Ga0308159_1003572_pt1 | contig 15483 bp, 12 predicted proteins | sample PhyCR1_FD_201040 | JGI IMG/M metagenome (GOLD analysis project Ga0308159, IMG submission 201040) | Phyllosphere microbial communities from UC Gill Tract Community Farm, Albany, California, United States - DLSLC.R1 | ecosystem: Host-associated > Plants > Phyllosphere > Unclassified | place: USA... | reverse complement strand
CGCGGATATCCACCCGCCCGATGGTGACGCTGACCGGCGCCGCCGCAGGTGCCGGCGCCACATCGGCTGCCGCCCGGGCCGCGCGTGATGCCTGCAGCGTACCGGGCATCTCCAGGCGCGCCTGCCTGGGCGAAGGTGGCGCGTGCTGCTGCGGCGCCTGATTCCCCGGCTCGCCCCTTAACGCGGCCTGGGCCGGCAATGCCGTAGCTGGATGCGAGGCCGTGGCAACCAACTGCGGCGGGTTCCCAGGCAAAGGCGCCGCAGCCTGCTGCGGCCTTTCCAAAGGTGCCTGGACGGCGGCTTGGCGGGAACCGGCTTGCTCCTGCGACGATTGCGAACGTACGACGTCCTGCGTGCGTGCCGGTAGCGGTAAGGCGGGCGCCACGCGCAGCACTGGCGGCGCAGTCGCGACTGCGGGAGAAGGCGCCGCAGCTACCGGCGCTGGAACCGGCGGCTTCACCGGTTGCTGCGGCAGCGGCAGGGCGGGCGTGTCCGCCCCACGGCGCCGCGGCGGGGGCGCTTCCGGCGCGGTCTCCGCCACTACTTCCGGCGGTGGGCCGCCAACCGGCGCTTCGGCTTCGTAGCGCGCCAACGGGCGGGGCGACAGCAACGGCCTTCCGCCGCTGACCCGCGCCGCGATCGCCGCCAGATAGCCCTTCATTGCCCCAGCAACTCCAGGTACCGGGCGCGGCGGCGCGGCGGCAGCGCCAGCACCTCCGCCTCCGTCCAGCCATAGGCGCTGGCCAGCCCATGCACCTCGCCCAGCAAGCGGCCGGCCCAGAGCTCCACTTCGCGCCAGGTCCAGTCCGCCAGGTCCAGCGCCGCTGCCCAGGCCTGGCCGCATTCCGGGCAGTCCAGCGCCAGCGACGCATCGCCGAGCGGGTCGGCCTGTTCCAGCGCCTGTTCCAGCGCCTCGCGCAGCTTCGCTGGCAGCGCCGGAGCAGAGATGGCCTCGCCATCCTTCTCCGCCGACAGCAGGCAGCGTTGCAACAGCAGGCCAGGCAGGTCGGCGCCGCGCGGCGCGGCTTCCAGCAGCAGCACATCGTCGCTGTCCGGGCAGCGGGCGGTCAGGCGATAGCCATCCTGCTCCACCGTCACGTGCCGCGCCGCCGCCGTGGCCTCGGGGCCCAGGGACTTGGCGGAAAGGCGGGCCTCCAACCGGGCGCCGCAATGCGGGCAATCGGCAACGCCTTCCATCGCATCGCCGAACACGGCACGGCGCAATTCCAGGATGGCGGCATCCCGCCGGCCGATGCTCCAGCCGCGCGCCTGTTCCGGCGCGATGCCGGCGGCCGCCAGCAAGGCCAGTGCCCGCCCGGTGGGCCCGGCCGAGACGGCGCCATCCCACGCGTCCAGCAACTGGGCCTCCGCCGGGGCGCGCATGGGCTACACCGGCTCGCTGAAGGTGGGCTCCGTCGGCTCGACCACCTCGTAATCCCGCTCCCAGCCCTCGTTCTCCAGCTTCAGGCTCTGGATGGCGACGGCATTGGCGTTGGCGTCCAGCTCCGGCAACGCCTGGAACTCCGACACCCAGCAGCGGTACAGCCGGTAGGCGATCGCGAGTTGTCCGGCCTCGTTGTAGACTTCCAGGATCATGTCCTTGCGGAAGTCGCGCAGCGAGATCTCGGCACCCAGGCCGGAGCCCTGGTTCCACACCTTGTTCGCCCATTTCTCGAACTCGGTATCGTGCGTCACGCCGCGTTCCACCGTCAGCGCCTCATACTCGCTGCGGCCGGGGGATTTGCGGCTGGTGGAGGGATCGCCGCCATCGCGGTGCTTCACCACTTCCGTCGTACGCTTCAGCGCGCCGACCTTGCTGACGCCGGCGACGTAGCGCCCATCCCATTTCAGTCGGAACTTGAAGTTCTTGTAGGGGTCGAAGCGCTGGGCGTTGACAGTGAACTGGGCCATGGTCCGTCCCTCCTCACGCTGCTTCGGTCTGGCCGGCGAGTTGCTGGATGCGCAGCACGACAAACTCGGCCGGCTTCAGCGGCGCGAAGCCGATCAGAATGTTGACGATCCCCCGGTCGACGTCGTTCTGCGTCGTCGTCTCTTTGTCGCACTTCACCAGGTAGGCCTGGGCGGGGGTGGTGCCGGCGAAGGCGCCCTGGCGGAACAGCGTCTGCATGAAGGCGCTGGCATTCAGCCGGATCTGCGCCCAGAGCGGTTCGTCATTCGGCTCGAACACCACCCATTTCAGGCCCTGGAACAGGCTTTCCTCGATGTAGAGCGCGGTGCGGCGCACCGGCACATATTTCCACTCGCTGGCCTTCTGGTCCGCCCCATCCAGCGTGCGGGCACCCCAGGCGATGGAGCCGTAGACGGGGAAGTTCCGCAGAACGTTGACACCGATGGGGTTCAGGGCGCCGTTCTCCCCATCCGTCAGCTTCACCGTCACCTCGGCATTGCGGAGGTTGGCATCGACGCCGGCGGGGGCCTTCCACACGCCGCGTCCGGCATCGGTGCGCGCATAGATGCCGGCCATGGTGCCGCTGGCGCCGACTTCCCGCGGGCGGCCTTCATTCAACGGGTCCGGCACGATCAGGCGGGGGAAGTAGATCGCGGCGTTCTTGTGTCGCAGCGTGTCGTGCCCGCCCATCCAGCCGCGCATCGCCGCCTCGGTCCGGATGGCGGCCGGGATGTCGAACAGCACGAAGGCACGGCGTTCTTCGCAGAACGTGCCGGCGGCGGCCATTACCTGGCTGTAGGGCCCGTCATCCAACGCCGCCGCGCGTGGCAGGCAGAGCAGGTTGAACACCTCGGGCGCGATGCGGTCCAGCGCATAGAGCCCCTCCTTCCGGTCCGGGTCGCCGATGATGGCGTTGGCGTCAGGCGCGTCGCCATCGTCGCCACCGCCGAGATCCTGCCACGCGCCTGCCGGTGGCCCGCCGCGCGGGTCCGGTGCCACGGCGATGGGCAGCGACCCCAGCCCCTCATCCTCCAGCCGCATCAGGGAGGACGCGGCATTGACCACCGACACCGCGTAGCGTGGGCTGGTGGTGTCCATCGCCAGGTTGAGGAAGGCTTCGTCCCGCACCACGCTCAGCGTGCCGGCGGTGCGGCTGACTTCCCGCACGAACAGGTTGAAGCGGCCCGGCGTGCCGGCGGTGGTGGCCGCCACCTGCAGGTTGTCGCCCCAGAAGCCGGGGTCGATGGCGCTGACGGTCAGCGTCTCCTGCGCGGGGGAGCCACCCAGCAGCGGCGCGAAGGAGGGCACCGGCGCGCCGCTGGCCACCCGCACCACCCAGGCGATGCTGCCGCCGTTCAGGTAGAATTGCTGCACGGCGTAGCTCGCCTCGCTGCCGGCGCTCAGCCCACCGAAGCGGCGGTTGAAATCGGCGAAGGAGGTGATGCGCACAGCCTCGTTCAGCGGCCCGCGTTCGAACGCATCGACGAAGGCGGTGGAGGAGGTGCTGACCCCGGCTATGGGGCGCACGCCACTCGGCACCTCCTCCACATACACGCCAGGATAGGTGTAGCTGGCCGGCATCAGCGTGGTCCTCTCACTGTGTTGGCAGGGGGTGGTGCGTGCTCATCGGACCAGTTCGTCCCACAGCGCGCGGTGGCGGCGGGCCGAGCTGGCCCAGTCATTGGCATGGCAGAATTCCCGCGCTGCGGCGGCGGTGCGGTCCCGCAGGGCTGTGTCCTCCAGCAGCCGGGCGATGCCGGCTACGGGGTCGGCCTCGCGGTGCACCGCCTCGCCGAATTCCTCGAACCACCTTGCGGTGCTGGCCAGCACGGGCACGCCGCTGGCCAACCCGACGCCGATGGCGCCGCTGGCCGAGACATGCGCCGTGTCGTCATAGTGGTAGGCAACGACATCCGCCTCGGCGGCCAGCCGTGCAGCGCAATGCTCGGCGGGCCAGTAGTCGCGCGCGCGCCGCACCGCCAGGCCGCGCGACGCCTGTTCCCACTCCGCCTCCAGGCGCGGGTCCTGCGTGTGGCTGAACATCAGCAGCTCCGTCCCTGGCAGGGCGCGCAGCACATCGAGCAGCCGCCAGAAGCCCTTGTGCCGGCCGAGGAAGCCGAAGGCGCCGATGACGCGCCCGCGCTGCTTCTTGAGCGGCGGAAACCAGGTCGGCCTTCCATGCGGGATATGCGCCACCCTGGCGCCTGGCAGGCGGCGCCGCAGCATCTCCGCCCCCCGCGCCGTCAGCGAAACCAGCGCGCCTGCCTCCGCCTCCCAGGGCGAGGCGTGAGGCATGACCGTGTGCTCCGTCACCACCGTCGGCACGCGCTGGTGGCGGGCCAGGGCGAGCGCGCGGCCCATCTCGGCATCGGTGAACAAGCCGAATTCGTGCTCGATCTGCAGTACCGCCGCGCCGGCGAGATCAGGCTCCCGCCCCACAGCCCTGGCGCGCGGCCCCGCGCAGGCGGCCACCACCGCCGCATACTCCGCTACGCCGCACGGACGCCCGAGACTGGAGGTCCAGACCACCACGCGGCGGGCCAGCGGGCGCGGGCGGGTGAGCCGCGCTTCCATGACTTCCAGCGTCGCCGGGCCCATGGTCCGTACGTCTCGGTGCCGTGCCACCCAGCGCGCGGCCTCCGCCCCCATCTGGCGCGCTTCCTGGCGGTGGACGGCCGCCCAGCGCAACTGCGCCGCCGCCTGCGCCACGTCCGGCACGCCACGCAGGCCGCCGGGGCCGAAGGGTGTGTCCTCGCACGGTTCCATGCCGGCACGCGCCACCGGCAACACCAGCCCGCGTGCATCTTCGCAGATATCCGCCTGGCCTTCGGAATCGAAGGCTACCACCGGCAGGCCGGTCGCCATGCCTTCCACCAGCGGCAGGCCGAACCCCTCGCTGCCCAACGCCAGCAGTACGTCGGCCTCCGCATACAAATCGGCGATGCCGCGGCTGGGCCGGTTTTCGTCGACGAAGCGGATGCGCGGGTCGTCGGAAGCGAAGTGGCCGTGGCGGAAACGCGACTTGATCAGCAGCCGTGCCTCCGTGTCGTCGGCGAAAGCGCGGCGCCAGGCTTCCACCGCTTCCCGCGCGTGCTTGCGGCCGATCATGGTGGCGACCAGCAAGGTGGTGAAGGTTTGCCGCTCCGGCCGCTGCACGGCCGCGTAGATGGCCGGGTCCACGCCCGGCATCACCACGTCCACCGGCACCGTCACGCCGCTGTGGCGGCAGACATCGACCAGGAAGCGGGACGGCACCAGCACCGCCCGCGCGCGGTTCAGCGACGCCGCCCAGCCCGGCGGCAGCAGGCTGGCTTCCCACATAGTGAAGATGAACAGGTCCTGCGCCCCCGCATACCGCTCCAGCTCCGCGCCCGGGCAGGCGAAGTACAGCACCGGCCCGCGCGGCACGGTGGCAGGCTGGCGGGCCAGCAGCGCGCGGGTGGCGGGTGCCAACCCGGCGGGGTCCACCGCCAGCGGCTGCAGGGATATCTTGGCCCCGGCCTCAACCAGCCCCAGCGCCAGATGCTCCGCCAGCGATCCGTAGCCGTCATAGACGACGAAGGGGGCGACCAGCGTAATGTCATCGCCCGGCGGGCGCGGCGCCGCCGGCGCGGCACCGCCTTTGCGCAGGCCGGCATAGAAGGCACGGTCACTGGAAAGCAGCCGCGTCACCTCCTCCAGCGGCCGCCGTTCCCAGCGCGGCCCCTTCAGCCGGCGCGGTGCCGTGTTGCCCTGGTGCAGCACCGCGACATACAGCGATGATGCGTCGATCGGCGCCTGCCGCGTGGCCGGAACGCCGCGCATGAACGCTTCATCTTCCCCGACATCCACTGCAAGAAACGGATTCGCCTGCCAGGCCTCACGCTCGTACAGCAGGGAGCCGCCGCAGAAGGACGGCGGGTCGCCGGCCGGACGGCGGTACATCCAGGCCTCGCCGGTCAGCGGCACGTAATGCAGCATGTCCCGCGCGCCGGAGACAGCGGCACCCGCCTGCTGTAGCGCCGCCAGTTGCTGGCTCAGCCGCTCCGGCGCGCACCAGTCGTCGTCGTCCCAATGGGCGATATGCGTGCCCCGCGCGGCCTCGCACGCCATGTTGCGCTTAGCGCCCAGTGGAGTGCGGCCTTCCAGCCGAATGTAGGTGATGGGGGCATCGGCCGGCAGCAGGCTGCGCACCGGCTCCGCACCATCGTCGACGACGATCAGTTCCTTGTCGGGGTGGTCCTGCCGCAGGAAATAGCGCACGGCCTGGGCCACGAACTCGCCACGATCCCGCGTCGGCATGATGCAGCTGATGCGAGACAACACGGCCTCCTCAAGCTTCACCCCTGTGCCTTGCGGGCAACCGCATAGCCGGCGTTCGCAGCGAACCGTGAACCTGGTGCACGTGCGAAGTCAATTTATTTCGAAGTCGAAATTCATGCTCTGGTTGACGAGGGCGTTTACACCCAGAAGAAATTGGCCAAGCCAGAGTTTACACTAGGAATGCTATCGTCAGGTCATCGCACAAGCCCTGCTTCCAGCAGGGAATTTCTCGGTGAGCACCCCGGCCAGCAGGCGGTAATCCCCCGTGGCAATCCATGCCACGAGGACGCCTCGCGGCGTATCCCTCCTTGTAGGCGAAACCATTAGACGGGCATGAAGCCGGCTTTGTTCCAAGGAAAAGGACCGACAGCCAAGCTGGGCGGCGGAACCGAAGCGCAAGGATCGGAGAGCCCGCTACAGTGCGTACACTGGCAGGCTGGCGCTAATTGCGGGGGGCGCTACAGGCCTGCGACCTCAGCCCGCCATGACCTGCGCCAGCCACCGCCCGCTGGCGGCGATGGCGCGGTCCGCCGCACCGACATGCCCGGCGGAGCGCAAAAACCCGTGCACGGTGCCGGGAAAAAATTCTTCGCTGACCGCAACAGCGGCTTCCCGCAGCTTAGCCGCCATGGCGACGTTCTCGCTGGCCAGTACGTCGAGCTCCGTCAGCGTCATGTGCACCGGCGGCAGGCCGCGCAAGTCGGCGCGCAGCGGCGCGACGAAGGGGTTCACCCGGTCCGCGGCCTGCGGTGCGTAGCAATCCCAGTAGAAGCGCATCCGCTCCCGCGTCAGGCCGTAGCCCTCGGCGAATTCCTCGTAGGAGGCGGTGTCGAAACGGCTGTCATAGACGCCGTAGCCCAGCAGCAGGCCGCGCAGCGCTAGTTCCGGCGCCACTTCCCGCAACATCAGCGCGGCGCCCAGCGCCAGGTTGGCCCCAGCGGAATCACCGCCAAGGACGATGCGCGCCGGGTCCAGCCCCCACTCGGCACCACGCGCGGCGATGGCGCGGGTAACGCCGGCACATTCCTCCAGCGCCTGCGGGTACACGGCCTCCGGGCTCAGTGCGTAATCCGGCCCCAGCACGGCACAGCCGGATGCGGCGGCGTATTCGCGCATCGTGCGGTCATGCGTATCGATGCTGTTCCACACCCAGCCGCCGCCATGCAGGTAGATCAACACCGGCAACGGCCCGGCCGCCGCGTTCTTCGGCTTGTGCAGCCGGCAGGCAATGCGGCGGCCCCGCACCGGCAGCCACAGATCCTGGCTCTCCGCCATCTCCGGCCCGCCGGTCAGCGTCAGGTTCAGCGCGTCGTTGATGGCGCGCGGCTCGTCGAAGGGCCGCATCAGGCGGATAGGCGGGAAGGCTTTGGCGCGCTCGTCCATCATCGCGTTGAAGGCAGCCATCTCGGGGTCGATCCGGTGCATCGCCTCAGCCCGCCTGGCGCGTCATGGTGCGCAACGTGACGAATTCTTCCGCCGCGGTTGGGTGGATGCCGATCGTGGCATCGAAATCTTCCTTGGTGGCGCCAGCGACGATGGCAATGGCGATGCCCTGCATCATCTCCGCCGCGTCATCCCCCAGCATATGCGCGCCCAGCACCTTGCGCGTGGCGCGGGAGACGACGAGCTTCATCACCGACTTGCGCGTCCGCTTGCTGATGGTGTGGCGCATGGGGGTGAAGCGGGTCAGGTAGATATCCACCGGCTCCTGCAACACCGCCTCCTCCTCCGTTAGCCCGACCGTGGCGGCGGGCGGAATGGTGAAGACGGCGGTGGGCACGTTCTTCAGGCTGGCCATGCGCGGCTTGTTGCCGAACAACGTATCGGCCAGCGCGTGGCCCTGGGCCGTCGCCACCGGGGTCAGGTTCATCTGGTCCGTCACATCGCCGATGGCGAATATATGCGGCTGGCGCGTCGTCTGGTGCGCATCCACCGGAATGGCGCCGAAGCGGCCGGTGAGGATATCCACCGCGTCCAGGTTCAGGCCCTTGCTGTTAGGCTCCCGCCCCGTGGCGAACATCACCGCATCGGTCGTCACTGTGTGGCCCAGCACGGTGGTCAGCTGGATGCCGTCCGCCACCTTGTCCAGCCGCGCCACCTCGTGCCCGGCATGCTGGCGGATACCGAGATGCTCCAGCGCGTCGCGCATCGCTTCCCGGATATCGTGGTCGAAGCCGCGCAGCGGCAGCGGCTGGCGGTAGACCAGTTCCACCTCCGCCCCCAGCGCCCGCAGCAGGGAGGCGAATTCCAGCGCGATATAGCCGCCGCCCACCACCGCCACGTGCTTCGGCAGCGCCTTCAGCGTGAACAAATCGTCCGAGATCATCCCCAGCTCGGCACCGGGGATCTCCGGCTTCACCGCGTGGCCGCCGGTGGCCACCAGGATGCGCTCCGCCGTCACCCGCTTGCCGCCGACATCCAGCGTATGCGCGTCGATGAAGGTGGCGCGGGCGTCGAAGCTGGTGACGCCGGCATTGGTCAGCAGGCGGTTATAAATGGCGGAAAGCCGCTCCACCTCCCCGTCCCGCGCCTTTGCCAGCACGGACCAGTCATGGGTGCCCGCCTGCATGCCGGTCCAGCCGAAAGCGGGGCCTTCCTCGGCCAACAGCCCGTACTCGCCGGCATTGACCATGATCTTCTTCGGCACGCAGCCGACATTGACGCAGGTGCCGCCCCAGAAGCGCTCCTCCGCCACGCCTACCCGGGCGCCGTGGCCGGCGGAAATGCGGGCGCAACGGACGCCCCCCGATCCGCCACCGATGACGAAGAGGTCGAAATCATAGGCGGACATGCAGCAACTCCCGGAGGTGGGCACAAAAAGGAGGAACGGCGGCAGAGATGCTCCCCGCCGCCGTATCGTTCAAGCCTGGCCGTTCAAGGCCGGCCGTTTAGCTCAAGCCGGCCAGCGGCGGGCGTGCTCAGCCGCCCAGGCCGCCCAGCGCCATGTACTTCGTCTCCAGATATTCCTCGATGCCGTGGGTGCTGCCCTCGCGGCCCAGGCCGGACTGCTTGAAGCCGCCGAACGGCGCCTCGGCGGTGGAGATGATGCCCTCGTTGATGCCGATGATGCCGTATTCCAGCGCCTCGGCCACGCGGAAGATGCGGCCGACATCGCGGGCGTAGAAATAGGAGGCGAGGCCGAACTCGGTGTCGTTGGCCAGCTTGATCGCCTCCTCCTCCGTCTTGAAGCGGAACAGCGGCGCCACCGGGCCGAAGGTCTCCTCGCGGAAGATCAGTGCGTCATGCGGCACGTCGGCCAGGACGGTCGGCTGGAAGAAATTGCCGCCCTTCGCATCCGGCTTGCCGCCGGTGACGACGCTGGCGCCCTTGGCCAGTGCGTCGTCGATATGCTCCTGCACCTTCTTCACCGCATCGGCATTGATCAGCGGGCCCTGGGTGACCCCCGGCTCCATCCCGTTGCCGACCTTCAACGCCTCCACGGCCACCTTCAGCTTGGCGGCGAAGGCATCGTAGACCCCTTCCTGCACCAGCAGGCGGTTGGCGCAGACGCAGGTCTGGCCGGTGTTGCGGTACTTGGAAGCGATCGCCCCCTTCACCGCCTCGTCCAGATCCGCGTCGTCGAACACGATGAAGGGCGCGTTGCCGCCCAGCTCCATCGAGGTCTTCTTGATCGTCTCGGCACACTGGGCCAGCAGGATGCGGCCGACTTCGGTGGACCCGGTGAAGGACAGCTTCCGTACCAGCGGGTTGCTGGTCAGTTCCTTGCCCGTGCCGGAGGACGGGCCGGTGATGACGTTGCAGACACCCTTCGGCATGCCACAGCGCTCCGCCAGCACGGCGATGGCCAGGGCGGAGAACGGCGTCTGCGATGCCGGGCGGATAACGCCGGTGCAGCCTGCCGCCCAGCCCGGGCCGGCCTTGCGAGTGATCATCGCCGCCGGGAAGTTCCACGGCGTGATGGCGGCGAAGACGCCCACCGGCTCCTTCGTCACCAGGATGCGGCGGCCCTTGGCGTTCTGCGGGATGGTCTCGCCGTTCACCCGGCGGGCTTCCTCGGCGAACCAGTCGATGAAGCTGGCGGCGTACGCCACCTCGCCCTTTGATTCCGCCAGGGGCTTGCCCTGTTCCGCCGTCATGATGGCGGCCAGGTCGTCGGTATTGGCCAGCATCGCTGCGGCCAGCTTCTTCAGAATGGCCGCGCGCTCATTGGCCAGCATGGCCCGCCAGGCGGGCCAGGCGGCGTGGGCGGCCTCAATGGCGCGGCGCGTCTCAGCCTGGCCCATGGCCGGTACGGTGCCGACCAGATCGCCCGTCGCCGGGTTGCGGACTTCCAGGGTCTTGCCGCTATCGGCCTGAACCCACTGCCCGTCGATGAAATTGGCCTGCCGCAGCAGGTCCGGGTCCTTCAGAGGTAGCTTGGAGATGGCGTCGAGCATCGCGTTTCCCTTTCTCCGGCGCGGCTCTCGCTTCGGGGGCCGCTGCATGTCCGGTGAAAGGTAGGCCTGCGGCAGGCCCCTGTCAGCCTGGGCCGGGCGGATTATCAACCTTGGGCTGCAACATTTCCCGCGAACCGTGCGTTCAGAGCCCACACCGGAAACCTCCGGTGGCAAAACCGGGCGGCCGTTTCTGCCACCCCGCAGACTATCTCAAGCCTGGGAGGGCATCATGGGTCTCGTCCTACTGATCATCGTGATCCTGCTGTTGGTCGGCGCCTTGCCGCGCTGGGGCTACAGCTCGGGTTGGGGCTACGGCCCGTCGGGCGGCCTCGGCCTGATCCTGATTATCCTGCTGATCCTGCTCCTGATGGGCAGAATCTGAAGCTAACCCGCGCCGCCCCCGCACAGGGGCGGCGCGGATCTTGAGATCAGACGCCAGCCAGAGGCGCGGCTTCCGTAAGCAGCGGCATCCCAGCGGGGATCTGGCCCTGCATCGGCGCCGCGGCAGGCCGGGGTGTTTCCGCCAGATCGACGCGGATATCGGCCGGATAACGGCTGTTGGCGCCCGAAGCCGCATCCACCACGACACCTACAACGCCACCCAGCAGGATGTTGGCGAACGTCGTTCCGGTGAAGCCGGATTCCACCACGATGGTGGAGGAGACGTAGCCGTCCTTCCCACATGTCACCGACAAATCCTGCCGGCTCTTGTTAATGCGGATGCTGGCCGGCGTCGCCGCCACCGCACCGACGCGCTGCTCTTCCCGATCAATCGTGCACGTGGCGCCCGCTGGCGTCGTCGTGACGGTGATGTTGTCGCTTGTGCCTTCAATCATGGTGGCGCAGGCGGATAGCAAGGCCAACGGAGCCAGAAGAATCAACCGCATAAGAAATATTCCAGGGTGGTTACGAACCCTGGCGCTATTGCTGAGCTGGAACGAACAGACAAGCCAAAGCTAACCGCCGCTCACGGTTTCGAGAGCATTGTGGTTTTCAGGCATCAGCGTGGCTGATGGGCAAGGCCCGCAGTGCAAGTTCAAGCGCCTCCAGCATGGCGCCGCTCTGCAGGGACTGGATGATCCGCCGCGCGGCCTTCATGCGCGGCGCCGACCTTTCCAGCACAATCGCCGCCCAAATGGCCACCGCCACGCCCACCGCCAGGGCGACGTAGATTTGCGCCAGCACCAGCAGCATGCCTCCGTGCAGCGGCGCCATGATGACCACGACGGCGACGAACATGGCCGCCAGGGTCAACCCAACTGCCAGAATGACGTCGATCCGCGCCAATCTCAGCGCAGTGGCCGCCTCAACCCGCAGTCGCGGTAACGCGGTCTTCAGCGGGTCCGGCGCCATCGGCGCGGCGCCTCGGCTGGCAAGGTAGCGGCGGGCCATCAATTCGGTCCGGGCTGGGCGGGTCCAGGTCATGGCACGGCTCCGGCGGTGACGAGCTTATGCTGCGTTGCAACATACCGCTTGCCCGCCGAAGACGCCAGGAACTCCCGGTGCCATGAGCCATGCGCACCGGGCAGCCTGATCGCGCGGCCCGGGTTATTCGACCGTCACGGCCTTCGCCAGGTTGCGCGGCTGGTCCACATCCGTGCCCTTCAGCACCGCGACATGATAGGCCAGCAACTGCACCGGAATGGCGTGCAGGATGGGGGCTACGAACGGGTCCACCGTCGGCAGCACCACCACCCGCTCGGCGAAGCGGCGCAACGCCGGGGCGCCGATCGCGTCGGTGAACACCATGATGCGGCCGCCGCGCGCCGCCGCTTCCTGCAGGTTGGAGGCCGTCTTCTCGAACAACGGCCCACTCGGGCACAGCGCGATCACCGGCACCGTCGGGTCGATCAGCGCGATCGGGCCGTGCTTCATCTCGCCGGCGGCATAGCCCTCGGCGTGGATGTAGCTCAGCTCCTTCAGCTTCAATGCGCCTTCCAGCGCGATCGGGTACAGGCTGCCACGGCCGAGGAACAACACGTCCCGCGCCTGCACCACCTCCCGCGCCAGTTCCTGGATGTCCTCGCCATTTTCCAGCAGCGCCGCGGCATGGGCGGGCACTTCCAGCAACGCCGCCGTCAGCCGCGCTTCCTCATCGGCGGAGAGCACGCCGCGCGCCCTGCCGAAGCCCAGCGCCAGGCAGGCCAGCACCGCCAGCTGCGCCGTGAACGCCTTGGTGGACGCAACGCCGATCTCCGGCCCCGCCACCGTCAGCACCTTGCCGTCACTCTCCCGCGCCATGCTGCTCTCGTCGACATTGACGACGGAGAGCACCTTCTGGCCCAGCTGCTTCAGCAGGCGCAGCGCCGCCAGGGTGTCGGCGGTCTCGCCGGACTGGCTGACCATCACCGCAGCACCGCCCTTCGGCACCACCGGCTCGCGGTAGCGCAACTCGCTGGCGATGTCGGAATCCACCGGAATGCGAGCGATCTGCTCGAACCAGTAGCGGCCGACCTGCGCCGCCAGATAGGCCGAGCCGCAGGCGGACAGCGTCAGGCGCGGCACCACCGCGGGGTCGAACGGCAGCTCGGGCAGCACAGCGGCACGGCTGGACGGGTCGATATACTGGCGCAGCGTATCGCCCAGCACGACCGGGTGCTCATGGAGTTCTTTCTCCATGAAGTGGCGGTAGTTGCCCTTGCCGACGGCGGCGCCGGAGAAGGCGGTCAGCTTCACCGCGCGCTCCACCTTCCGGTCCTCGGCATCGAAGAACTGCGCGCCGCTATCGGTGACGACAGCCCAGTCGCCCTCTTCCATGTAGGCAATGCGGCGGGTCAGCGGCGCCAGCGCTAAAGCGTCGGAACCGACGAACATCTCGTCCTCGCCATAGCCGACGGCCAGCGGGCTGCCGCGCCGTGCCGCGATCATCTTGCGGCCATGGCCGGCGAAGATCATCGCCAGGCCGAAGGCGCCGTGCAGCCGCTTCAGCGTGGCGCTGGTGGCACCTTCGGGCGTGGCGCCGGCGGCCAGGTGGTGGTCCAGCAGGCGGGCGACGGTCTCGGTATCAGTCTCCGTCTCGAACACCACGCCTTCAGCTTCCAGCTCGGCGCGCAGCTCGGCGTGGTTCTCGATGATGCCGTTATGCACGACGGAGACGCGCGTGGTGCCGTGCGGGTGGGCGTTGCGCTCGGTCGGCGCGCCATGCGTCGCCCAGCGGGTGTGGCCGATGCCGGTAGTGCCGGGCAGCGCGTGCCGGTCCAGCACATGCTCCAGGTTGATCAGCTTGCCCTCGGCGCGGCGGCGCTCGATATGGCCGTTGACCAGCGTGGCGATGCCGGCGCTGTCATAGCCGCGGTATTCCAGCCGCCGCAGAGCTTCCAGAAGACGGGGGGCAGCGTCCACGCGCCCTACCACTCCGACGATGCCGCACATCAGCTTTTGCCCTTGTTCTTCTGCCGTGCCGCGCGGAATTCCGCCGCCGCGCCGGGTTTCTCCGCCTGCCGTGCCCGGCCGAAGGCCATGGCATCGGCAGCGACATCCTGCGTGATGACCGACCCGGCCGCGACGAAGGACCCATCGCCCAGCTTCACCGGGGCCACCAGAACGCTGTCCGAACCCACGAAAACCCCTTCGCCGATGGTCGTGCGATACTTCGCAAAGCCATCGTAATTGCAGGTAATCGTTCCGGCTCCAATATTTGTTTTGGCTCCGATGTCCGAATCGCCAAGATAACTCAGGTGGTTAGCCTTCGCACCGACACCAAGCGTAGTATTCTTGAGCTCTACGAAATTTCCGACATGGGCGAAGGGTCCAACATCGGTCCCCGGCCGCAGCCGGGCGTAAGGTCCGACGACAGCACCCCCCTGCACGGTGCAACCTTCCAGGTGGCTGAAGGCGCGAATCGTCGCTCCGCTTTCCACCTGCACCCCCGGGCCGAACACCACATGCGGCTCGATCGTGACATCCTGGCCCAGCACGGTGTCGTGGCAGAACACCACACTGTCCGGTTGGGTCAGCGTGGCGCCGTTGGTCATCGCGGCGCGGCGCAGGCGGGCCTGCACCTCGGCCTCGGCATCCGCCAGCTCCAGCCGGCTGTTGATGCCGCGCAGCTCGGCCTCCGGCGCTTCCACCGCCTGCACGCGCTGCCCATCTGCCACTGCCAGGGGGATGATGTCCGGCAGGTAGTACTCGCCGGCCCGGTTGTCGTTGCGGACGCCGCGCAGCCATCGGAACAGATCCGCGGCGGGCGCGCACAGCACGCCGGCATTGCACAGGCCGATGCTGCGCTCCTCCGTGCTCGCATCGGCGAATTCGACGATCCGCTCCACGTTCCCTGCGGCGTTCTGCACCACGCGGCCATACTTCGCCGGGTCGGCCGGGCGCATGGCCAGCAACGCCAGGCCTGACTCCTGCCGTGCCGCGCGCAGGCGCCGCAGCGTCTCGGCCGAGATCAGCGGGTTGTCGGCGTACAGTACCGCCACATCGCCCTGGAACCCATCCAGCAGCTTCGCCGCCTGCAGGGCGGCATGGCCGGTGCCCAGGCGCTCGGCCTGCACCACGGTGGGGTGCGGCGAAGCGGCGGCTTCCAGCGCCGGCATGTCCGGGCCGACCACGACGACGACGCGGTCGAACACCCCTTCGCAGGCCGCGATCAGGTGGTTCAGCATCGGGCGCCCGGCCAGCGGGTGCAGCGCCTTCGGCAATTGCGATCGCATGCGGGTGCCGAGACCGGCGGCGAGGAGGATGGCGGCTGCTTGCATGCCGCCCATCTGCCCGTAGCGCCCCCATTCCGGCAAGGGTTACGCCAGCGTCGCGCCTGTCACATCGCATTGCCGGCCGAAACATGGCATGCCACCCCCATGCAACCGACCGCGATCTTCGACCTGGACGGCACGCTGGTGGACAGCGTTCCCGACATTCACGCCGCCCTGAACC
>Ga0308159_1003571_pt1 | contig 15485 bp, 17 predicted proteins | sample PhyCR1_FD_201040 | JGI IMG/M metagenome (GOLD analysis project Ga0308159, IMG submission 201040) | Phyllosphere microbial communities from UC Gill Tract Community Farm, Albany, California, United States - DLSLC.R1 | ecosystem: Host-associated > Plants > Phyllosphere > Unclassified | place: USA... | reverse complement strand
GATCATGATGAAGGCGGCCGCGTCCACGTACGAAAAACCGTCGGGCAGCGGCATGCACAGTGCGGCGGGGGCGAGCGTGTGCGTGCCGAATCCACCGGTGCCCGACAGGCAGGCCACGTTCTGGCCCGCCTTCAGCTGCGTGACGCCTTCGCCCACGGCGCGCACGATGCCGGCGTATTCCGAACCCGGCACGAAGGGCAGGGGCGGCTTGATCTGGTACTTGTTCTGGACGATGAGCAGGTCGGGGAAGTTCAGGCTCGCGGCCTTGATCTCCACCAGGACTTGACCCGGTCCGGGCTCCGGCGTGGGCAGTTCCTTCCAGGTGAGCGCGTCCACGCCCACCGGATCCTCGCAAAGCCATGCATGCATCCGAAAGTCTCCGTCTGTGAAGCGGCGGATGATACGGGCCGGCTTCGCGAGCGCGATGTCCCTGGCGAGACCGCCGTCGGGTGAGGTGCGCGCGGCATGGATGGCGGCGCGCGCGGCCTAGAATCGCGCGTTCGCCCATGAAGATCCTCATTTCCAACGACGATGGCTACCAGGCGCCCGGCATCGTCGCATTGCACAAGGCGCTGGCCGAGATTGCCGACGTCGAGGTGATCGCGCCGGAGCACAACAACAGCGCCAAGTCCAACGCACTGACCCTGTCCGCGCCCCTGTACGTCCACCAGGCGCACAACGGCTTTCGCTATGTGACCGGCACCCCCGCGGATTGCGTCCACATCGCGCTCAAGGGCCTGCTGGACTACCGGCCTGACCTGGTGGTCTCGGGCATCAACAACGGCGCCAACATGGGCGACGACACCATCTATTCGGGCACCGTGGGTGCGGCGATGGAGGCCTACCTCTTCGGCATCCCGGCCATCGCCATTTCGCAGATCGAGAAGGGCTGGGCGCATGTGGACGCGGCTGCGCAGGTCGCGCAGCGCCTGGTGCAGCGCATCGAACGCGAACGCATGCTTGGCGGCGCGGCCTGGCTGCTCAATGTCAACGTGCCCAACCGGCCGGTCGACGAGCTCAAGCCCATCAAGGTCTGCCGCCTTGGCCGGCGGCACGCGGCCGAAAAGGTCATCACGCAAGACAGCCCGCGCGGCGACACCATGTACTGGATCGCCGGCGCCGGCGGTGCCAAGGACAGCGGCGAGGGCACGGATTTCCACGCCACCGCGTCCGGCCATGTGGCCCTCACGCCCTTGCAGATCGACCTGACCGATCACGCGCGCCTGGGCGAGTGGGGCGAGGCGGTGGCCCGCCTCGACGCGGCCGACTGAGCGCATGGCCCAGCAGCGCCCCTCGTTCCCGGTCAAGCTCACGCCCACCGCGTCGGCAGTCACGCGCGGCCGCGAGCCGGCCGTGCCGGCCAGGCCGGCGGTCAGCAGCACGCCTTCGATGGCATCCGAGGCCATCCGCGCGCGCATGGTCCAGAAGCTGGCCCAGCAGGGCATCGCCGACGGTCGCGTGCTGCGCGCCATGGGCACGGTGGAGCGTCATCGCTTCGTCGACAGCGCACTCGTCAACCAGGCCTACGAAGACACGAGCCTGCCGATCGGGCTGGGCCAGACGATTTCCAAGCCGAACGTGGTCGCCCGCATGATCGAGTTGCTGCTCGGTGCGCCGGCGCTGGGCGGCAAGCCGCAGGAGCGCCTCGGCCGCGTGCTGGAGATCGGCACCGGCTGCGGTTACCAGGCTGCCGTGCTCAGCCATGTCGCGAGCGAGGTCTACAGCATCGAGCGCCTGCGTGGGCTGCACGAGCGTGCCCGTTCCAACCTGCGGCCCTTTCGCCTGGCCAACGTGCACCTCATGCTGGCCGACGGGCGGCTGGGCTATGCGCGCGGCGCCCCTTACGCCGGCATCATCGCCGCCGCAGGCGGCGAGGACCTGCCGCAGGAATGGATCGAGCAGTTGGCGGTCGGCGGGCGGATCGTAGCTCCGACGGTTTCTGCAAATGGCGGCCAAACGCTTGTCGTCATTGATAAAAATGCCCGTGGGATCGAGCGGCGTGTTCTTGAGGCCGTTCACTTTGTCCCTCTAAAATCCGGGATTGCTTGAAGGAAAAACACATGCAGGGTTTAGGTAACCGGCGCTGGCTGGTCTGGTCGTCATTGGTGTTCGTGCTGGCGGTCGTGGGCTGCAGCACCGCCAAGCGCGGCCCGGCCCCTGTCGAGGACCGCGGCACCATGAGCCAGGCGCCAGCCGCGACGGGGCCGGTCATCGGCCCCAACGGCCTTCCGATCACCGATGCCAACGGCAAGCCGCTGCCGGGCGTCGAGAACCTCGGCAAGCCCGGCTACTACGCCGTGCGACCCGGAGACACCATTCGCCGCATCGCGTCGGAAACCAGCCAGAACTGGCGCGACCTGGTCCGCTGGAACAACCTCGACAACCCCGACCTCATCGAAGTGGGCCAGGTGCTGCGCGTGATTCCGCCGGCGGCCGCCGTGGTGGCCACCGCGCCCGCGACGACCACGCCGGCAGCCAGCGCTTCGACCCCCGGCACGGCAAGTGCGCCCGCTGCGGCCACGGCGCCCGCAACCGCCGCCAGCGCGCCGGCCGCCAAGCCGACCCCACCGGTCACCACCTCGTCGGTGGCGCCCGCCGCCGCCGCGTCGGGGGACGAAGACGTGGGCTGGATCTGGCCCGCGCATGGCAGCCTGATCGCCGGTTTCGACGAGGTGAAGAACAAGGGTCTGGACATCAGCGGCAACGCCGGCGATGCGGTGCTCGCCGCTGCCGATGGCCGCGTGGTCTACGCGGGCGCGGGCCTTCGCGGCTACGGCAACCTCATCATCCTCAAGCACAACAACACGTACCTCACCGCTTACGCCCACAACCAGACCTTGCTGGTGAAGGAAGACCAGTCGGTGCAGAAGGGCCAGAAGATCGCCGAGATGGGCAGCAGCGACGCTGACCGGGTCAAGCTGCACTTCGAGATCCGGCGCCAGGGCAAGCCGGTGGATCCGGCGCGCTACCTGCCGGCGCGCTGACAGCGCGCGGCTGCAACTGCAGCCCTGATCTTGCCGAGCCAGCAGCATGCCGGCTCGGCTTTTGTTTTCATGAGCTCGACGGGCCTGCAGCGCGCACCGCTTGCGCGGAAATGCCGGCGGCTTCAGGCGACGGCCTCCAACGACAATCACCCGATGACGGTTTCGACCCCTAACGACAGTCCGGTGTTGCCCGCGACGCCTTCCCCTGACGACGGCTGGCTGAACGTCGAATCGATCGACCTCGACGCGCAGGGCGTCGCCCACCGACCTGACGGCAAGGTGGTGTTTATCGACGGCGCGCTGCCGTTCGAGCAGGTGCGCGTGAACGTGCATCGCAAGAAGAACAACTGGGAGCAGGGCACGCTGTCTGCGCTGCGCCGCGAGTCCTCGCAACGCGTGCGGCCGGGCTGCCCGCATTTCGGCCTGCACGCCGGCGCCTGCGGGGGCTGCAAGATGCAGCACCTGGATGCGGCGGCGCAGGTGGCCGTGAAGCAGCGCGCACTGGAAGACAACCTCTGGCACCTGGGCAAGGTCAAGCCCGAGACGCTGCTGCGGCCGCTGGAAGGGCCGAGCTGGCACTACCGCTATCGCGCGCGGCTGTCGGTGCGCTACGTGGAGAAAAAAGGCACGACGCTCATCGGCTTCCACGAACGCAAGAGCCGTTATGTGGCCGACATGACGGTCTGCCCGGTGCTGCCGCGCACGGTGAGCGACATGCTGGTGCCGCTGCGCGGGCTGATCGATTCGCTCGACGCCCGCCAGACCTGCCCGCAGATCGAGGTGGCCTGCGGCGACGCGCCGGGCACCACGCAGCTCGGCGTGATCGCGCTCGTGCTGCGTCACCTGGAGCCGCTGAGTGGTGCCGACGTGCAGCGCCTCAAGGACTTTGCAGCCGCGCATGCCAGCGTGCAGTGGTGGCTGCAGCCCAAGGGGCCCGACACCGTGCATCGGCTGGACGAGGATGGCCCGCAGCTCGCCTACGAACTGCCGGACTTCGGCATCACCATGCCCTTCAAGCCGACCGACTTCACGCAGGTCAACCCGCACATCAACCGCGTGCTGGTCTCACGCGCGCTGCGGCTGCTCGACGTGCAGGTCGGCGAGCGCGTGATCGACTGGTTCTGCGGCCTCGGCAACTTCACGCTCCCGCTGGCGACGCAGGCGGCCCAGGTGCTTGGCATCGAGGGCAGCGACGTGCTGGTCGCGCGCGCACAGCAGAATTTCGAGCGAAATCGGGTTGAAGCGCCCGTGGGGCGCGCGCTGGCAGCGACGAACTTTGTGGCACGCGACCTTTTCGAAATGACGCCTGCGATGCTGGTGGCCGATGGCCGCGCCGACCGCTGGCTGGTCGATCCGCCGCGCGAGGGCGCCTTTGCGCTGGCCAAGGCGCTGGCCGACCTGGAGCAGCAACCCGAACTGCGCACGGGCGGCTGGACGGCGCCGCGCCGCATCGTCTATGTGAGCTGCAACCCGTCGACTCTGGCGCGCGATGCGGGGTTGCTGGTGCATCAGGCGGGCTACCGCTGCACCTTGGCCGGCGCGATCAACATGTTCCCGCACACGGCGCATGTCGAGTCGATTGCCGTGTTCGAACTCAGCGCCTGAGCGCAGCAGCCGAGCTGCCAAACGACAGAGGGGGCCCATGGCCCCCTCTGTCGTTTCATCGTGCCGGACTCAATCCCGCTCGCCGCCGAAAATGCCCAACAGCGCCAGGAGGCTCTGGAACACGTTGAAGAGGTCGAGGTAGAGCGCGAGCGTCGCGCTGATGTAGTTGGTCTCGCCGCCGTCGATGATCTGCTTCAGGTCATACAGCATGTAGGCGGAAAAGATGCCGATCGCCGCTACCGAGATCGCGAGCATGCCCGCCGTGGAGCCGACGAAGACATTGATGATCGAGCCGAAGAAGAGCACGAGCACACCGACGAACAGGAACTTGCCCATGCCCGACAGGTCGCGCTTGATGACCGTGGCCAGCGAGGCCATCACGAAGAACACGCCGGCCGTGCCGCCGAAAGCGGTCATCACGAGTTCCGAGCCGTTCTTGAAGCCCAGCACCATCGCGATCAGGCGCGAGAGCATCAGGCCCATGAAAAAGGTGAAGCCCAGCAGCACCGGCACGCCGGCGGCGGAATTCTTGGTCTTCTCGATGGCGAACATGAAGCCGAAGGCGCCCAGCATGAACACCACCAGGCCGAGGCCGCCGGTCAGCGACCGCGTGATGCCACTGGCCACGCCCAGCCAGGCGCCCAGCACCGTGGGAATCAGGCTCAGGGCCAGCAGCCAATAGGTGTTGCGCAGCACGCGCTGACGTTCCGCCTGTGGCAGCACCTGGCCATAGGCGACGGGGGGTTCGAAGGTGTCGGCGCGATCGGTCATGGCAGGAACTCCTGGAAAAGGGTGAGCTGCGCAACGCGGGTGCGGAGGCACTGGGGACAGATGGGGCGGATTCTAGAAGGCTGCAAGAGGGCCGCCAGAGAAACCGCGCGCGCAGCAAGCCCACCCCTCGGCCGGACTGCCGTCGGCGCAAAGCCGGCGTCGGGCGCTATGCTCGCTGTTTTGCCCCTTCGCAGAACCGACACCATGAAGACCAAGCACTACCTCGAACTCGACGACGTCAAGCGCATCGCCGCCGCCGCGGAAGCCGAAGCGCTGAAGAACAACTGGGCCGTGACCATCGCCATCAGCGACGACGCCGGCCACTTGCTGTGGCTGCAGCGTCTGGACGGGGCGGCCGCGCTGTCCTCGCACATCGCGCCGGCGAAGGCGCACACCGCCGCGCTCGGCCGCCGCGAGAGCAAGGGCTACGAAGACGTCATCAACGGCGGCCGCACGGCCTTCCTCACCGCGCCGGCTGTCAAGGGGATGCTCGAAGGCGGGGTGCCGATCGTCAAGGACGGCCAGGTCATCGGCGCCGTGGGCGTGAGCGGCGTCAAGTCCAACGAGGATGCGCAGGTCGCCAAGGCGGGCATCGCGGCGCTCGGGCTCTGAGCGCGCGACTCGTCGCCCACGAAAAAGCCGGCCTTGTGGGCCGGCTTTTTTCTTCTGAAAGCGTCGCAGCGTGGAAAAAAAGGCTTGGCTGGGAAAACCGTGGCTAGCCAAAAACGACCCTCGGAGAGTTGATCTCCTCGAGTCGCCCCACGATGAAACTTGCGAGGGGCGCCGATCCTTTACTTGGTGAGGATCAGCTTGCCGAGTTTGGTGGCCTGCAGGCGGTAGAGCGAGCCGTTGTGCATGATGCCGATGGTCTTCTGGCCCTTGAGCAATTCGTTGCTCTGGACCAGATGGGCGGGGTGGACGCTGGCGGCCGTGGCAGTGGCCGTGCCGCCGCCAGCTTGGTCCAGCGACGGATGGCTCAGAACTTTGAAGGCGGATGGTTTGGCTTGCATGGAGAAAGTCCTTCTGGAAGGCGATGATCAAATGATAATGATTCGCAATAAGAAGTCAATCGCCGCGATGCATTTTTTTGTGTGCAGCCGTCAGTTCTTCGTCGGGTCGTTGATGAAGCCGATCTTGTGCACGCCGGCGCGGGTTGCGGCAGCCATCGCACCTGCCACGCGCTCGTAGCGCACGTCCTTGTCGGCGCGGATGTGCAGTTCCGGCGGCTGCTGCAGCGTGCCCGCCGCGGCCAGGCGCGATGCGAGCGTGGCGTCGTCGATCTTTTCCTGGTTCCAGTAGTAGCTGCCGCTGGCGTCGACGCTCAGCGAGATCGTCTCGGGCTTGGTTTCTTCCCGCTGCGTGGTCTCGCGCGGCAGGTCGATGTTGACGGCATGTTTCATCACCGGCACGGTGATGATGAAAATGATGAGCAGCACGAGCATGACGTCGACCAGCGGTGTCATGTTGATCTCGTTCATCACGTCATCGGGTTCGTCCTGGGTACCGAAGGCCATGCGTCATGCCTCCCGACGAGCCGCCTCGAGGGAGGCATGTGCCCCCTCGGGGGGCAGCGAACGGATGTGAGCCTGGGGGCGCATGTCTTATCCCTTCTTCAGCACGACCACGGTCGAATCGCCACCCGCTTGCACGCGGGCGCCGGTCACGAAGTAGGCGTGGAGGTCGTGCGCGAAGCTGTTGAGCTTGGTCAACACGAACTTGTTGCCACGCACGAGCGCGTTGTAGCCCAGCACTGCGGGAATGGCGACGGCCAGGCCGAGCGCCGTCATGATCAGCGCCTCGCCGATCGGCCCCGCGACCTTGTCGATGGTCGCCTGGCCAGCCGAGCCGATGCTCATCAGCGCGTGATAGATGCCCCACACGGTACCGAAGAGGCCGATGAATGGCGCCGTGGAACCCACCGAAGCCAGGATCGCAAGCCCGGTCTGCAGCCGCGCCGTGAACTCGTCGATCGTGTTGCGCAGCGCGCGGGTGATCCAGTCGCTCACGTCGAGCGCATCGTGCAGGTGCGCCTTGGTGTTGCGGTGATGCGCGGCCGCCTCGCGGCCTTCCAGCGCCAGCACGCGGAAGGGGTTGGTGTCGTCCTTGCCCAGTTTGTCGAGCGCGGTGGCGAAGTCCTCGCTGTGCCAGAAGTCGCCCGAGCGCCGTGCCATGCGCTTGTAGCGCACGATGTCGAAGGCCTTCACGAGGATGACGATCCACGAGGCGAGCGACATGCCCACCAGCAGGATGGCCACCGCCTTGGTGACGAAGTCGCCCTGCTGCCAGACGTGCATCAAGCCGAATTGGGAATCCATAAGTGCTCCAGGAAAAAAGTCAGTTCAGGACGAAGGCCAGCGGCGCGGTGTACGCGTACTCCGGCGATCGTGGTGTGCCCGCGGGCAGGTTGATCGCGATGCGCGAACGCAGCGCCGCGTCGCGGCCCGCGGCGTCGAGCCGCTCGTAGCCGCTCGAGGTGACCACCGTGGCACGCTTGGCGTTGCCCTCGGAATCGAAAATGATCCGCACGACGACCGTGCCGGACTCGCCGAGGCGTTTGCTCATCGCGGGGAAAACGAGCGGCGGCTTCACCAGCCACTGCGCCTGCGCGCCTGTCAGTTCCTTCTGCGCCGGTGCGGCGGGCGGCGCTGGCGGCGGTGCCGGAGGTGCCGGCGGAGCGGGGGGCGTCTCGGGCGCCGGCGGCGCTGGCGGTGGCGGCTCCACCGCGCCCGTTGGCGCGTTGGGCGGCGGTGGCGTGGGCCGCGTCTCGCGCACGGCCTGGGGTCGTGGCGGCGGCTTGACGATTTCCTTCTTCGGCGGCGCGGGCGGCGGCGGGGGAGGAGGGGGCGGCGGCGGAGCGGGGCGAGGGGGCTCGATGATCTGCGCCAGCAGTTCCACCGGCACGACCACTTCGGCTGCTTTGCGCAACAGGCCGCTCTGCAGCGCCCACAGCGCGGCGGCATGGAAGAGGATGACGCCGCCCGCGATCACCGCGGTGCGCGACAGGCCCAGGGGCGAGGAGGGGGGGGAAGACGAAAAACGACTGGACACGATCCACCAAGGTCAGGCCACCACGTGCGCATGCACGCGGGGCGCGGCGCAGGCCGCAGCGCGCTACTTACGAAATATCCACCAGGCAGAGCCTGCCACGAAGATCAGGCTGCCGGCGATGGCCGAGACGAATTCCATGCGTTGCTCTCCGTGATGGCGGTGGCAAGCTGGATCGCTCGTGGCTCGAAATCGCAGCTCAGGGCCGCGACCGGGTGCGATGCGCTGCATTGCGCCACCACATCGCGCGCACAACCTTCGCAGCGGCCACATTGGGTGGCAACGCCGAGTTCGAACTGAACTTCGTCGAAGGTCATGCCCGCGCGCGCGTGCCGTGCGATTTCGCGATCGGAGACTCGACGACACACGCAGACGATCATGGTGGGCAGCAGTTGGCTGGCTGTTGGACGATGTGCTGATTATAAATACGAATCTATCGCATTTGCAATCGCTATCGTCCTCGGGCGCGGGACGCCTCACACCTCGGACCACATGCGCAAGAGGTTGTGGTAGTGGCCCGTCAGGGCCACCGTCTCTTCGGTCTCGCCCAGCCGACTGCGCAGACGCTGGAGCGTCTGGTCGAGCTCGAACAGCATCGTTCGCCGCGCGTCGTCCCGCACCATGCTCTGGACCCAGAAGAAGGAGCAGACCCGCGCCCCCCGCGTCACCGGATGCACCTGATGAAGGCTGCTGGAGGGGTAGAGGATCAGGTCGCCGGCCGGCAGCTTGACCTCGTGCGAACCGTAGGTGTCGACCACTTCGAGTTCGCCGCCGTCGTAGTCCTCCGGGTCGCTGAGGAAGAGCGTGCACGAGAGGTCGGTCCGCAGCTGGTAGTTGGTACCGGGAACGTTGCGGATGCTGCCGTCGACGTGCAGGCCGTAGTGCTCGCCACCCTCGTAACGGTTGAACAGCGGCGGCACGAAGCGGAAGGGCAGCGCGGCCGAGAAGAACTGCGGGTGTTGCAGCAGGATTTTCAGGATGTGGTCGCCCCACTGGCGGCCGAGGGGCGACAGCTCGGCGATCTGCCGGTTCTGCTTCACCCGAGCACCCTGTTCGCCGACGGTGGCCTTGCCGTCGACCCAGTCGGCCTGGTCCAGGGACGCGCGCAGCGTGCGCACCTCGTCGCGGGTCAGCACTTCAGGCACGTGCAGCATCATGGGGAGGCTCCTTGCTGGTCAACGGGGCGGCCGCCGGCGCGCCGCGGTATCGAGTGTCGCGGGCTTCGGCGATGACGGGGGCGACCGGCGTCAATAGACATCGCGGCGGTAGCGCCCCGCGGCCGTCAGTGCGGCGAGGCGATCGGCGCCCAGGATCTGGCGCAGCGCGCCGTCCACGCCTGCGGCCATGCCCTGCAGGCTGCCGCAGACATAGATGGAGGCGTCGCCTTCGACCCAGGCGGCCACCTCGTCGGCCAGTTGAAGCAGTCGGTGCTGCACGTACATGCGCTCGCCCTGTGTTGCCTCGGCGTCGCGCGAGAAGACCATGTCGAGCCGCGCCAGGGTACCGTCCGCGCGCCAAGCCTCGAGTTCCGCGCGGCACAGGAAATCGGTCGCCTCGTGGCGTTCGCCGAAGACCAGCCAGTTGCGCCCCTTGTCGGAAGCCGCCCGTGCACGCAGGTGGGCGCGCAGTCCCGCCAGGCCCGTGCCGTTGCCGATGAGGATGAGGGGGAGGTCCTCGTCGCCGGCGAGCCTGAACCCCGGGTGTGGCTTCAGCCGCATCGCGACCGTGTCACCCAAGGCCAGGGTGGAAGTGAGCAGGCCCGACGCCGCTCCCAGGCTGCCGTCGGGATGGCGCTCCTGGCGAACGATGAGCTGCAGTTCGCCATCGTGCACCGTGGAAGCGATCGAATAGTCGCGCGGCCGGCCGGGGTCGGCGGCCACGGCGACCTGGACCAGGTCGCCGGCCTCCCACACCGGATCGGGGCCGGGCGGCGGCATGAAGCCGAGCAGGAACACCGGGCCGCCGTCGCTGCCGGGGTTCAGGTGCTCGCGCGCCACGAGGCGCCAGGGCGCGAAATCCGCGTTCGGCGCGGCCTCGACCAGGTCCTGCTCGCTGGCGTCCGGCCGCAAACGTCGGCGCCATTCGGCCAGCGCGGCCGGCGCGCCGTTGTCGACCTCGACCCGCGCAAAGGCGGGCTGGGCCCCCAGGGCGCGCAGCCAGTCGTCGAGGCGCCGGCCGAAGCCGCAGAAGTTGGCGTATTCGCGGTCGCCCAGTGCCAACACCGCGTACGTGAGTTGCTTCAGCGCCGCTGGCGTGGGACCTTCCATAAGCCGCTCGACGAACACGCTCGCGCCGTCGGGTGCATCCCCTTCGCCGTAGGTGCTGGCGATGAAGTAGGCCTGCCGCGCCTGGCCCAGCATCGTGGCGTCGAGCGCGTTGAGCGCCACCACGCGCACGGGCGTGCCGCCAGCATGCAGCCAGCGGGCGCTGTCCCACGCCAGCGACTCGGCCTGGCCGGTCTGGCTGGCGTGGACCATCAGGACGGCATCGCCGTCGCCGGCCAGCGCGGCAGCATCGGCGGCCGCTGCGCCGACGCGTGTGCGCTCGCGCCACCAGATGCCGGCGCACAGCGCGCCGTAGGCGGCCACGGAGGCGCCGGCGGCTGCCCAGCGAAGCGGCTCACTCAGCACGCGACGCTCCGCGAAATGCGGTCACCATGGCGCATCACGCCGCTGCCTGTGCCACCCAGGCGGCGCTGGGATGCAGCGCCAGCGTGCCATCCGACTCGCGTTGGGCGAACAGTGCCGCCACGCCGTGCCGGTCGGCAAAGGCCCGGCCGTCCTCGATGCCCATCACCGTGAGCACCGTCGCCAGCGCATCCGCATCCATGCACTGTTCGTGCAGCACGGTGACGGACGCCAGCGCATGGGCGACCGGCTCGCCGGTGCGCGGATCCAGCGTGTGCGACCAGCGTCGCCCAGCCCGCTCGTGCACCTGCCAGCGCTCACCCGAGGTCGCCACGGCGCGGTCGGCCAGCGCGATGCGCAGACCAGGTGCCGCACCGGGATCGACCTGCACCTGCCACGGCAGGCCACCCGGCCGCCGCCCGACGCCGCGCAGTTCGCCGCCCACTTCGAGCAGAAAATCGGTCACGCCCAAGCGCTGCAGCGCGGCCACGCCGACATCGACCCCATAGCCCTTGGCAATGCCCGACAGGTCCAGCGACAGTCCGCCTGGCTGCACGAGTTGGCGCCTCGCGGCGTCGTGCACGATGCGGTGCCGACCACAGCGCACGCGCGCGGCGGCCAGCGCGGCAGCATCGGGCGGAAGGCAGCTCTGCGCCGCCGCCTCGGGGCCGAAGCCCCACAGTGCCACCAACGGACCCATCGTCGGATCGAGCGCGCCGCCGCTGGCCTCGGCCCAATGCAGGGCCCGGGCCAGCACGGTGTTGAATGCCTCGGGCAGCGTGTGCGTGCTGGCAACCGGCGCGCGGTTGAAGCGGCCCAACGACGAGTTGGGGTCCCAATGGCTCATCTGCGCGACGACGTCGTCCAGCGACGACTGAACGGTGTGCCGCAGCGCGTCGAGCGGCAGCATGCGCGGGTTGTCGACACGCAGCGACCAGGTGGTGCCCATCGTCTCGCCCGCGAGCTGCTGCAGGCGGGCCGGATCGGCGGCGCGCGGCGCATCGGGCAGGCGGTAACCCGAGACGCGCGCCGCGAACGAGGGGATGTCGGAGCCGGTTATGGCGCGACTTCCAGCGTCGCCGAATAGCTCACGCGCCGCTCCTTGGCCTGCGGCAGCGTGGTCTTGTTGTCTCGCGTGCTGGCTTCCAGCCAATACATGCCGGCGGCCGGCCAGGTCACGCTGAACTGGCCCTTGTCGTCGGTCTTGAGCTTGAGCTCCTCGAGCTTGTCGCGGTAGACGGTGCCGCCGGCGGTGATGCCGACTTCCAGGTCCTTCGCGGGCTGGCCGTCGAGCAGGAGCGTGAAGCTGGACTTCTCGCCCTTCACGTTGTCGGTCAGGCTGCCGGCGGCCACCAGCTCCAGGCCCACGCCGATCGGCTTGAGCGCCGAGGGCTTGCCCACCGTCACGAAAGTTTCGTTGCGGCCGACCGACTGAGTAACGTTGACGTCGGTCGCGTCGGCGGGAATCTGACCGGCAATGCTTTCCGCCGTGCCGCGCGCGCGCTTGGGCTGCCCGGTGGCCTTGTCCTTCCAGCTTGCGAACACGCCGGCGTTGACCACGGCGATTCGGTAGGTGCCCGGTTGCGGCAACTCGACATCGAACACGCTGCGCTGCCTGAGCTTGGCCTGCGTCTCGGCCTTTAACGCCGCGCCATCGGGGGCGGTGATCTGAAGGTTATCAAGGTTCATCGCGGCATGGTTGGCGACGAACAGGTCGTTGGAGATCGCCGCGTCAACCGTGACGCGATCGGGCTTGGACAGCACGGTGGTCGAGGGCAGCAGCCAGGCGTTGTGGGCCTGGGCGGCGAGGGTGGCCAGCAGGGCGGTCGTGGCGACGGCGGCGGTGCGCAGGATCGGCTTCATGGCAAGGGCTCCGGAAGTGAAGGGGATGGTCTGGATGGGGGCGATCAGGGCTTGAGTTCAACCTTGACCTCGCCAAGCTCTTCCTTGCCGGTGGCCGTGGCGCTGTCGGCCTTGGCGGGAGGCCACTGGAACGGAACCGAGACGACCTCGCGGCCGCCGACTTCGCGCGCGGCCTCGACCACCAGCTTGTAGCTGCCTGGTGCGAGTTGGGCCAGCGGTTTGCTGCCTTCGGTGAAGCTCAGCGCATGCTTGCCGGCCGGCTTGGTCGCACCCGTCACCCCATCGATCGGTACGGCCAACTCGCGGCCGCCGCGGCGCCACCACTGGCGCAGGTCCTTCAGCCACTTGGTGCCTTCGCCCTCGGGGTTGTTGGTCTTAGTGCGCACGTCGTACCAGACCGCGAGCGTGGTCGCCATCGAGCTGTCGGCGCGCTCGATCCAGGCGGCCACGTAGGGGCGGTGGTACTCCGAGACGTTTAGCCGCGGAATCTCGATGTTGACGCCCAGGCCGGCGGCGATGGCCGGGCCGGCAAACAGTGCCGACAGCGCGATGGGGGCGAGGGGATAGCGGAGCTGCACGGAAGGTCCTTTGCGGGATGCGATGGGGAAGATGAAAAGCGGGGTGTCAGTGAATCAGCAGCAGCGCCAGCAGCAGCGGCACCAAAAGGCCCATGCCGACCATCGGCCAGGTGAAGGGCCGGTTGCCGGCGTGCATCTTCAGAATCAGCAGGCCGGTGGCCGAGAACACCAGCGCGGCGGCCGCGAAGATATCGATGAACCAGCGCCAGGCTGCGCCGGTGTTGCGGCCCTTGTGCAGGTCGTTGAGGTAGGAGATCCAGCCGCGGTCGGTCAGCTCGTACTCGGCGGCGCCATCGCCGAGGTTGATGCGCATCCAGGCGTCGCCACCAGGCCGGGGAAGCGAGAGGTAGACCTCGTCTTCGGACCATTCGGCGTCACGCTCGGCCGTCTCGATCTGCCACTGGCGGCTGGCCCACCGCTGCAATTCCACGGGCAGCGGCGCCTTGCCCTTGCGGGCCTGAAGCACCTTGGGCTGCATCTTCTCGAGTTGCGCGCGCAGGGCGGGTTCCAGCGTGGCGGTGCGTTGCGTGACAGCGGGCTTGGCTTCGATCTGCCCGGCATGGTTGAGCGTGATGCCGGTGATGCTGAACAGCAGCATGCCCACCAGGCACAGGGCGGAACTGACCCAGTGCCATTCGTGCAGGGTCTTGAGCCAGTAGGCGCGGCGGGGGGCGGTGGAAGAGGCAGACATCGGCGCGCCGCATTCTAACGATACAAATGAGAATCGATGTCATTTGTCGCGCTGCAGGTCGCGGTCTGAATCGGCTCATGCGCGCACCCCGTCTGCGCCAGCCGCTATGATTTTGGGAGCGGTGAAGTTTCAGTAAAGCGCGCCGGCCGGCTGCCGGAATGAAAAGAGGCCCCGCAGGGCCTCGTAGTCAGGGGAGTGCCGCCGCGAGGGCGGCGCCCGGGCGCTCTCAGCTCACCTCGCCCATCTGCGACTGCAGGTAGTTCTGCAGACCGACCTTGCCAACCAGGTCGATCTGGGTCTCGAGGAAGTCGATGTGCTCCTCGGTGTCGTCGAGGATCTTCTGCAGCAGGTCGCGCGAGACATAGTCGCGCACGGTCTCGCAGTGCGCGATGCCGGCCTTGATGGTGGCCTGTGCGCCGTACTCGGCCTTCAGGTCGCACTGCAGCAGTTCAGGCACGTCTTCGCCGACATTGAGCTTGGCCAGGTCCTGCAGATTGGGCAGGCCGTCGAGCATGAAGATGCGGTCCATGAGCCAGTCGGCATGCTTCATCTCGCCGATCGACTCCTCGTATTCCTTCTTCGCCAGCTTGTCCAGGCCCCAGTGCTTGAGCATGCGGTAGTGCAGGAAGTACTGGTTGATGGCAGTGAGTTCGTTCTTCAACTGCGCCTGCAGGTGGTCGATGACTTGGGGGTCGCCCTTCATGGCTTTTTTCCTTGGTATTGATCCGGATCAGGACGCGATTCTGCGAGCACGGGCCGGCCGCTTCAAGCGAAGGCCCCGCGTTGACGGTCTGCATGCGTTTGATCGTGATAGGCGTTCGTATTGCCCTGTCGCGCACGCAGCCATGGGGTTGCGCCAACATGGAACGCATGTGACGACACGATGACTTTCATGCAGCTCTCCCATAGCCGGGACACCCAGCATCAATAGTCTATTTCTATTGAAAGTGTTCGATTAATGCATATACTCATGGTTCGCCCATTTTTCTGACCAACCGACAGAGGAAATCAAATGTCCGTGATCAACACCGAAATCAAACCTTTCAAGGCCACCGCATACAAGGACGGCAAGTTCGTCGACGTGTCCGATGCCGACGTGAAGGGCAAGTGGGCCGTCTTCTTCTTCTACCCGGCCGACTTCACTTTCGTGTGCCCGACCGAACTGGGCGACGTGGCCGACCACTATGCCGAGTTCCAGAAGATGGGCGTGGAGATCTACTCCGTCTCGACCGACACCCACTTCACCCACAAGGCCTGGCACGACTCGTCCGAGACCATCGGCAAGATCAAGTACACGATGATCGGCGACCCCACGCTGGCC
>Ga0308159_1003568_pt1 | contig 15494 bp, 15 predicted proteins | sample PhyCR1_FD_201040 | JGI IMG/M metagenome (GOLD analysis project Ga0308159, IMG submission 201040) | Phyllosphere microbial communities from UC Gill Tract Community Farm, Albany, California, United States - DLSLC.R1 | ecosystem: Host-associated > Plants > Phyllosphere > Unclassified | place: USA... | reverse complement strand
GCGATTGCAGCTCAATATTAAAGGGATAAAGATAAAGGAGCAGGGATGAAAGAACAAGGATAAAAGAGCAAGGACAAAGGAGCAAAGCGTAAAGAATAAAAAGTAAAGATCAAAGAGAAAAGACAAGACTTAAGAATGAGGAATGAACAGCCCAATCTTTATTCATTGATCTTTGTTCTTTTATCTAAAAATTGATAAAGAATGATATTAAGAGCCGAAAATCTGGTAAAAAAATATAAGCAACGCACTGTTGTAAACGATGTTTCATTTAATGTGAGTCAAGGGGAAATTGTGGGTTTGCTTGGCCCGAATGGCGCCGGTAAAACGACTTCTTTTTACATGATTGTAGGTTTGATTAAGCCAAATGAAGGTCGCATTTTCTTGGAGGATGAAGATATTACGGAAGATGCCATGTACCGCAGGGCACAGAAAGGTATCGGCTATTTGGCCCAGGAAGCTTCTGTTTTTAGAAAGCTAACCGTTGAGGATAATATTCTTGCCATTCTAGAAATGAGTAACCTGACCAAAGAAGAACAGAGAGACAAGCTTGAAGAATTGATCAATGAGTTTAGCTTACACAAGGTTCGGAAAAACCGAGGCGATTTATTATCAGGCGGAGAGCGTAGAAGAACCGAAATTGCCCGTGCTTTAGCGGCAAACCCGAACTTTATTCTCTTAGATGAACCATTTGCCGGGGTAGATCCAATTGCTGTGGAAGAAATTCAAAGCATTGTTGCAAAACTAAAACATAAAAATATTGGTATACTAATAACCGACCATAATGTACAGGAAACGCTTTCCATTACTGATAGGGCTTATTTGCTTTTCGAAGGAAAAATTTTAGAGCAAGGTGTTCCGGAGGTTTTGGCAGAAAACGAAATGGTAAGGAAAGTATATTTAGGGTCTAACTTCGTATTGAAACGCAAGAAATTTGATGTTTAATATTAACTGCAGAGATATAGGATAGACACATTTTTAATATTTGAAATCCCATTGAAAAAAAAATGAACGTAAATAGGAGTATTTTGAGAATTGATGATAAATCTGGTTCATTGCCAGATCTGTGTTTATCTGTGGAAAAAAATAAAGCATGGCAATCGTAAATTCAATTTTTACCTGGTTAATGAAAAAGCGGATCCATCAGATCGAGCTTTTTATGAAATATCCACACGATGTTCAACAAGAGTGGTTTCATACTTTAATTGATAGTGCAGAAAATACAGAATGGGGTAAGTTATATGATTACAAATCTATTTTAACCCCGCAACAATACCAGGAACGGGTTCCCATTCAAAACTATGATACATTAAAGCCATTTATTGAAAGAATGCTGGCTGGCGAACAAAATATTTTGTGGCCATCAGATATCAAATGGTTTGCCAAGTCATCAGGAACTACAAGCGATAGAAGTAAATTCATTCCGGTTTCGGCAGAAAGTTTGGAAGAGTGCCACTTCAAAGGTGGTAAAGACATGCTTTCCATCTACTGCAATAATCGCCCAGACAATCAAATGTTTACCGGAAAAGGTTTAGTGCTTGGTGGTAGCCATCAGGTGAATCAACTCAATGAAGACTGTTTTTATGGCGATTTATCAGCAGTATTAATTAAAAACCTGCCCATCTGGGCTGAGTTTTACCGCACTCCCGATATGTCTATCGCATTGATGGATAACTATGAAGTAAAAATGGATAGGATGGCAGAGGCTACTATTCATGAAAATGTAACCAGTATTTCAGGCGTACCAACCTGGACCATTGTTTTGGCAAAGAAGGTTTTAGAACTTACCGGCAAAAATAATTTATTGGAAGTATGGCCAAATCTGGAAGTTTATATCCACGGCGCCGTAAATTTTGCCCCATATCGTGAGCAGTTTAAACAGCTCATTCCATCCAACGAAATGTACTACCTGGAAACCTACAATGCTTCTGAAGGATTTTTTGGAATCCAGGATCAGGATGATTCTGATGAAATGCTATTAATGCTTGATTATGGTATTTTCTATGAGTTTGTTCCGCTGGAAAACATTGGAGAAGATAATCCAAAAGCACTTTTATTGGGTGAAGTTGAATTGCATAAAAATTACGCGATTATAATCTCAACGAATGGTGGTTTATGGCGCTATATGATTGGCGACACTATTCAGTTCACCTCACTTTCTCCTTATCGGATAAAAATTACTGGTCGTACGAAACATTTTATAAATGCTTTTGGCGAAGAAGTAATTATAGATAATGCTGAACAGGCCTTAACAAAGGCTTGCCTTGCCACTGGTGCCGAAATTAAGGATTACACTGCCGGTCCGATTTATTTTGAAGGTGAGAAAGCCGGAGGACATGAATGGATTATCGAGTTTGACAAACAACCAAGCGACTTTGAAAAGTTTATCGATGTAATGGATAGTACTTTGCGTGAGGTAAATTCTGATTATGATGCCAAACGATTTAAAGATATGGCTTTGTGTAGGCCTACAGTGCATAACGCACCAGCCAACACCTTTTACAATTGGTTAAAAAGCCGGGATAAATTGGGCGGCCAGCATAAGGTTCCGCGTTTGGCCAATGAGCGAAAATATATTGATGATATTCTTGAGATGATGAACGCATCAGCAGCTTAAAATATGATGAGTGCTAAACAACTGATATTGAGTTTGTTTTTTCTGGCCTCTTTAGGTTTAAAAACATTTGCCCAGATTAGTGAGAGTAAGAAAGCAAAAGTCGCTTATAAAATTGTAGAAACCTCGCCCAGATGTAAACAACTTACTAAAGGCTTGTTCGAAAGGATAAAGAAAAATGGAGGAACATCTTATGGTGTAATGTTAGAATCTAGCCCAAATCCTAAAACAGATCCTTCCCAAAGCTATTCCAAAACCTATGATTTTAACTTACACGAAAGCTATCGTGACCGGATGCCCATCATTGCCAGATTCATCTTTGATCCTGTAAAAAGGCAGTTATTTGAAGAAGACACTGCAAATGATAAGCTGGTGCCGATTTCCTTCGATAAAAAATTGCTTTTATTGTTTGATCAAAAATAATTGAAGCTGACTATTTATTTAAATAGCATATGGTTTAACTTTTTTGGACGTTAATTTGTAAAGCATTATTTATGAGATTTAACAGGAAGAGAGTTTTAGATTTTTTTAAGAAATCTGAAAACAGAGCAACGTTGATTTTGAACGACAAATCTAAAGCAAGTGGCACAATTAAAGATGCTTTGGGAAAAGCCATAAATAATAAAAGCGATCTTGATGGGGTTTGGACTAAAATGGTTTTGCTATTTGGCGTGGCAAAAGATTATGTAAACGGAGACTATACCGAAATCCCAAAAAGATCTATCGTTGCTATTTTGGGAGGAATTATATATTTTCTTTCTCCTTTGGATATCGTTCCGGATTTTGTTCCACTTTTAGGTTTTATGGACGATATTTTTGTACTTAATTTAGTATATAAACAAGTTTTAAAAGACCTGGAAAAGTACAAAATATGGAAAGATGCTCAACTGAAAGTTATCGGCAAATTAGATGATCCTTCAACAACTTAGTTTTATCGATTGGCTAGGCCACCATCTTTTAGCTTGCCCTTTCAAAAGCTATTTCGGTTATGATTGCCCGGGTTGTGGTTTGCAGCGGTCTATAGTTTCACTTCTGGAAGGCGATTTCCTTGCTTCATTTAAGTATTATCCGGCCACCATTCCTTTAATTTTCATCATCATTTTTACCGCATTTCATTTAAAATTCGATTTTAAATTGGGGGCTTCTGTAATAAAATTCGCATTTTTAGGTATTGCAGCAATTGTGTTTATCAACTACATTTACAAAATATATACCCATCAACTTATCGCTTAACTATGTCAGACGAACAGCAAAATCGGCCACAAAATAATCCAATTGATTTAAATAAACCAGAACAACCTAACACTCCTCCTTCTGGTTTTGGACCAATAACTCCACCACCTTTTCAGCAGCCACCTCCATTTGGTCAATTTGGTGGAATGGGCGGTCAGCAAAATCTTCCAAATGCTACGGTAGCTTTAGTTTTAGGGATTTTGGCGCTTCCGGCATGTTGTTTCTATGGCATTTTCGGTCTAATATTTGGTATCATTGCCTGGGCACTTGGTGGTAGCGATGTAAAAAAATATCATTTAAACCCAACCATGTATACTGAATCATCATTTAAAAATGCTAAAGCAGGTAAAATCTGCGGGATGATTGCGACGATATTGAGTTTACTTTTTATTATCTTCTTCGTGTTAATTATAGCTGGTGCCATTACCCACCCAGAGGCTTACGATAGATTTTTCAAAGGATTTAACTAGGTGCTAATTTTACCTTAAAAATATAAATTGGATGGTGCATACCATCCGATTTTCTTATTTTTGTACCATTCAAATTGTAAATAAAAACTAACGATAATGTATCCAGAATATTTAGTAGAACCAATGCGTAAGGAATTAACTAACGTAGGTTTTCAAGAGTTAAAAAACGCAGAAGATGTTGACCAAGCCATTAAAGGCGAGGGCACTGTGTTGGTTGTAGTGAATTCGGTTTGCGGTTGTGCCGCGGCTAATGCCCGGCCTGCAGCAAGAGCAGCAGCAGCTCACGAAAAACATCCAGATAAATTGGTAACAGTTTTTGCCGGAATGGAAAAAGAAGCTGTAGATCAGGCTAGAAATTACATGATGCCTTTTCCTCCGTCATCTCCTGCAATGGCCTTATTTAAAGATGGTAAATTGGTTCATATGATCGAGCGTCATCAAATTGAAGGTCGCCCTGCACAAATGATTGCAGATAACCTGATTGGCGCTTTTGAACAATATTGCTAGTTAGGAACAAGGATAAAAGAGTAAGGATTAAAGATTCAATGTCTATAAATCCTTGCTCTTTTATTTTACCAGCTTTTTTAGCTTTTGGATCTTTGTTCTTTGTTCCTTGCTCTTTAATTTTTGTTCTTTTCTCTTAAAAATCTTTATTAAGCAATTTCTCCAGCTCTCCGAAAGAAACATTCATTCTCACTCGTCCTTGTTTGGCATAAGAAATTTCTCCTGTCTCCTCTGAAATAATTACCGCTACTGCGTCAGTAGTTTCAGACACACCAATACCAGCCCGGTGTCTTAACCCAAATTGAGAAGGCAGTTGGTCGTTATCTGTTAAAGGCAAAATACAACTGGCACTTTTAATTTTATTTTCCGAAATCACAACAGCGCCATCATGCAACGGACTGTTTTTTTGGAAGATACTTTCCAAGAGTCTTTTTGAAATTTTCGCATCAACAACCTCGCAGCTGTTGGCAAAAAACTGTTCGTCGTAAAATTTTACAAACACAATCAACGCTCCTGTACGGGTTTTTTTCATTGTTTTACAGGCATCAATAATGGGTTTTATCCGCGTTAAATTATTTCGCTCAATTTCCTTCCGGCCAAATAAGTAACCCCACCAAGCTTTATTTTTTTGCAGAAATGCATTTTTGCCAATAAGCAAAAGAAAACGTCTGATTTCAGGGTGAAAAATAACAATCAGCGCAATGATCCCAACGCTCATAAATTTCTCTATGATGGTAGTGAGTAATTCCATGTGGAGGGCCTTTACTATCCAGTAAAAAACTGTGATAATAAACATGCCGACCAATAAGTTTACCGCCAACGTATTGCGTATCAGTGTGTAAACGTAGTAAATCAATATTGCAACAAGTACAATGTCTACTACATCTGTTGGCGATACCTTAAGAAAATCAAAATCAAAACCTTTCATCAGTCACAAGATACTAAAACAGTTATCAGTTTACAATTTTCAGTATGATATGTGAGATTAACCCTGAAGCCTTTCGACCAATTTCACACATTCAACAGCTTCCTTTACATCATGAACCCTTAATATTTTAGCTCCTTTTTGCAAAGCAATGGTATTTAAAACCGTGGTGCCGTTTAATGCATCCGCTGCAGTTGTCCCCAATACTTTATGAATCATACCCTTCCTTGAGAAACCAACTAAAACCGGGAGTTTAAATAGTTTGAAAGCTTCCATTTCCTTAAGCAATTGATAATTGTGTTCGAGCGTTTTTCCAAAACCAAAACCTGGGTCAATAATTACGTCGTGTATCTTAAGTGCTCGAAGTTGGGCCACTTTCTTAGCCAGATAATCTACGACTTCTAAGGTTACATTTTCGTAATGAGGGTTTTGATGCATGGTTTGTGGTGTGCCCTGCATATGCATCATCATGTATGGAACTTTTAGCGTGGCTACCATTTCGAACATTCCCTCGTCCAGATCGCCAGCAGAAATATCATTAACAATGTGTGCCCCAGCATAAACAGTTTCTTCGGCCACTTTGGCTCTAAAAGTATCGATAGAAATAACTGCTTCCGGAAGCATGGTTGAAATGGCCTCAACTACTGAAACAGTGCGATATAACTCTTCTTCAATTGATACATCAGCAGCTCCGGGTCTCGATGAATATCCGCCAATATCAATAAACGTAGCGCCTTCTTTCAAAAATTTTTCTGCTTTGGAAAGCGCTTCATAAATTGATTTGGTTCTGCTTTCACCGAAAAAAGAATCTGGGGTAATGTTTAGTATCCCCATGACTTTAGGCTCACTTAAATCAATTATTCGTCCCTTAGCGTTTATACTTTGCTGGGCTTCTAAAAAGTTTTTTTCTGACATAATAAACCCTTTCGGGATTTGGGTTTCGCTATAAAAATGTATCTTTAGCTTTTGTTCAATCTAGACAAAAATACACTAAAACTAATAATTTATTGATTTTGATACAAACAAATACTGCTGAAGAATTTGATGAAGTGATCGCGGTTTGCAGATCTTTATTTCTAAAAAAAACAAAGGATTATGGAACGGCCTGGCGTATTTTAAGGTTAAGTTCAATCACTGATCAGATTTTTATCAAAGCACAACGCATCCGCACTTTAGAGGAGAAAAAAGTTAGTCTGGTAGGCGAAGGCATCATCTCTGAATATATTGGAATTGTAAATTATTGCGTTATTGCGATGATGCAAATGGAGTTATCGGAAACTGACCTAAATGAAATGCCTTACGGCGAGGTTGAACTCCAATTCGATGCAAAGATTGAGGAAACCAAAAACCTGATGTTTGCAAAAAACCATGATTATGGCGAAGCCTGGAGAGACATGCGGATCAGTTCTTTAACTGATTTAATATTGATGAAGGTTTTTCGCGTAAAGCAAATTGAAGACAACGAAGGCCAAACACTTGCTTCAGAAGGTGTAAAAGCAAACTATCAGGATATGCTAAACTACTCCGTGTTTGCATTAATTAAACTAGGCGTAAAGTAGATGAAGAATATAATCTTAAATATTTCAAGAATTTTCGTTGGTGTTCTCTTTATATTTTCAGGTCTAATAAAGGCTAACGATCCATTGGGTTTCGGCTATAAGTTGCAGGAGTATTTTGAAGTTTTCCATCTAAATTTTTTGAGTGGTGCAGCAACAGGGATTGCGATTTTGCTCTGCACACTTGAGATTATACTTGGCGCACTGCTTCTTTTAGGTTTCTGGAGCAGAAAAGTGGCCTGGGGTTTACTTGTCCTTATCATTTTTTTTACCTTACTTACTTTCGTATCAGCTGCATTTAAGGTGGTTACCAGTTGCGGTTGCTTTGGCGATGCCATACCGCTTACACCGTGGCAGTCGTTCAGTAAAGATTTAATTTTGCTGGCTTTGATATTGGTTATTTTCTTCAATAAACACCAAATTAAACCAGTTTTTACCAAGCCAGCTATTCAGCGAAATATTGCGATCCTCATCACGCTCGTGGCTTTAGGTTTTGGAATTTTCACTTATAACGTTTTACCGATAATAGATTTTTTACCGTATAAAGTGGGAGTGCACATCCCGTCTCAAATGATTATTCCGCCAGGCGAAAAGCCAGATGAGTATGAAATTATGTATCATCTGGTAAACAAGAAAACCAAAGAAGAGAAGGATATGAGCGATAAAGCCTATCTAAAAACCGAAATTTGGAAAGATAATAATTGGGAAATCGTTGGTGAGCCGGTGCAGCGCCTGGTTAAAAAAGGCTATGAGCCGAAGATAAAATATTTAAAAATTACTGATGCTTCCGGCACCGATTATACAAAAGAGCTCATTGAAAATCCATACTATAGTTTGATTTTCGTTGCTTATGATTTAAAAAATGCCAACCAGGCTGCAGTTGGAAAGCTCAATGCACTGGCAATAAATGCGACGCAACAGTTTAATATTCGCACGGTTTTATTAACGGCAAATTCAGCTCAGGATGCAGAAGCGTTTATTAAAAAGAATAACCTTTTCTCAGAGGTTTTTTACGCTGATGCTGTTCCATTGAAAAGCATGGTGCGGGCAAACCCAGGAGTTCTGTTACTCAAAAATGGCGTAGTGATTAACAAATGGCACTATCACAATGTGCCTACCTTTGATCAACTGAGCCGAAAATATTTCGATAGATAATGATTGCATATGCTATAAAAAAACTGATGTATGGCTTGCTGGTAATGGCGGGCGTAGTATTGGTTGTTTTTGTACTCTTTAATATTTTGCCGGGCGATCCGGCCCGGATGACGATGGGTCAGCGAGCTGATGTTCAATCGCTGGAAGCAGTGAGAAAGGAATTTGGTTTAGATCGTTCAAAACCCATGCAATTTGTACTTTATGTAAATGATCTTTCACCGATAAGCATTTTGGACAATGATAGTGTAACTCAAGCCAAATATCATTACGCCAAATTAATCGGATTCGATCAAAAAGCAATGGTATTAAAGTGGCCTTATCTGCGAAGCTCTTATCAGACTAAACGCGATGTGACGGCAATTTTATCAGAAACGGTTCCAAATACCTTTGTATTAGCGCTTACCGCAATGATTTTTGCGACCATTATTGGTGTGTTTTTAGGCGTATTGTCTGCCGTTTACAAAGATTCATGGATTGATAAAGCTGCCAATGCTTTCGCCATTCTGGGTATTTCGGCACCCTCTTTCTTTGCCGGAATCATCATAGCCTGGCTTTTTGGTTTCGTATTAAGCGACTATACCGGTTTGAAAATGAGCGGAAGCCTGTATTCTTACGATCCTTTTAGTGGAGAAATTTTAACACTAAGAAATCTTTGGTTACCAATGATTACGCTGGGTTTGAGGCCACTTGCCATCATTGTACAACTTACCAGAAGCGCTATGCTTGATGTTTTAGCACAGGATTATATCAGAACAGCGAGAGCCAAAGGACTAAGTAGAAACGCAATCATTTACAAACATGCTTTAAAGAATGCTATGAATCCGGTAATTACCGCCATTTCGGGTTGGTTTGCTTCATTGCTTGCCGGTTCTTTCTTTGTTGAATATATTTTTGGCTATAATGGTTTAGGCAGAACTACTGTAACTGCGTTAGAAATGTCAGATTTTCCAGTAGTCATGGGCTCTATCTTATTTATCGCTTTTATGTTTGTGGTAATCAATATTCTGGTAGATATACTTTATGCTTACGTTGATCCAAGAGTAAAATTGGCTTAGCGCCCAACCCCCCGAAGGGGGAACCGCAGGTGAGATGGAAATAGCGACAACATAAAAAAGAAATAAAAAATTAAACATTATATATGGCTGATGAAAATTCAGGGTACGATAAAAAGGAGAAGTCCCCTTTAGGGGATTTAGGGGGTAGCAATTCAAATTCCCATTTAAGGGCTGAGGGATTAATTTTCCTCATTGGATATATGGGCTGCGGTAAAAGTACCAAAGCAAAACAGTTGGCGCATCGGTTAGAATGTCCTGTTGTTGATCTGGATGCTGAAATTGTAAGCAAATCAGGCAAAACGATCGCTGAATATTTTGCAAAATTTGGCGAAAGTGGGTTTAGGAATTTTGAAAGTGAGATGCTTAAAACTTTTGATTATCCTAAGACTTGTGTGGTTGCAACAGGTGGCGGTTTGCCTTGCTTTTTCGATAATATGGATTGGATGAATGCCAACGGAACAACGGTTTACCTCCAAATGGAACCTGCAGCTCTGGTTTCACGACTACATAACCGCCAAAAACGACCATTGATTAAAGATTTGAACGATGAAGAGCTTTTAGCTTTTATTGAAGTAAAGTTAGAAGAGCGCAACCCTTTTTACATGAAGGCTAGAATAATTGTCGATGCTTTTGATCTGGATGCTGAGCAATTGGAAGAAACAATAAAAAATAAAATTAGCTAATTGGCTTATTTATTAATTAGCTAATTCGTTAAATCCTGATCTATTATTTTAGCCGAAAGTAGTGCCAAAGGAATTCCACCTCCAGGGTGAACACTACCGCCGCAAAAATAAAGCCCCTTTATTGTAGAACTAAAATTTGCATGCCGCAGAAATGCAGCAAACTGGTTATTTGAGCTATTTCCATATAACGATCCCTGATAAGATCCGGTTTTGGATTCTATGCTTCTTGGGTCCAGGATTTGCTCAGCTACGATGAGCTCACCAATATCAACTTTTAAAATCCTCTTGATTTTATTAATGATGTTTTGCCTGGCAGTAGCGATCAACTCCTCCCAGTTTTGGCCAATATTTGCAGGAACATTAATCATCACAAACCAATTTTCACAGCCATCAGGAGCATCCGTTTTAATGTATTTTGAAGTGATATTGATGTAAATTGTTGGGTCAGCGTAAATGGTCTTGTCTTTCCAAATGGCATCAAACTCAGCTTTGTAGTCTCCCGCAAAAAGGATATTGTGCAAATCCAGTTCTGGGTAACTCCCTTTAACTCCCCAGTAAAAAATTAAGGCAGAACTACTCCTTTCCTGAATTAATAATTTTTCCGGCGCTGGAAAATTCTTTAGTAAGTTCCGATAGGTAAACCAAATGTCGAGGTTAGAAATAACCACTTGCGCAGCACTTTTTTGTTCGTTGCAAATGATGCCTTCAACCACTAACGTTCCATTCTTTTTGGTATAAACAACTTCGCTTACTTTGGAGTTAAAATGAAATTTAACACCCAGATCTTCTGCTAGCTTTACCAATGAAGTCGTAATGCTGTACATTCCTTTTTTTGGAATAAAAGCGCCGAAATGATATTCGAAATGCGGTATCACATTTAAAGTCGCAGGTGCCCGATACGGGTTTGAACCGTTGTAAGTAGCGTATCTGTTAAAAAGCTGTACAATTCGCTCATCTTTAAAAAAGCTTTGGTTTGCCTTTGCCTGGGTTCTAAAAGCATCGATTTGTCCGAAACGAAAAACCGATTTAAGCGTATCCCAGTGCAAATAACTTTTGATCTTATGAAGTGATCTTTGTAAAAATACTTTATTCGTGACTTCATAAATGGTTTTACTTTTTCTAAGAAACTGATGGATTTCTTTGGCATCAGATTTTGTTTTCGCTTCAATTTCCGCGGCGAATTTATTTGCGTCAGTATGCGCAGTTAGCCGTAAACCATCTTCATAAAAATATCTACAAACTTCATCCAGGCGTTCGTATTCAAAATAATCTTTCGGGTTTTTCCCGGCCAGCTGGAAAAGTTCATCAACATATTGTGGCATGGTAAACAAACTCGGACCGGCATCAAACCTAAAACCTTGATAGTTGATTTCGGCGAGTTTTCCACCAGCATAAGCATTGGCTTCGAAAACCTCTACTTCAAAACCTTTTACAGCAAGTCTAATGGCAGAAGCTATTCCCGCAATTCCCGCTCCGACAATAATGGCTTTTTGCTCACGCATCTTACTTCAACTCCTCGAGATAAACTTTTGTTTGGTTCTCAATTTCATTCGTTGCAAACTTTATTGCCGAACCTACACGGGTGGTTTCAGCTTTAACTGGCATTTTATTAATAGTGGCCAAGGCGTCAACGTACCATTTGCTCCATACTTCTATAATGTGTTTTTCGTCGGCTGCCGATTTTCCTTCAGTTATTGCTTTTTTACTGAGATCGAATTCGGTTTTTAAACGAATCAATGCATCAGATTTAACTTGTTTAACGGTGGTAAGAGCGGTATTTTCATCTGCAGAAATTAGGGTGTAAGCAGCAGTTAATCCACTAATGCCCACGTTTTTCATTTCCGTTGGAGAAACTTTGTCTAATCGGTCATTATCTGTATGGTAAAATACATCGGTGAAGTGCCACATCAGCAATCCTGGAATTTTGTTTTGAAGAAATGGGGTGTGATCACTTCCACCTTCAAAAGGATTGTAATTTACCGTCCAGTTGGCAAATTTCCCTTGAGCTTTGCAGATATCAAAAATAAAATCGTTGAAATAATGTGGAAACAGGTTCTTCTCCGAAACTTCGCCAGCGCCCCATTCAGTATGTTTATCTACTCCTCTCGTCCAAATGGCTGATGGGTCAGGCATTTTTTCGATCAAGAATGATCCGCCTGTTTTTTTGGTATCCTCGCCAACCATATCTAAACTCATTCCCCACATAATGCCTTTTGCCCGGGTGGTATCTTCAACAATGTATCGCTTTGTCGATACAATTTCATCGCCCCATAAAAAAGTTAGGGTTCGTTGTGGTATAAGTTTTTTCGTTTGATAAAGTTCGGCTGTTAGTCTGGCCATTTCGGCTAATGTGCCTACGCCACTCGCATTGTCGTTAGCACCAGGTTCTTGCACATGCGCACTGAAAACGAATCGTTCATTAGCTTTCACTGCGCCTCTTACATTTGCTACAATTGTTAATTCTTCCGAAGGATAGATTTTGGTTTGAATATTAACTTTCAACTTTGTCGAACCTTTTAAACAAGCCGCCTTAATTTTCTCTTTGGCAGCATAAGATAAAAGTAAAGTCCAAACTTCACTATCGGCCTTCATACTCCCAAATTGTATGGAGGTTTGATGTACTTCTGGTTGCGTATATTTCGGCATGGAATAGCCAAGAACACCAATTGCGCCTGCTTTTGCAGCAATAGCCAATAATCGCCCTGGATGATTCTCAGAAAAAATAATTTTCCCTTTAAGATCCAGCTTTTCTAACTCAGCCGGTTTTAAATTATTTACCAATATTACATCTGCCGTAACGCCACCAAGAGATGTAGATTTGCAGTTTATAGGAATCATGTTCCGGTTGGTTTTAAAAGAAATTAACGGCTGCTGTTCTCCAACAATTTCTACACTCGCATCTATAGGTTCCCAGGTATTGTTTTTGAGCGGTCGCTTTTCAATTCGGTAGGTCAGGGGTGCCTCTAATTCGTTTTGTGTTTCTGCAACAAATCCCGCTTTTTTAAGAATGTTTTCTACATAATAAATACTTGCATTGAAGCCGCTATTTCCAGGAACGCGAAAATATTTCTCAATAAAAGCTGTGGTTTCGTAAGCGTTTTTTTCTTTGAAACCATTTCTGGTTAATATGAAATAGCCGTCAGTAGTATTTTGAGCAAATCCTGCCAATCCCGCAAGAAGAAGAGCGAAAAGTATCCTTATTTTCATTTCGAATTAAAAGGTGAAATATACTAAGAATATTCAGTTGTGACTAAAATTGTTCTCCGCTTTGCAGCTAAAGGCCTGCCACATGAATAAAATCTGAAGCACAAATAAACTTTTAACCAACTGATGTAAAATTAACATAAAGTTAACTAATACCGTTATGGTTTTCGGTATGAATTTTGTATTATTGTGTAAATAGATAGGTTTTTTATCATGAGCAAAGAAATATTAGAGTTTTCTGTATTGGTAGATGAAAAGTTCGACCTAAAATTTAATTGGCTTGAAGGTTTCTGGGAAACCGCATTTAAAATTTTTGGGAAATAATTTTTCAAATCAAATTTTCTAAAGTAACAGTTCCTGTTCAAGTGGAATGTTGCACCCCTGTGTCTAGGTTTTTCTGGCTTTGACCTTTCTATCTTCAACCTTTAGCCTCTTTTTTCTATCTTTGCAAAATAATGAGTAGAAGAAAACCAGGTACGGTAACAATAGTTCCAAACGTACATATAATTGATATTGCTGAAGAAGGAAAAGGTGTAGGCAAAGCCGATGAGTTGGTTATATTTGTTGATAAAGCCGTTCCAGGCGATGTGGTCGACGTTCGTTTAACTAAAAAGAAAAAGAATTTTGCTGAAGCAGTTATTGATCAATTGCATGAGAAATCAGCATTGCGCACCGATCCTTTTTGTCCTCATTTCGGAACTTGCGGCGGTTGCAAATGGCAACACATGGGTTACGATTCGCAATTGAAGTTTAAGCAGAAAAATGTGGAGGCAGCTTTACAGCGACTGGGTAAGATAGATACTTCCAATGCTGAGCCTATTTTAGGTTCTGTTAAAAATAGATATTACCGCAATAAGTTAGAATTTACTTTTTCGAATAAACGTTGGTTAGAAAGAACCGATGTGGAGCGGGATGAAGATTTTGATATGAATGCACTGGGTTTTCACGTTCCTTTGCGTTTTGATAAAATTTTGGATATTCAACATTGTTATCTGCAAGATGAACCTTCTAATTCCATCAGAAATGCAGTACGTAAATTTGCTTTAGACCATGAATTATCGTTTTACGATCTACGTAATCATGAAGGGGTTTTAAGAAATCTGATTATTCGTACTTCGAGCACAGGTGAGGTGATGGTTGCAGTGGTATTTGCTTATCCTCAGCCAGAACAGGTGGATGGCTTAATGAATTTCCTGAAAGCAGAATTTCCTCAGATTACTTCACTGCTGTATATCATCAACCAGAAGAAAAATGATACCATTTTTGATCAGGACGTCAATGTTTTTGCTGGTCGCGATCACATTTTCGAAGAGATGCCTTCTGATTTACCAGGAGAGGAAGCTATTCGCTTTAAAATTGGAGTGAAATCTTTTTATCAAACTAATTCGGAACAAGCTTTTGAATTGTATAAGATTACAAGAGATTTTGCAGGATTTAAAGGCGATGAACTGGTTTACGATTTATATACCGGAGCCGGAACCATTGCTAACTTCATTGCTAAGCATGTAAAACAAGTGGTTGGTGTAGAATATGTGCCAACAGCTATTGAGGATGCTAAATTCAATGCGGAATTAAATGGTATTGATAATACCATTTTCTATGCTGGCGATATGAAAGACATTCTAACCTCAGAATTTATTTTGGCTCATGGTAAACCTGATGTCGTAATTACCGATCCGCCAAGGGCAGGTATGCATGCAGATGTGGTTCAGCGCTTGCTGGAAATGGAATCGGAAAAAATTGTATACGTAAGTTGCAATGCAGCAACCCAGGCCCGCGATTTAGAACTGTTAAGCGCTAAATATGATGTCGCCCGAATCAAGCCGGTTGATATGTTTCCACATACTCAACACGTAGAAAATGTAGTTTTGTTAAGGTTAAAGTAATAAAATGATTGAATGAGAGAATGATTGAATGAAAGAATGTGGCAATTTGCCATTAACATTCAAGTATTCACTCATTCAAATTTTAATCACTAGTTAAGGTATGGATAGAGAAGAATTATTAAGTGCAACACCAGAAGATAGCGGAGAACCGCAGAAAAAGCAGGAGAGTCCTCTGGTAAGTTTAGAAAAGGACCTTGAATTTTATGCTGATG
>Ga0308159_1003567_pt1 | contig 15496 bp, 14 predicted proteins | sample PhyCR1_FD_201040 | JGI IMG/M metagenome (GOLD analysis project Ga0308159, IMG submission 201040) | Phyllosphere microbial communities from UC Gill Tract Community Farm, Albany, California, United States - DLSLC.R1 | ecosystem: Host-associated > Plants > Phyllosphere > Unclassified | place: USA... | reverse complement strand
AGGCCTTGGCTACATCGCGCACCGCACCGGCGGCGTGGTAAGTACTGACCACCGCCGTCAGCGCTGCCCGCTGGCGACCATATCGGCGAAACACGTATTGCAGGACTTCTTCGCGGCGCTCGTGCTCGAAATCCACATCAATGTCCGGCGGCTCGTTGCGCTCCTTGGACATGAAGCGTTCGAACAGCAGCGTGGTGCGATCCGGGTCGATCTCGGTGATGCCCAAGGCAAAACACACCGCCGAGTTGGCCGCCGAGCCGCGGCCCTGACAGAGAATCCTTTGCTCGCGGGCAAAGCGCACCACGTCGTGCACGGTGAGGAAGTAGCTTTCGTAGCCGAGTTCGGCGATCAGTTTCAGCTCGTCATCAATTTGCTTGAGCACTTTGGCCTGTGGTCCTTGCGGCCAGCGCCAGGCAATACCTTCTTCGGTCAGTTGCCGCAACCAGGAACTACCGGTGTGTCCCTCTGGCACCAGCTCTCTCGGATACTCATAGCGCAACTCGCCAAGATCGAAGGTGCAGCGCCGCGCCAGTTGCACCGAGGCGTCGAGCAACGCTTGCGGATACAGCTCGCGCAACACCTCGAGGCTGCGCAGATGGCGCTCGCCGTTGGGATGCAGGCGCAACCCGGCCTCGGCCACCGGGACGTGATGGCGGATCGCAGTCATGGTGTCCTGCAAAGCGCGCCGGCCACGGGCGTGCATGTGCACATCACCGCTGGCCACGGCGGCAATCTGCAGTTGCTCGGCCAGACTCAGCAGCGCCGCCAGCCGGCGCTGATCGTCTTGCCCGCGATGCAACTGCACCGCCAGATACAGGCGCGCGCCGAACGTCTGTTTCAGCCAGCGCCCCTCTTGCACGTCATCGACGCTGTCCGGCACCCACACGATGAACAGTCCCGGCAGCGGCTCGCTGAAATCCTCACGCAGCACCTGGTACTGGCCCTTCTGCGTGCGCCGCCGAGCCTGGGTAATCAAGCCGCACAAGGTCTGATAGCCCGCCAGATTCTCTACCAACAACAGCAGTTTCGGACCGTTATCGATGCGCACTTCGCTGCCGATGACCAGCGGCAGTTCCACTGATTTCGCCGCTTGCCAGGCGCGGACGATCCCGGCCAGCGTGCACTCGTCGGTGATGGCCAGCGCCTGATAACCGTGTTTTTTTGCCCGCTGGAACAGCTCAAGGGCGCTGGAGGCACCGCGCTGGAAACTGAAGTTCGACAGGCAATGCAGCTCGGCATAACCATCGCTCATGCAAACCAGCCCTGCAGCCACAACGGGCCGCCCTCGCCCACTGCCCGATAGGCCCAGCCCTGCTGACCGGCGCGGTTCTGGATCAGGTAGTAATCGCGGCGCACGTCGTCACCGTCCCACCAGCCGGATTCGATGCGCTCCGGCCCCATGAGGATTCGCGCCGAACCTTCGGGCACGCTTTGCGGTTCGCCGAGCAACCAGCCCGGACGCTGCACACTCGGCAAACCACTGCAACGCTGCTTGTCGACGCCGTTCTGCCAGGCACATTCGGGGCGGTGGTCGGCCTGAAAGCGCAAACCCTGCACCGCGTCATCGCCGAGCCGTGCGCGCAGGCGTTCGCGCAACTGTTCCCAGGGCAAGGTCTGTTGCGGACGGTCATCGAACAGTTCCTGAAACTGCGGCACAAAACTCGGCAGGTCTTCGGCACGCAGGCGAAAACCGCGCACCGGGGCCTCGACCTGGACTTGCTCCAGTCGCCCGCGGGCCAGTTCAAAGAGCATCGCCGGATCGCGCTCGGCGCTGAGCAGGCCGACCTTGATCAGCGTGTCCGGCAGCCCGGCGTGCTCCAGATGCAGGTCGAAACGCTGCACGCCGCTGTCACGTCCGCAGAGGAACGCCGACAGGTCAGCGGTCAAGCGGCGTAACGGGAACAGCAGCGCCTGATGCGACTGCACATCGAAATTGAGTTCGATGCGCACATCGAAACGATCCGGCGGCAGGTAGAACGCCAGGGCCAGCGGCCGCGCGCCAAACAAGGTGTCGAGGTGTTTGAGCATCGACGCTTCGAAACGCCGGGCCAGGGCCTGACGTGGCAGGCTCTGCAGCTGGCTCAGGTGGCGCACGCCCATGCGCGTCAGCGCCGTGGCGACTTGCGGCTCCAGCCCGACGCGGTCGACGGGCAACTGCCCGAGGTGATGTTGCAGGGCTTCACCGTCCGGTACGACGAGACCGTCGTAGGCGTTGGCCAGCACCCGCGCCGCCACCGGATTCGGTGCCGCGACGATGCGATGGCGGAAACCCAGCTCGGTCAACTCCTCGCGCAGCCGTGCTTCGAACTGCGTCCAGGAACCGAACAGGCCCAGACTGGATTCGATCTCGAACACCACGGTACGCGGGTAATGCACGCTGACCTGGGCGCTGAACCGATAAGCCCATGCCGCGAGAAATTGCTGCCAGTGCTCGACCTCGGCAAGGTCGTAATCGGCCGTGGCAAAGCCTTTGCACAAGGCTTGTGCGGCGGTCATCGACTGGCCGGCACGCAGCCCGAGCTGGCGCGCCGCCGGATTGACCGCTTGCAGCACCCGGCGCTGGGCCGGGCCGCTGAGCAGCACCAACGGCTCAGCAGGATCGGCACGCTGACGCAACACCGCGTCGAGGGCCAATTGCGGGAACAGAATACACACCCAGCGCATGACGACCTCAGTGCCCCACGACAAACGCAATCGGCGCCGTGCGCGCCAGTCCGCCCCGGCATTTGAGCACGCGCAACTGGGCCGGTCTGGCATCGATGGCAATCCGTAGCGCGGCCGGCGACGGGTTGACCGCCTCGCTCAGCGGGCGCCAGGCAAACGCCAGGGTCTGGCCGGTTTCCGCCGCCACCTGCAAGCGCCGCAACGCGCGGTCATCGGCCTTGTGCGGCCAGCACAGCACCGCGCCGCAACTGCCCGAACGCAGGCATTGTTCCGCCGCCCACAAGGCATCGAGTTCGCTGGCCTGGATTACCGACAACTGACGCAGATCGACCCCGGCGTTCGCCCACGCCTGCGGGTACGGTACGAACGGTGGCGCCACCAGCACGATGCGCTCGCCCGCCGCCGACAGCCGCGCCAGCGTCGGCCACACCAGTTGCAGCTCGCCAACCCCGGGCCCGGCCAGGAGGATTTCGCTCAGCGCCGCTTCCGGCCAGCCGCCGCTGGGCAACGCCGCATCGAGGGCGGCATGCCCGGTGGGTTGCGGGCTGGCCGCCGGTGGCGCAGGCCGGCCCTTCCAGACCTGGCCGCCATTGAACAGCGTATCGAGTGCAACGACGGCGCCCATCAGCCTTGCCTCACCAGACCGCAGAACACCCCTTCGATGGCCAGGTCCTGATCGTCGCGCACGACAATCGGCTGGTACGCCGGGTTGCGCGGCAGCAGCCGAACTTCATCGCCTACGCGCTCGAAGCGTTTGATTGTCACTTCACCGTCGAGGCGCGCCACCACGATCTGGCCGTTGAGCGCCTCGGGATTGCGCTTCACTCCCACCAGATCACCGTCGAGAATGCCGTCCTCGATCATCGAGTCGCCCTGCACCCGCAACATGTAGTCGGGCGCACGGGAGAACAGCGCCGGGTCGAGCATCAAGCGGTTATGGATGTCGGCATCGGCACCGATCGGGGCGCCGGCGGCAACCCGGCCGAGCACCGGAATATCCAGCAGCTCCGGGCGCGGCGCTTGCCCAAGCAGGCGAATGCCCCGGGCCTGGTGCGGGTTGACCTCGATAAACCCGGCTTCGGTGAGCGCCAGCACATGCTTGCGCGCCACGCTGCGCGAGGCAAAACCAAAAGCCTCGCTGATTTCGGCGATGCGTTCGCGGATAAAGGTCAGGATGGCGGTACGGCGGGGAGTCAGGTTTGTCATGGAGTACATTTGTACTCCTGTGGGATTTTACTGACAAGCACCGCCAGTCGGCCTGGATTGATCATTCACAAAAATCAAAAGATCGCAGCCTCGTTTCACTCGTCAGCTCCTACAAAGAAGACGACTCGGGAACCTGTAGGAGCTGCGGAAGGCTGCGATCTTTTGATCTTTTTTAAAAATCGCAGCCTGCGGCAGCTCCTACAGGGGAACGGGGCTTCAGTTGAGGCCGCGTTCGGCGAGGAAGGCGGCAATGTAATCGATGAACGCCACGACCTTGGCCGTGGCCCGCCGATGGCTCGGGTACACCGCGAGAATGTGCGGGCCGAAGCTGTCCGGGTCGATTTCGTAGTCAGCCATGACCCGTACCAGACGCCCGTCGGCGATGTACGGCGCGGCGCTCCACAGCGGTGTGTGCAGCAAACCGCGTCCGGCCAGGGCGCCGGCCAGCAGCAGGTCGTAATTGTCACTGCGCAACCGCGGCGCCGTCGGCTGTGGCAGGCTCAGACGCTGGCCGTCGCGCTCGGCCCACCAGAACTCGCGACTGAGCAACGGATGCTGATACAACAGCCATTCATGCTGCTCAAGGGTTTGCGGATTCACCGGCAAGCCCTTGCGCGCCAGATACTCCGGGCTGCCGCACAAGGCCAGACGATTGCTGCCGACCACCCGCGCAATCAGCCCCGGCAGGTCGTCATGGCCCTCGCGCAAGGCCAGGTCATAGCCGCTTTCCAGCAGATTGACGAACGCGTCGCACAGATCCACTTGCAGGCTGATCTGCGGGTATTGCTGCGAGAAACCGTCGCACACCTGATCAAGAAACGCCCGCCCATAAGCCAGTGGCGCGGTGATTTTCAGATTGCCGCGCAGACCGTGCTGCAATTGCTCGATCTCTTCGCCGGCCTCCTCCAGCCGCTGCAACACCAGCCGTGCGGTTTCCAGGTAGACCCGGCCGATTTCGGTCAGCAGGATCCGCCGCGTGCTGCGCTCGAACAGTCGCGCACCGAGTTCCGCCTCCAGGTGATTGACCGCTTTGGTCAGGGCCGACGGGGTCTTGCCCAGTTGCTCGGCCGCGCGACTGAAACTGCCGAGTTGCGCGGTGACCACGAACATTTTCAGTGCACCCAACTTGTCCATGCTTTTTCCATTCAGGCAAAAACGTTTTTCGTGAGGAAGGCGTTCTGTTGGCCAGTGTCAGCCACTAATCTGGCCATCAGACGCAATAACAAGGAAATCTTCAATGAAAAGATTCATCCCGAGCCTGCTGGTGAGCGCTATAAGTTTTGCCTCGATGGAAGCCATGGCCGCCACCGATCTGGTGCTGGTCAACGGCAAGATTTTCACCGCCGACCGTGCACAGCCAAAGGTTCAGGCGCTGGCCGTGGAGAACGGCAAAGTGCTGAAAGTCGGCACCAATGCGCAGATCAAGGCGCTGATCGAACCCGGAACGCAGGTGATCGACCTCGGCGGCAAGACCCTGATGCCAGGCTTGATCGACAGCCATTCCCACGCGATTTTCGGCGGTCTGGAAATGGTCTCGGCCAACATGGAGGACGAAGTCGTCGCCCTCGATGAATTGCAAAAGCGTCTGCGCGCCTGGCGTGATGACGGCAAGGCGAAACACGGCGACGTGCTGAGCATCGCCGGCATGAGTTCAGCGTACTGGGCGCAGGCCGAAGCGCTGGGCAAGACTTTCAACCAGGGTGAATGGGCCGACGTGCCGGTGGTGTTCACCGGCAGTGACCACCACACCGCGTGGGCCAACAACGTGATGCTCAAGCGCGCCGGCATCGACGCGGCATTGCTCAAAACCCTGCCCGCTGCGGAAAAAGACACGATCGGCACACTGGCGAACGGTGAACCCAACGGTTTTCTGGTCGATGCTGGCTGGGACCGGGTCGCAGCCAAAATGCCGGTGCCGAGCCCGGCCGATATGCTCAGCGCAGCCAAATCCGCCGTGCGCTTCAACAACAGCCTCGGCATCACCGCGTGGATGGACCCCGCCGCCAACGCCGCACCGGGCGAGGCCGTGTTCGCGCTCAAACCCACCGAGAAAACCGTCGGCGTGCTGCCGGCCTACAAAGCGCTGTCGGCAAGCGGCGACATGAGCGTGCACGTCGCAGCGTTGCTGGTCGCCAACCCGAAAAGCCTGCCGGCCGATCTCGACACGCTGGATAAAGTGCGCCAACAGTTTCAGGGCATCCCCAATCTGACCCTGCCCGGGATCAAGATCTTCGCTGACGGCGTGATCGAGTACCCGGCGCAGAGCGCGGCGATGATCGATCCGTACCGCAATTCGCACAAACAGGGCGAGCTGCTGATCGATCCAGCGCATTTCGGCGAACTGGTCAGCGCCATCGATCAACGCGGCTGGCTGGTGCACATTCACGCCATTGGCGACCGCGCGGTGCGTGAGTCGCTGAACGGTATCGAACGCGCGCGCAAGGATCGGCAGAGCGGCATCACGCACTCGATCACCCACTTGCAGATGGTCAACCCAAAAGAGTTCGCCCGCTTCAAGCCGCTGAACGTGATCGCTTCAATGCAACTGCTGTGGGCCAGCGCCGACGACTACACCACCGATATGATCAAGCCTTACGTCAGCGCACTCGCCTTCCGCTATCAATACCCGGCGCATTCGCTGCTGAAACAGGGTGCGACGATTGCCGGCGCCAGCGACTGGCCGGTGTCCTCACCCAATCCGTTCAATGCCATGGCTCAGGCCATCACCCGCGTCGGGCCGATGGGCGTGCTGAATGCCGACGAGCGTCTGGATCGCGAAACCATGTTTTACGCCTATACCGCCAACGCGGCGCGGACCATAGGCCTGGACAAACAGATCGGCTCACTGACGCCCGGCAAACAGGCCGATTTCATCGTGGTCGATCGCGACGTGTTCAGCGTCGACGAAAAGGCCCTGCATGACACCCGGGTGCTGCAGACCTGGTTCGCTGGCCGTCAGGTCTACACCGCCACCCCATAACAACTCGTTCCCCGTGTAGGAGCTGCCGAAGGCTGCGATCTTTTGATTTTTCAAGATCAAGATCAAAAGATCGCAGCCTTCGGCAGCTCCTACAGGTTTCCCTTTCTGCCCAAAAATAATCACAACACCGGGACTTCACATGAAAGCCTTGCCCTTGCTCGCCCTGAGTTCCTTGAGCCTGCTGCCCCTGAGCAGCCACGCAATTCCCTTGAGCGACGATTTCGCCATGCTGGTCGACCTGACGCTGGCCAGCGACTACCGCACTCGCGGTATCTCGCAAACCCAGAATGACCCGGCGGTGCAGGCCGGTCTGACGCTGGCCCACAGCAGCGGTTTGTACGTGGGGGCCTGGAGTTCCAATGTCGATTTCGGCGGTGGTCTGAAAACCCGGCAGGAAGTCGACTACTACGCGGGCTGGCTGTGGCAGGCCACCGAGGATGTCAGCCTCGATCTGGGCTACATCAAGTACGCGTACCCCAAGGAAAGCCAGTTCAACCAGAGCGAGGTTTACGGGATTCTCGGCGTCTACGGAGTGAAGCTGGCGGCGTATTACTCCAGCGATGCGCCGGGGATCGACAGCAAGCAGAGTTCGCTCTACAGCTATGTCGGTTATGAAACCGAACTGCCGTTCGACTCTGGCTTGAAACTGCGTTACGGCACTATGGATTTCAAGGATCCGCATTTGTACTCGGCGTCCGGGCATGGCGAGGACAGCTACCGCGAATGGGAGGTCAAACTGACGCACAACCTGGCCGGCGTGGTATTGGGCCTGAGCTACATCGATACCGATCTGTCGCAGAGCCAGTGTCTGAGCAACTGGGGGTTCAAGGATGTGTGCACGGCGACGGTGGTCGCCAGCCTGAGCAAATCCTTCTGACTCCCCGCCTTGTGTAGGAGCTGCCGCAGGCTGCGATCTTTTGATTTTGAAAAGCAAGATCAAAAGATCGCAGCCTGCGGCTGCTCCTACAGGGAACGGGGTTATTTGTTACAGGATGTTTACGAATTTTTTACTATTGTTCTTCTACAGTTACGCGCGTTACCGCGCGTGTTTTCTATTCTGCTAGAGGAATGTCTGTAATGGCTTTGGGCAAAGGACTGCGTTTACCGTCCATCACTTCCACCCGTCTGGTGCTGCTGTTTTCCCTGGCACTGGTGACGCTGTACAACCTGGCGACCTGGAAGGCGCTGGGGAATCTGATCACCTTGCAAGGCGCGCACAAACTGGCGTTTTTCGCCTCGTTCGGGCTGTTCCTGTGGGCGGCGATCACCCTGCTACTGACCCTGGTGTCGTTTCGCTGGACGCTGAAACCGGCACTGACCGTGGTCGCCCTGCTCTCGGCCTGCGCCGCGTATTTCATGAACGAATACGGGATCACCATCGATACGGTGATGATCCAGAACGTATTCGAAACCAATCCCGCCGAGGCTGCCGCGCTGTTCAACGGCAAGCTGCTGGCTTATGTGTTGCTGCTCGGCGTGCTGCCAGCGGCGTTGATCTGGCGCTGGCCGGTGAGTTATCGACCGTTCTTTCGCGGCCTGCTCAACAAGCTGCTGGTGATTGCCGCCTGCGTGCTGGTGATCGCTGCCTCGGTGGGCGCGTTCTATTCGACTTATGCGCCGATCTTCCGTGAAGAAGACAAGCTCACCCACTTCATCAACCCGACCAACTACATCTACGCCATCAGCAAGTACACCAAGCAGCGTCTGGGTATCAAAAAGCACTTTGTGGTGCAGACCATCGGAGAAGACGCGGTGATGAGCGCCAAAGCCGCCAGTCGCGAGAAGAAGTCGCTGATGGTGTTTGTGGTCGGCGAAACCGCCCGCGCCGATCATTTTTCGCTGAACGGCTATGCGCGCGAGACCAATCCCGAGCTGAGCAAACTGGACATCCTCAACTTCACTCAGGTGCATTCCTGCGGCACGTCCACGGCGGTGTCGGTGCCGTGCATGTTCTCGATGTTCCCCCGTGAGGATTACAGCGACAAGAAAGGCAAAACCTACGAAGGCCTGCTGGATATCCTGCAACGGGCCGGCGTGCAGGTGCTGTGGCTGGACAACAACAGCGACTGCAAGGGCACCTGTCTGCGCGTACCGCACCGCGACATCGCTGGCCGACCTGCAAGGCTACATCGACAGCCTCAAGGGCCACGCGATCATCGTCCTGCACGCCGACGGCAGCCACGGCCCGGAATACTACGAGCGCTACCCGAAAAGCATGGAGCGCTTCGCCCCGATCTGCCACACCAACCAGCTGGGCAGTTGCAGCCGCGATGAACTGGTGAACGTGTACGACAACACCATCCTCTACACCGACCACTTCCTCGCCAAGGTCATCGAGTTGCTCAAACGCAATCAGGACTCACTGGACACCTCGATGGTGTATGTCTCCGACCACGGCGAATCCCTGGGCGAAAACGGCCTGTACCTGCATGCGGCGCCGTATGCGCTGGCGCCCGAGGCGCAGACTCATGTGCCGATGGTGATGTGGTTTGGCAACAACACGCTGGCGCAGTTGGGGATTAATCGCGATTGCCTGCAAGGCAAGACCGGGCAGCCGGACCTGAGCCATGACAACCTGTTCCATTCGGTGCTGGGCTTGTTCGAGGTGAAGACCGCGTTGTATCAGCCGGGGCTGGATGTGTTTCGCGGATGCCGGCCAGCCATGACGGCTGCGCAATAATCCGGATATTGCACAAAACCCTGTGGGAGCTGGCTTGCCAGCGATGGCGGTCTGTCAGTCACATAGATGCCTGATATGCCGGCCTCATCGCTGGCAAGCCAGCTCCCACAGGGAAAGCAGTGTTCTCAAGAACTGAGTTGTGCCAAATAGTCCCACGGGTAAATTCCGCGTTGATGGCCGTCACTGAACACCAGTTGCACACCATAGCCCTGCGGGTTGATTTCGATCAGGCGAACACGCTCATCGACCTGCGGAGTCACACCTTTCAGGCGAAACGCGCGGCACTGCGAGCACGGGCACCGGCGGCGCAGTTCGGCATGGTTGAACAGCGATTCACGGCCGTCCGGCCAGCTCAGGCGCAGTGTCCGTTCGCTTTGCGAGTTGCCCACCGACAGCGGATTCATTGCAGCTGACTCAAGGCAATCCGCACCGCTTTGCGCACTTCCGGATCACCGTCATCCTGCGCCGCCTGCAACGCCGCCACCGCACCGCGATCATTCAACTCACCGAGGGCCAGCGCGGCTTCCTTGCGCAGGTTACTGATGCGATGGCCGAGGGTCTCAATCAAGGCGTCCAGCGCTGGCGCAAAACGCAGGCGACCGAGGCTGCGGGTGGCGCGCAGGCGCACTTGCCAGTAGTCATCGCTCAGGGCATCGATCAATGCCGGGCCAGCATCGCCGTGGCCGACCTTGCCCAACGTGGTGGCCGCCTCTTCGCGCACTTGCCAGGCGTGATCGTGCAAGGCCTGACGCAGCGCCGGCAATACCTCGGCGCCAGACGCCAGACCGAGAGCCCCGGTGGCGGCGCGGCGCACTTCGGTGTCCGGGTCGGCGCTGGCCAGTCGCGCCAATGCCGGCAGTGCGTCGAGCTGCTTGAGCCAGCCGAGCACGCCGATGGCTTCGCGGCGCACGCTGGCGTCGGCATCATCAAGTGCCGCGACAGCAGCAGGCGCTGCAGCGGCGAAACGCAGTTCGCGCAAGGCGCGGAACGCGGCGATCCGCACACTGACCTCGGCATGCCCGGTCCACGGCAGAATCACCCGGCCGGCGGCTTCAGATTTAAGCAGACTCAGACTTTGTGCGGCGGCGGCCTGCACTGCCGCAGACGGATCGGTCAGCGCCTGGCACAGCGCAGCCACCACCGGTTCGTCTTCCCACGCTTCCAGCAGCCGCGCGGCTTCGGCGCGGACGTCTTCAGCCGGATCATCGGTCAGCCTTTCGACCAGCCACAGCAGGCCGTCCGGTTCTTCCAGATCTGCCAGCTCGATCAAGGCAATGCGCCGCACACCGGCATCGTCAGCGGTCAGACGCGATTGCAGGGCGAGGATGTCGTCATTGTCAGTCACAGCAAAAAATGAGGTCATAAGGCAAATCGCGGCAAGGGGTTTTCGGGCGGCAGACCGAGCGGGTTGAGGCGCGGCAGCGGTCGGTCGTTGTCGTGGCGCAGCAGGTCGAGACAATGGCGCTTGAGGCGGGAGAATTCGGTGCTGGTGACCAGCTCAGAGGTACGCGGACGCGGGAAGTCCAGGCGCAGGTCTTCGATGATTCGCCCCGGACGTGCGCTCATCACCAACAGTCGATCGGCGAGGAACAACGCCTCGTCGATGTCGTGGGTGACGAACACCACGGTGGTGAGAATCCTCGTCCAGATGTCCAGCAACAGCTCCTGCATGTTCAGGCGGGTCAAGGCATCCAGCGCGCCGAACGGCTCGTCCATCAGCAACAGCCGTGGACGGTTGACCAGCACCCGGGCGATTTCCACCCGTTGCTGCATGCCGCCGGACAGCTGATCCGGCCAGCTTTCGGCAAAGCCTTCAAGGCCCACCAGTTGGAGGATTTCATCGGCTGCGCGATGGCGTTCGGTTTTGCCGAGGCCGCGCATTTTCAGGCCGAAAGCCACGTTGTCGCGTACCGTGCGCCACGGGAACAGCGTGTGGTGCTGAAAGACCATGCCCCGTTGCGGCGATGGCCCGCTGACCTCGCCGCCGTCGACTTTGAGGCTGCCGGCATGGGCGCTCAAGTGTCCGGCGAGTGCGCCGAGCAAGGTCGACTTGCCGCAACCGGACGGGCCGAGAATGCACACGAACTGGCCCGGTTCGATCTGGCAGTCCAGACCTTGCACGGCTTCGAAAGCCTGTTGGCCTTCGCCGAGCACGATCGACAACTGGCGAATATCGATCCGCCCTTCCGGGGTTTGCATCGCGCTCATCAGGCTTTTCCTCGTGGTCGGTGCCAGGGCGTGAAGAGCCCGCCCAAGCGTTTGATCAACAGGCTGCTGCCCATGCCCAGCACACCGATCAGCAGCATGCCGACGACGATGTCGGCGTAGTTCTGGATGGTGTAGGACTCCCAGGTGTAGTAACCGATACCGAACTGGCCGGAGATCATTTCTGCCGTCACCAGGCAGAACCACGAGGTGCCCATGCCGATGGCCAGGCCGGTGATGATGCTCGGTGCGGCGCCGGGCAAGACCACTTCCAGCAGAATCGCCCGGCGCCCTGCCCCGAGGCTTTTCGCCGAGGCGATCAGCCGTGGATCAACGCCTTCAACGCCGTGCACGGTGTTGAGCAGGATCGGGAACAGCGCACCGGTAAAGGTGATGAACACCATCGACAGCTCCGACGACGGGAACATCAGGATCGCCAACGGTATCCACGCCACCGCCGGGATCGGCCGCAGCACTTCCAGTGGTGGCAGCAGCAAGTCTTCAGCCCATTTCGAGCGGCCGATGGCCAGCCCCAGAGCGATGCCGATGAAAAGTGCCGCGAGGTAACCGGCGAACACGCGGCTGAGACTGGCGCTCAGGTGCTGCAGCAGCTTGCCGGAATCGCCCAGGCCCAACGCCGCTTCGATCACCGCCAATGGGGTGGGCACGTTGGCGAAAGTGACCAGACCGAGATTCCAGTGGTGGCTGGCGGCGAGTTGCCAGAACAGCAGGCAGAGCAGCAACGACGCCGTTCTTGGAATCCAGCGTAAATAGGATCGGTACACAATTCTTCCTCTCAACCGAGATCCCCTGTAGGAGCTGCCGAAGGCTGCGATCTTTTGACTTTGATTTTAAAAAGCAAGATCAAAAGATCGCAGCCTTCGGCAGCTCCTACAGAGAGGCGCGGTGTTCTTCGGGTTAGCGGCTGGCTACGGCCTGGGTTGTGGCATCGATAAAGTCGAAAACCTTGCCACCCTGCGCCGCCGCATAGTGCTGCGCCTGGCCCTTGAGCAGGAACGCACTCAACCGCCCCTTGGCATCGCTGGCAAACCACGCCTGATCGGCGAGCAATTTGATCCCGCTGTCACTGGCCTGGGCATACACCGCGCGGATGTTTTTGCCTTCCTGCTTCAACGCGGCCAGCGCAGTGAAAGCGGATTCGGCGGAGGCGTACTGGCGCACCGTGTCTTCACCGCGCACCCAGATTTCGGCGACGTGGCTAACGTCGGTGATGGCTTTGCCGGTCGCTGCATCCACGGCTTTCAACGGCGTCTGCGCGTATTTGGCGAGTTGCGCGCTGTAGTCCAGATTCGACGCCTTGAAGGCGGCGCGGATGTACTGATCGTCGATGAAGGTGTTGAGGTCGAGGCCGCGATCGGCTTTCTTCAGCAGCTTCAAGGTGTCGATCGCCGTCCCCACGGCCTGGCGGTATTCCGGCTTCCAGCTCAAGTCGCGGGTCTGCACGCCCAGCGGGCCGTGGAACAGGTAGTTGACCTCGGCATCGACGCCGGTGACCTTGGCGATCAGCTCGCTGTACTTCTCAGGCTCAGCAGCCAGCAACTGGTTGGCCTCGATGCTTGCGCGCAGGTAGGCGACGACGATTTCCGGGTATTTTTTCGCGTAAGCCTGATCGACCAGCGCGCCGTGGAACGTCGGCGCATTGGCCTGAGCGCCGTCGTAGATCTTGCGGGCGAAACCACGGCTGGGGAACAGTTCGGCGAACGGCACGAAGTCGGCGTGGGCGTCGATCTTGCCGGCCTGCAACGCGGAGCCGGCGACTTCCGGTGGCTGGGCGATGATGTTCACGTCCTTGAGCGGGTCCCAGCCCTGCTCCGCCACCGCGCGCAGCAACATGCCGTGGGCGGTTGAAGCAAAGGGCACCGAAATGGTCTTGCCCTTGAGCTCGCTCAGCGCCTGCACCCCGGACGCGCTCGGCACCACGATGCCGTTGCCGCTGCCCTTGATGCTGCCCGACAGCACGCTGATGAACAGGCTGTGCTTGCCGGCGGTTTCGAACGCCACCCCGTTGAATGCGCCGGGGAAATCGGCCATGGCGCCGAAATCGAGTTTGCCAGCGACCATCTCGTTGGTCAGCGGCGCGCCGCTGGTGAAGTTTTTCCACTGCACATCGTACTTCGCGTCTTTGTAGGCGCCGTCGTGCGGCAGGTATTTGTCGAGCAGACCGAGTTCACGAATCAACAGCCCGCCAGCGGCGCAGTTGATGGTGGTGTCCTGGGTGCCGATGGCAATGCGGATGGTTTCGGCCGAGGCCGACAGGGTGAATGAAGCCAGTACCAGACCGGCGAGTGCTGCACGCAACATGGTGTGTTTCCCCTCGAATCATTGATTGGATGTTCGTCTCCGCCGCGATCAGGGCGCGGTGGGAAACGAGGGGGTTTCGGTTTTTCCAGCGTCCGGGGTATGCCGGATGGCTTTTGTGCTGTCCAGGGGGGCCTCATCGCTGGCAAGCCAGCTCCCACAGGTTTCTCGGGTGTTCGCAAAATCCATGTCCCACTACAAATCCTTGTGGGAGCTGGCTTGCCAGCGATGGCGTCAGCCCAGTCACCGCAGTAAATAAGGGATGTCGACCTTTACGGCACCGGTCGGGCAATCCTTTTCACAGGGCATGCAGTACCAGCATTCATCGAACGCCATGTAGGCCTTTTGTGTGGCCGGGTTGATCGCCAGCAGGTCCATCGGACAGACGTCGACGCACACGGTGCAGCCCTTGTCGGCGATGCATTTGTCCTCGTCCACGGTGACCGGGGCGTTGGAGCGGAAGAAGATTTCCTGGGCTTGATAGGCCATGGTTCGGACTCTCTCTGGTGATGCATCAAGCGGCAAAAGCGCCCACTCGCAAGCGGTCGTAAGCCTGCATGTCTTCGGCATCGAGCGCGATGATGTAAGGCTCGACGGGTTTCTTGAAACTGGTCATCCGGCCGTCGTCACCCTTCTTCAGGTGGCAGTGGCAGAACCATTCGCTGTCGTTGCGCTGCGGATGATCGACGCGGTAGTGGTACAGGCCCCAGCGACTCTCGGCGCGGAACAGCGAGGCGCGCGCGGCCATTTCGGCGCAGTCGCGGATCACGCTGGTTTCCATGGCGCGCATCAATTCGTGGGCGTTGTTGGCCTTCATCTGCCCAAGGTCGCGTTCGATGTCGCTGAAGCGCTGCAAGCCGATCTGCATTTTTTTGGTCACTTTCGGCGGTTGCAGGTAGTCGTTGACGAAGCGTCGCAGCTTGTACTCGACCTGCGCCGGAGGCAGACCGTGTTCACGATCCAGCGGCGCGTAGACCCGCGCTTTCTCTGTTTCGATCTGCGCGGCATCCAGCGTCGAGAACTCGCGCCCGGCGACGAAATCCGCCGCGTTCTGCCCGGCGAACCAGCCGTAAGTGAACGCGCCGAGCATATAGTTGTGCGGCACGGCGGCCATGTCACCGGCCGAGTACAAACCTTTGACCGAGGTCTCGGCGCGCTCGTTGACCCACACCCCGGACGCCGAATGGCCGCTGCAAAAGCCGATCTCGGAGATGTGCATCTCGACCATCTGCGTGCGGTAATCGGTGCCGCGATTGGCGTGAAACTGGCCGCGACTCGGGCGTTCGTTGCTGTGCAGGATCTCTTCGATGTTCTGGATGGTTTCCTCGGCCAGGTGATCGAGTTTGAGAAACACCGGGCCGTTGCCGCTTTCCAGTTCCTGGTGGAACTCCCACATCATCTGCCCGCTCCAGTAGTCGCACTCAATGAAGCGTTCGCCCTTG
>Ga0308159_1003565_pt1 | contig 15501 bp, 14 predicted proteins | sample PhyCR1_FD_201040 | JGI IMG/M metagenome (GOLD analysis project Ga0308159, IMG submission 201040) | Phyllosphere microbial communities from UC Gill Tract Community Farm, Albany, California, United States - DLSLC.R1 | ecosystem: Host-associated > Plants > Phyllosphere > Unclassified | place: USA... | reverse complement strand
CAAACGGCAAACGGCAAGATCGCCCTGCCGCATCGAAGTGCCGCACGCATTGAACATCTAGCATTCGGGAGACATCGACATGAAACGCAGCGCTTTGCTTTTTCCACTCGCAGTCTGGCTTTTCGCCGCCGTGTGCTCGCCGCTGGCGCTGGCGCAGGCCCCTGCGCAGATTCCCGGCCTGACCGGCTACGCGCCGGCCGTCGCCGCTGCCCCCGCCGGTGGCCCGGTACGCGGCGCGAGCTACGTGGTCGATCCGACCCACACCTTCGTCAACTATGAAATGGGCCACTACGGCACCACCACCAATCGCGGGCGCTTCAGCACCAAGGACGGCTCGGTGAAGATCGATACCGCGGGCCAGGGCGGCAGGATCGATATCGTGATGGACATGAGTTCGATCAACACCGGCGTCGACCTGCTCAACCGACACGTGCAGAGCAAGGACTTCTTCAACGTCGCGGACTTTCCGACGGCGCGCTTCACGGCCGACCGGATCGACTTCAACGGCGACAAGGTGGCCGACGTGCCCGGCATGCTGACGCTGATGGGCAAGACGCTGCCCATCGTGCTCAAGGCCAACCGCTTCAACTGCTACATGAATCCGCTGATCAATCGCCAGGTCTGCGGCGGAGATTTCGAGACGACCATCGAGCGCAGCCAATGGGGCCTGACCTGGGGCCTCGCCTTCGGCTTCGAGGACAAGGTGCGGCTGCTGGTGCAGGTCGAGGCCATCAACCTCGCGGCCACGCCCTGAGGCCCGCAACGGCTACAGCAGGCTCTCGGGCGTGAGGGGTGCGAGCAATTCCAGCATCAGGCGTTCCCATGCGCTGGAGTCGGGCTCCTGTGTGAGCACCGTCTCGCCGCCGCGCTCGTCGTCGCCTTCGCTGATCCACTCGATCTGCCTGCCGTCGGCGGCCAGGCGCAGGCGGTAGGCGCCCTGGTCCTTGAGCACCTGCAGCAGCTTGATGACCTGCCCGGCCATCTCGGGGCTGCGGATGATGAGGCCGATCTCGGTGTTGTGCACCTCGGAGCGCGGGTCGAAATTCATCGAGCCGACGAACAACACGCGCCGGTCGACCACGGCCGTCTTCGCATGCAGCCGGCCGACGGTGGTGCCGAACAAGCCCAGGCGCACGCTGCGGCGCGTGCGGGCCGAACTCAGCTCGTACAACTGCACGCCCAGCGACAGCATCTCGGGCCGGTAGCGCCGGTAGGCGGTGTGGACCAGCGGCTCGTCGGTGGCCGCCAGCGAATTGGTGACCAGGCTCATCGTCACGCCACGCTGGCGGGCTTCACGGATCACCTCCAGCCCCGCCGCACCGGGGATCAGGTAGGGCGAACTCAGCACCACGTCTTCGCGGGCGCGCCGGATCTGCTCGACCACGTTGTAGCGCACGCTGTCGACGTCGAGCAGCGGGATGCCGCGGTACGAGGCGGTTTTGCCGACCACCCGGTCCGGTGAGTCGGCATACGCCTCGGCCAGGGTCCAGATCAGGTCGAGACGCCCGGCATCGAGGTCTTCCACGATCGGGCTGTAACCGAGCACGTCGTTGGGCGAGGGGGCCGGCGGCGGCGGCGTGCTGTCGGGGGCGGTGAGCGCCTCGAAGCGTTGCTGCAGGGCCGCGTCGCTTTCGTCGCTTGCCACCACGGCCTGCACCGGCACCACGTAGGGACTGTTCCAGTACTGGTCGAACAGCGCGCCCAGCCGAGGGAGCAGCGCGCCGGCCACGAAGGTGTCGAGGTCCAGAAAGTTCTCGCCCGCCGTGCGGGTGAAGTACTGGTTGCCGATGTTGCGCCCGCCCGCCACCGCCATGGCGCCGTCGGCGATGAAGAGCTTGTTGTGCATGCGACGCTGCATGCGCTCGAAGTCGAACAGCGACGCCGCAAAGCGCTGCTTCATGCTGGCGCGGCCGGACGCGAACGGATTGAACAGGCGCAGTTCCACGTTGGGCGTGGCCGCGAAGCTGCGCAGCAGCGGGTCGGCGCCCGAGGTGTAGAGGTCGTCCATCAGCACGCGCACCCGCACGCCGCGCAGGGCCGCGTCGCGCAGCGTGCGCAACAGGTAGCGGCCGGTCTCGTCGTTCTCGATCTGGTAGTACTGCACGTCGAGCGTGCGCTGGGCGCGGCGCGCGAGTTCGAGCCTTGCGCTGAGCGCGAAGTCGCCGCCTGGCATCAGCCGAAAGCCGCTCAGGTCGGCGTCGGGCTGTGCCACTTTCGCGATGCGGCCGAGCGCGGTGTCGGTGGTGGCGGGCAGCGCACGTGAGGGCGGGCCCTGAAGGCCGTCGGGCAGGCTCGCGCAGCCACCGGTCATGAGCAAGGCGATGGTGGCCAGCAGCGCGATGCACCCGGCGGTCAGACGCCGCAGGCTGGCCAGGGGCGGTTGTTGCGGCAGGGGCATGGCGTCGACGGACATTGCGTGCGCCGTTCAGGCAGCCTGCAGCAGTTCGGCGTAGACCTGCGCCATCGTCGGCCTTGCGGCCGGGTCTTCGGCAAGGCACTGCGCCTGCAGGCGCGACAGGGTGGCGAGCGCCGTGCCGGCTGCCGCAGCGCCATCGCCATCGCCATCGCCATCGCCATCGCCATCGGCGTTGCAGCGTTCGCCCAGCTCTTCCAGCAGGCAGCCGAAGGCACGCACCTCGGTACGCACGACCCGCGCCGCCTCGGCCGGCTGGCTGGCGCCGAAGAAGGAGGCGCCGCCGAAGTCGCCGAGCAATGCGTCCCCCCTGTCGTTCCAGAGGATGTTGTGCGCGTACAGGTCGCCATGCAGGATGCCGCGGGCGTGCAGGTGCGCGGCGGCCGCGGCGACGCCGGTGGCCAGGCGCAGCGCGACTGCCGGCGTGAAGCGGGTGGTTTCGGCATAGACGTCCCGCGTGCACGATGCAAGGGACGGCGGACCCGCCAGCACGCGGAACGAAGGCTCGATGAGCCGCATGATCAGGCCCTGCGTACCGTCGGGATGGGCCGTCACGCGCCCGCGCACGCCGATCAGGTTGGGGTGTGCGCCCGCGGCGATGCAGGCGGCCATTTCGCTGCGCGGCGTGCCGTCGCTGGTGATGGCGCCCTTGAAGAGCTTTACGGCGACTTCGTCGTCGCAGGTATCGGCCACACCGCGCCCGCGAAGGCGCGCGCGGTAGATCCGGCCCGATGCGCCTTCGCCCAGCAGCGCGCCGAGCGTGATGTGCGACCACTCGACGTCCGGGATCGGCTGCGCTGCCAGCGCCTGCGCTTCGGCTGCATCGTTGAACGGGTTGCCCGAGCAGGCGAGCCACGACAGCCGTGGCAATGCGGTCAGCCAGGGCGGCAGCACATCGAAGCGATTGGCTGCGATGCGCAGCAACTCGAGCCGGGTGCAGGCCGCCAGCGTCTCGGGCAGCGCGGTCAGCCGGTTGCCTGCGAGCATGAGTTTCTGCAGGTGCGGCCGGGCGCCCAGTGCCTCTGGCAGTTCCGCGATGTCGTTGTCGGTGAGGATCAGCCAGCGCAGGGCGGGCGGCAGCGCCTGGGCGGGCACGTGGCGGATGCGGTTGGCCTTGAAGCCGACCATCTCCAGCCGTTCGCACGCGCCCAGCGCCACGGGCAGTTCGGTGAATGGATTGTCGGAACAGAAGACCACGCGCAGCCGGTGCAGGCTATGCAGGTCGTCGGGCAGGCTGCGCAGGGCATTGCCCGACAGGTTCAGGATCTCCAGCGTATCGGCAAGCGCGAAGATCTCGGGCGGGAACTCGGTGAGGCCGCAGGACAGGTCGAGCCGCCTGGCGCCGGCCAACGCGCCGGCGCGAAGCTGGCTGAGGGGTGAAGGTGTGTGCATGCGCCCGCGAGCATCGCACACCGCGCAGTCACTGGGCTGCAATGCCCTCGGTGGTGCTGAAACGGTACACGCCGTCGGCGCCGCGGGCCCGGCGCAACTGGCCGTCGAACCAGAGCAGGTGCAGGTGGGCCAGGGTCTCGCCCATGGCGAAGGTCATCTGGTGCAGGTCGAGTTCGCGCTTGAACATCAGGGGCAGCGCCTCGGCCGCGCTCAACGGCCGCGCGGCGCAGCCCGCGAGCATTTCGGCCAGGCGGTCGCGGTGATGTTCCTGCAGCTGCTCGACGCGCCGGTGCACGCCCTTGAACGGCTTGCCATGCGACGGCAGCGCCAGCACATCGGCGGGCAGTTCGGTGTAGCGCACGATGCTGTCGAGGAACAGACGCAGCGAGTTGGCCTCGGGTTCGTCGGCATGCACGCTCACGTTGGTGGAGATGCGCGGCAGCATCATGTCGCCGCCGATCAGCACGTTGATTTCCTCGCAGTACAGCGCGATGTGTTCGGGCGCGTGGCCGTAGCCGCCGATGCAGCGCCAGGCCCGCCCACCGATGTAGACCATCGCGCCGTCGAGCAGGCGCACGAAGCTTTTTGGCAGCGAAGGCACCATGCTGCGGTAGTAGTGGGTGCGCGCACGGATCTTGTCGAGCGAGTCGGCGTCGGCCAGGCCGTGCGAGGCAAAGAAGTCCGCGGCCACCGCGCCGCCGGCGCCGTTGTCGGCCGAGCCCGGTTGCGTCAGGTGCCGGGCCACGTAGTAGTCGGTCGAGCTGATCCACATCGGCGCGTTCCAGCGCTGGCACAGCCAGTCGGCCAGGCCGATGTGGTCGGGATGCATGTGGGTGACGATGACGCGCAGGATCGGCAGGCCCTGCAACTGCGTCTCGAAGATCTGCTCCCACTGCGCGCGCGATTCGTCGCGGGCGATGCAGCAGTCGACCACGGTCCAGCCCTCGACGCCGCGCACGGTGTCGCGCAGCAGCCAGAGGTTGATGTGGTTGAGCGCAAAGGGCAGCGCCATGCGGATCCAGCGCACGCCCGGCGCGACCTCGATGGTGCAGCCGATGTCGGGCAGCGTATCGCCCAGCGGATAGTGGAGTTCGCGTTCGAGGTCGTTCATGTAAGATTGACGTTTACGTAAACGTCATGGTGTTGGCGTTCATTGTAGGGACGACACGGCAAAGCTGCTGTCGCGCCTGCTACGCACCTGGCGCCACTTCTTCCGACTCGTTGTTCCAGCCTCGCGATTCCGTCCGGACCCTCTGCAGCGCCATGCCCCACCAGACCTTCACGATCAGCGAGTTGGCCCGCGAGTTCGACCTGACCACGCGCGCCATCCGCTTCTACGAAGACAAGGGCTTGCTGGCACCCGCGCGTTCGGGCGTAGGCGGCCTGCAGCGGGTCTACACGGCGCGCGACCGCGCCCGCCTGACGCTCACGCTGCGTGCCAAGCGGCTCGGCCTGAGCCTGAGCGAAGCCAAGGACATCCTGGACCTGTACGACAGCCCGCGCGACACCGCCGCGCAACTCGAGAAGTTCCTGGTCGTGCTGGGCGCGCACCGGGCGCAGCTCGAGGCGCAGGCGGTCGAGCTCGAGGCCAACCTGGCCGAAGTCCGCGCCCAGGAAAAGCAGGCACGCGCCGTGCTGGCGCGCGCCCGGCAAAAAGCGGCGCCCACGCCCGCAGCCCCCGAACGCCAACGCAAAGGCAAGCCCGCCTGACAACCGCTTTCCGCTCGCCGACAATACCGCCATGCCACATTCTCTTGACGATCTCTTTGCCCACAACCGCGCCTGGTCTGCCCAGATGGAGCGCGAGCGCCCCGGCTTCTTCACCAACCTGGTCAAGCAGCAGACGCCCAAGTACATGTGGATCGGCTGCTCCGACAGCCGGGTGCCGGCCAACCAGATCACCGGCCTGGAGCCGGGCGAAGTGTTCGTGCACCGCAACGTGGCGAACATCGTCGTGCACTCTGACCTGAACGCGCTGTCGGCCATCCAGTTCGCCGTCGAGCGCCTGAAGGTCGAGCACATCATGGTGGTGGGCCACTATGGTTGCTCCGGCGTGCAGGCGGCGCTCGAAGGTGCGCGCATCGGCCTGGCCGACAACTGGCTGCGCCACATCCAGGACGTGCGCGACCGGCATCGCGTGATGCTCGAGACGCTGACGCCGGATGCGCGTGCCAATGCGCTGTGCGAACTCAACGTCGCCGAGCAGGTGGTCAACGTGGCCGTGAGCACGGTCATGGTCGATGCCTGGAGCCGCGGCCAGAAGGTCACCATCCACGGTTGGGCCTTCGGCGTGCACGACGGCCTCATCCAGGATCTGGCGCTGACCGTCGACGGCACCAAGCCACTCGAGAACCTGTACCGCGCCGCCGTGCAGCGCATCCGCTACAAATGGGGCAAGCCGCCGGAGCCAGCGGCCGTGGCGGCCATCGAAGGCGTCAAGGAAGCTGCTGCCAAGGAATAGGAACGGCAGGCCATCATGTTCCCGCAGCGCCTGGACTCCCCGCTGGCCTACGACATCGCGAAGGCGCTGATCGATGGCTTCAACCGGCATTACCGGCTGTTCCGGGCCGAGTCCGCGCGCGCCAAGCACCGTTTCGAGACGGCCGACTGGCACGGCCAGCAACGCGGCCAGCGCGAGCGCATCGAGTTCTACGACCTGCGCGTGGGCGAAGCGGTGGCGCGCCTCGAAAAGGAATTCAGGGCCGGTGAACAACCCATGGACGTGTGGCACCAGGTCAAGCTGCACTTCATCGGGCTGATGGTCAATCACCACCAGCCCGAACTCGGCGAGAGCTTCTTCAATTCGGTCACCACCAAGATCCTGCACCGCGCCTACTTCCAGAACGACTTCATCTTCGTGCGGCCGGCCATCAGCACGGAGTACATCGAGTCGCGCGATGCACCCACTTACCGCGCCTACTACCCGCAGCCCGACACGCTGCCCGCGACCATCGAGCGCCTGCTCGCCGATTACGCGCTGCAGGGTCGGTTTGCCGATGCGCCGCGCGATGCCGCGCGCATTGCCGCGGCGGTGCTCGCACGCTGGAAGCACGTCAAGCTGCGCGCCAACTTCCAACTGCAGGTGCTCGCCAGCCTGTTTTTTCGCAACAAGGGCGCGTACGTGGTGGGCAAGGTCATCAACGGCTACACCGAGCTGCCCTTTGCGCTGCCGATCCTGCACGACGCGCAGCAGCGCTTCTACGTCGACGCCATGCTGTTCGGCGAGGACGACATGCAGATCCTCTTCAGCTTTGCACGCGCCTACTTCATGGTCGACATGGAAGTGCCCTCGGCCTACGTGCAGTTCCTGCGCTCGCTCATGCCGCGCAAGCCGCGTGCGGAGATCTACAACGCGCTGGGACTGGCCAAGCAGGGCAAGACGCTTTTCTACCGCGACTTCCTGTCGCACCTGAACTACAGCAGCGACCAGTTCCGCATCGCCCCCGGCATCAAGGGCATGGTCATGCTGGTGTTCGACCTGCCGTCTTTTCCGTACGTCTTCAAGGTCATCAAGGATTTCTATCCGCCGCAGAAGGAGACGACGCGCGAGCAGATCAAGGGCAAGTACCTGCTGGTCAAGCAGCACGACCGCGTGGGCCGCATGGCCGACACGCTGGAGTACAGCGACGTGGGTTTTCCGCTCGACCGCTTCGCACCCGACCTGGTCGAGGAGATACGCACCTTTGCGCCCAGCCAGCTGGAGATCGGCGACCGCGACGGCAACGGGGAGATGGAGCTGGTGCTCAAGCACGTGTACATCGAGCGCCGCATGATCCCGCTGAACATCTACCTGAAGGAGGCCTTCGACATCCTGGCCCAACCCGAAAGCGCGGCAGCGGCCGAACGTGCGCAGGCCCAGCTGGCCCAGGCGGTGGTCGAGTACGGCAATGCCATCAAGGACATGGTGGCGGCGAACATCTTTCCGGGCGACATGCTGTGGAAGAACTTCGGCGTGACGCGCAACGGCAAGGTCGTGTTCTACGACTACGACGAAATCGAATACCTGACCGACTGCAACTTCCGCAAGGTGCCCGAGCCGCGCAACGAAGAAGAGGAGATGAGCGGCGAGGTCTGGTACGCGGTCGGCCCAAAGGATGTGTTCCCGGAGACCTTCGCGCCTTTCCTGCTGGGCAACGAGCGCGTGCGCGAGGCCTTCATGGCGCACCACGCCGATCTGCTCGACGCGGACTTCTGGCAGCGGCACAAACAGCGCATCCAGGCCGGCCAGATGCTCGACGTCTTTCCTTACGACGATGCCCAGCGCTTCGTGCACGACGGCCTTGCGGCGCCGGCCTGACGCCCACCCGTTTTTTTTCCTTCCATCCAGATTCAAACAGGAGACCTCACCATGTCCGAATCCATCGTCATCCTCGGCGCCGCGCGCACCCCCATGGGCGGCTTTCAGGGCGACTTCAGCGCGCTCGCGGCCCACGACCTGGGCGGTGTCGCCATCAAGGCCGCCATCGAGCGTTCGGGCATCGCGCCCGAGGCCGTCGGCGAAGTTCTTTTCGGCAACTGCCTGATGGCCGGCCAGGGCCAGGCACCCGCGCGCCAGGCGGCCTATAAGGGCGGCCTGCCCGACAGCGCAGGCGCGGTCACGCTCAGCAAGATGTGCGGCTCGGCCATGAAGGCCGCGATGCTCGCGCACGACATGCTGCTGGCCGGCACGCACGACGTGATGGTGGCCGGTGGCATGGAAAGCATGACCAACGCGCCCTACCTGATGCAAAAGGCCCGCGGCGGCTACCGCATGGGCCACGACCGCCTGTTCGACCACATGATGCTCGACGGCCTGGAAGACGCCTATCAGCCGGGCCGCTCGATGGGCACCTTCGGCGAGGACTGCGCGGCCAAGTACGACTTCACGCGCGAGCAGCAGGACGCCTTCGCCATCGCCAGCGTGGAACGCGCACGCGCGGCCACCGAGTCCGGCGCTTTCAAGGAAGAAATCGCGCCAGTCACCGTCAAGGGCCGCACGGGCGAAACCGTGATCTCGGTCGACGAAGGCCCGGGCAAGGTCAAGCTCGACAAGATCCGCACGCTCAAGACGGCGTTCAAGAAAGAGGGCGGCACCATCACCGCCGCATCGAGTTCGTCGATCAACGACGGCGCGGCGGCCCTGGTGATGACCACGGCGCGGCACGCGCAGACGATCGGCGCCACGCCCATTGCGCGCATCGTCGGCCATGCCACGCACGCACAGCAGCCCGAATGGTTCTCGACCGCGCCGGTCGGCGCCGTTCGCAAGCTGTTCGAGAAGACCGGCTGGAACGTCAAGGACGTCGATCTGTGGGAAGTCAACGAAGCCTTCGCCGTGGTGCCGATGGCGCTCATGCACGAGCTGGACCTGTCGCACGACATCGTCAACGTGAATGGTGGCGCCTGCGCGCTCGGCCATCCGATCGGCGCGAGCGGCGCGCGCATCATCGTGACCCTCATCCACGCGCTCAAGGCGCGTGGCAAGAAGCGCGGCGTGGCCACGCTGTGCATCGGCGGCGGCGAAGGCACGGCCGTCGCCATCGAGCTGATCTGAACTGAACTGAACTGAATAAATGAATCGTCGAACCGGAGTCTTCATGCAATTGCCTTTTCACCGTTCCCTCGTCGCGACCTTGCTGGGTGCTGCACTGCTCGCCCCCGCGGCCTGGGCGCAGAAGCGCGACAACGTGCTCTTCGAAGCGGCCACCAACGAACAGCCTGCGGTCCTCAAGACGCTCGAGCAACTGGTCAACATCGAGACCGGCACCGGGAACGCCGAAGGCATGGAAAGCGCGGGCAGGTACTTCGAGGCCGAACTGAAGGCGCTCGGTTTCAGCGTGACGCGCCACAAGGCCGCAGGCCTGGCTGTCGGCGACAACATCGTGGGCAAGCTCAAGGGCCGCGGCGGCAAGAACCTGTTGCTGATGTCGCACATGGACACCGTGTACCTGAAGGGCACGCTGGCCAAGGCGCCGTTTCGCATCGAAGGCAACAAGGCCTACGGGCCCGGCATTGCCGACGACAAGGGCGGCAATGCGGTCATCCTGCACACGCTCAAACTGCTGAAGACCTACGGCTTTCGGGAGTTCGGCTCGATCACCGTGCTCTTCAATACCGACGAGGAGAAGGGCTCCTTCGGCTCGCGCGACCTGATCCAGGAAGAGGCGAAGCTGGCCGACTACGTGCTGTCGTTCGAGCCCACCGCGGCCGATCGCGAAAGCCTGTCGCTGGGCACCTCGGGCATTGCTTACGTGCAGGCCAACATCAAGGGCAAGGCGTCGCACGCGGGCGCGGCGCCTGAAGCCGGCATCAACGCGGTGGTGGAAGCGTCCGATCTGGTGCTGCGCACCATGGACCTGGACGACAAGGCCAAGGGGTTGCGCTTCAACTGGACCATCATCAAGGGCGGTGCTGTCAACAACATCATTCCCGACAGCGCCACCGTGAACGCCGACGTGCGCTATGCCCGCAACGAGGATTTCGACGCCGCCATGAAGACGCTGGAAGAGCGTGCGCAGGCCAAGAAGGTGCCGGGCGCGGAGGTCGCCATCGTCGTCACGCGCGGCCGTCCCGCCTTCAACGCGGGCGAAGGCGGCCGTGCGCTGATCGACAAGGCGGTGGGCTTCTACAAGGAAGCCGGCGGCACGCTGGCCATCGACGAGCGAACCGGCGGCGGCACCGACGCGGCCTATGCGGCCCTGGCTGGCAAGCCGGTCATCGAAAGCCTGGGCCTGCCGGGCTTCGGCTACCACAGCGACAAGGCCGAGTACGTGATGATCGACGCGATCCCGCGTCGCCTCTACATGGCCACCCGCATGATCATGGACCTGGGCGCGGGCAAGTGAGCGCAGCCTGAACAAGACGAACAAGAACGAACGAGACAAGGACATCCCATGCTGCTGACCCCCGACCAGGAAGCCATCCGCGATGCGGTGCGTGATTTTTCTCAGGCCGAGCTCTGGCCCCACGCGCCGGCCTGGGACCGCGACCATGCGTTTCCCAAGGCCGTGCACCAGGGCCTGGCGGCGCTGGGCGCCTACGGCATCTGCGTGCCCGAGGAAGACGGCGGCGCCGGCCTGGACTACCTCACGCTCGCCTTGGTGCTCGAGGAAATAGCGGCTGGCGACGGCGGCACCAGCACCGCCATCAGCGTGACCAACTGCCCGGTCAACGCCATTCTCATGCGCTACGGCAATGCTCAGCAGAAGAAACAGTGGCTGCAGCCGCTGGCGCAGGGCAAGATGCTCGGCGCCTTCTGCCTGACCGAGCCGCAGGCCGGCAGCGACGCGTCGAGCCTGCGCACCACGGCCAGGAAGACCGCCGACGGCTACGTGATCGACGGCGTCAAGCAGTTCATCACCAGCGGCAAGAACGGGCAGGTGGCGATCGTCATCGCCATGACCGACAAGGCAGCCGGCAAGAAGGGCATGAGCGCCTTCCTGGTGCCGACCGACGCGCCCGGCTACAACGTCGCGCGTCTCGAAGACAAGCTGGGCCAGCACAGCAGCGACACGGCGCAGATCAACTTCGACGCGTGCCGGATTCCTGCCGAGAACCTGATCGGCCAGGAAGGCGAGGGCTACAAGATCGCGTTGGGCGCGCTGGAGGGTGGGCGCATCGGCATTGCCGCGCAGAGCGTGGGCATGGCGCGCAGCGCGTTCGACGTGGCGCTGGCCTATGCCAAGGAGCGCCAGGCTTTCGGCAGCGCCATCTTCGACCAGCAGGCCGTCGGCTTCCGGCTGGCCGAATGCGCCACGCAGCTGGAAGCCGCGCGCCAGCTCATCTGGCACGCCGCCAGCCTGCGCGATGCGGGCCGGCCCTGCCTGAAGGAGGCCGCCATGGCCAAGCTCTTTGCCAGCGAGATGGCCGAACGCGTGTGCAGCGCGGCCATCCAGACACTGGGCGGCTACGGCTACGTGAATGACTTTCCGCTGGAGCGCATTTACCGTGACGTGCGGGTCTGCCAGATCTACGAAGGCACGTCGGACATCCAGAAGCTGCTGATCCAGCGTGCCCTGGCCTGAGCCGTGCGCGCTGCCTTTGGTGTTCCAATGGAGGCCGTCATGAGCAGCCCCCTTACCTCCTCCGCCGGCCCTTGTCCCTGTGGTCGCACCGACCGGCGCGACAAGCCGATCGCCTATGCGCTGTGCTGCGGGCGCTACCTCGACGATTTCGACGCCGTGCCCGCGCCCGACGCAGAATCGCTCATGCGCTCGCGCTACACCGCTTTCGTCCGCGAGCGCGCCGACTACCTGCTCGCCACCTGGGAGGAGGCACATCGCCCGGCGTCCGTCGAGTTCGAGCCCGGTGTGAAATGGCTGGGGCTGGACGTGCGTTCGCGTTCGGTGCTTGACGCCGACCATGCCGAAGTCGAGTTCGTCGCCCGGCAGCGCAGTCTGGCAGGCGTGGCGACACGCCTGCACGAGCGCAGCCGTTTTGTGCGGACAGGTGAACGTTGGTACTACATCGACGGCGATCGGCGCTGAGCCTGAGGCGATTGTGTCGATTTACGAGACGCTGTAACTACTTTCGGCGTATTTCTCTCGGGGTGCCAACCCCTCACACTTGCGCATCCGCGCCGAAGGCGCGGAACCCACTGCAAGAGTCTTCGCCATGACCGTCGTCTTTCATCGTCTTCGTCCATCGTGCCGCCGGCTGCCTTCTGCCGCCGCATGGTGGCTGGCAGGCACGCTCGCGGCTGGCTTTGCATCGACCGCTGCGCACGCGCAGGACGTCAACCGGCTCGTGCCGTTCTCCAGGTCGACCGATGGCCAGCCGCCGGCGCCATGGCGGTTCACCACGCTGCCGCACAAGCCGCCCACGCGTTTCGACGTGACGACGCAGCCGGACGGCCAGCGCGTGCTGAAGGTCGAGGCCGACCAGTCCTACGGCAACCTGGTGCATCCGACGCAGGTCGCGCTCGGCCCAGCCACGTCGCTGGCTTGGCGCTGGCGTGTCGACACCTTCGTGCAGGCCGCCGATCTTCGCAGTCGCGCGGGCGACGACGGTGCGGCCAAGCTGTGCGTGTTCTTCGACCTGCCGGTGGACCGGCTGCCCTTCGGCGAACGTGCGCGGCTGGCGCTGGCACGCAGCAGCACCGGCGAAGACATTCCGAGCGAAGCACTTTGCTACGTGTGGGACAACAAGGAAGCGCGCGGCACGCTGATGGTGAACGCCTTTACGCAGCGCATGCGCATGATCGTGCTCGAGTCGGGTGCGACATCGACTGCGGGTGCGAGCGACTGGATCACCGAACGCCGCAACCTGCTGGCCGACTACCGCAAGGCCTTCGGCAACGAGGCAGGCGACACCTTGCCCGACGTGGTGGCCGTGGCGGTCTCGGCAGACGCCGACAACACGCACGGGCATGGCCTGGCCTACTTCGCCGACGTCGACCTGCGGGGTCCGCCGGCGGTCCACGGTGCTGCGGCACTGCCGGCGAACGGCGCACCGGCGATGGCACCATGAGCGACCTGCTCGAACTGCTCGCGCGCCACGGCGCCGCCGTCGTGTTCCTGGCCACGCTGGCCGCCCGCATTGGCGCGCCGGTGCCGGCCGTGCCCTTCCTGATCGTGGCCGGTGGCCTGTCGGTCGGCGGGCAGGTGTCCTTTGCCGCCGTGGCGCTGGCCGCGGTGCTCGGCAACATTTTGGGCGATGGTGTCTGGTTCCTGGCGGGGCGACGCTGGGGCTACCGCGTGATGCGCCTGCTGTGCCGGATTTCCCTGTCCGCCGACTCGTGCGTCAAGCGCAGCGAATCCATTCTCGGGCGCTGGGGCGGGCTGTCGCTGATCGCGGCCAAGTTCGTGCCGGGCGTCTCGGTGGTCGCACCGCCGATGGCCGGCGCGCTCGGCATGTCGAACCGGCGCTTCCTGGCCTACGAGACGGCGGCTGCGCTCATCTGGACGCTGGGCTTCCTGCTGGTCGGCCGGCTGTTCCATGCGGCCATCAACGACGTGCTGGCCGTCCTGTCGAACATCGGGCTGGGCGCGCTCGCGGTGCTGGCCTTGGCGCTGGTCGCCTTCCTGGCCTGGCGCTATCGCCAGCGCCGCATGGCGCGCCGGACCGACGACATCGACCACATGGCCGCTGAAGATCTGCGCGCGGCATTGGGCGGCGCGGCCCCGCCCGTGGTGGTGGACGTACGCACGCCACAGTCTCGCGCCATCGACGCACGCGTCATTCCTGGCGCGCTTCAGATCGAGATCAGGCATTTGTCGGACCAGCTGGTGCCGCTGTCGAACGGTCGCCCCATCGTGGTGTTCTGTGATTGTCCCGAAGATGCATCGGCCATTGCCGCGGCCCGCGTGCTGATGGCCGGCGGCCTGCCGCGCGTGCGGGTGCTCGCCGGCGGACTCGATGCCTGGGCGGCTGGCGAAGACAAGCCGCTGCCTGCGGCCGACACGGCCCCCTCGGCCGTTTGGACGACCTGACTTTTGTGTATGTGGAAGGATCTGCGCCTTGGTTGACGAGTCATTCAGCGAGTTCAACGACCCCGTGTGGGCGATCCTCGACCTGCTTCCCAGCATGCTGTCGTACTGGGACAGCGAGCTGCAATGCCGCTTTGCCAATCGCGCTTACGAACAATGGTTCGGCGTCAAGGCCTCGCACCTGTTCGGCAGTTCGTTGGACGATCTGCTCGGGCCGGAGTTGTTCGCCAGGGCCGAGCCATACATCCGCGGCGTGCTGCGCGGCGTGCCGCAGGAATTCGATCGCATCGCGGTCGACCCGAACCATCCCGGGCGCACCGGGATGGTCAACTACCTGCCGCACATCGTCAACGGCAAGGTGCTGGGCTTCGTGGTGCAGGTGACCGACGTGACCCGGCTGCACGACATCCAGGCGCAGCTGCGCGCACAGGTCGAGGAGACCGAGCGTGCCCGGCTGCTGCTGGAAAAAAGCGAATCGAACCTGCGGCAGGCGCAGGGCGTCGGGCGCATCGGCAGCTGGGAGTGGGACGTCGAGAGCGACGTCACCACGTGGTCGCGCCAGCTCTACGCCGTGCATGGCCTGCCGCCCGACCAGCCGCCGCCCAATCTTCCAGCCCACGCAAGCCTCTACACGTCCGAGAGCTGGCTCAAGCTGGTGGTCGCGGTGGACCGCGCGATCCAGTGGGGCGAGCCCTATGCGCTCGAGCTCGAATTCATCCACACGAGTGGCCGCCGCGGATGGCTCGACGTGCGCGGCTGCGCCGAGCGCAACGCGCAGGGCGACATCGTCGCGCTGTATGGCACGGCGCAGGAGATGAACGTGCAGCAGCAACCGCCATCGTCGGTCGCACTCGCGCAAGCGCTCGACCAGGCCCGGGCGCGCATCACCGCGCTCGAGGCACAGCTGGCGGCAACGAGCGCAGCACCTGCACCACTGCCACCGCCGCCGCCGCCGATCGACTGGACGCGAACGCCACCCGCGGCCTAGAATCACGGCGCTCCGGGGCGCACGTGGATTCGTGCTGAGATGGCGAAATACCGATCGCCGAACCCGCGAACTTGATCCGGTTCATACCGGCGGAAGAAGAGCTGCAACCGTTGTACGTCCCCGGCCCCTCATGGCCGCGCGGGCGGTCGACGGGCGATTGCGGAGCACCCTTTTCAAACTGAAGGAGTGCCCCGCATGAATGCCAAAGACAAGTTCGATTCCCTGCTCACGCTGACCCGCGCGCCTTTTCCCGCGTCCGCCAAGGGCGCCATCGTGGGCAGCCGCCCCGACCTGCGCGTGCC
>Ga0308159_1003564_pt1 | contig 15508 bp, 19 predicted proteins | sample PhyCR1_FD_201040 | JGI IMG/M metagenome (GOLD analysis project Ga0308159, IMG submission 201040) | Phyllosphere microbial communities from UC Gill Tract Community Farm, Albany, California, United States - DLSLC.R1 | ecosystem: Host-associated > Plants > Phyllosphere > Unclassified | place: USA... | reverse complement strand
ATGCCGCAGGCGCTGCAGGCCTTTGACTTGCAGCTCTGGCAGAAGAAGCGGGAGTGTGTGCAGTCCGGCGAGGCGCAGCAGTAACGGCGTACGCCCATGGCGCAGGTCCCGCAGGCGAGCATGCGCTTAACACAGAGGCGGGTCCACTGGCTGATGTTGTCGCTGTGTTTTTCGAGGTAGCGGTTCCAGCCGTCATCGACGGTGAAGAGGAGTTTAGCGGGGCGGGGGATATACATGAGACCGAGTATAAAGCGGAGCGCCGGTCATGCAAACACCCGAAGCTGCGAAGCAGCGCCGCTCACGCCGCAGGCGTGCTACGTTCTTACCCTCCGAGGCGGGCTCGACCAGCTCCCTGCCCTGATTGTGAATGTTACCCACCTTTTTACTGACCGGGTGCCATGTGAATGCCTTTTCAGGCAAGGCGGCTTCATGCGCGATTTCTTCTGCACGCTCAGGTGACGTGCCGGCGCTCAGCCACTCGCGAACGGCGTCAGGGGCAATTACCAGCGGGCGCCTGTCGTGAATATCGACCATGCCCCTGTTACTGGCTGACGTCACAATCACAAACCCCTCTTTGCCGTGGTCCTGTCCGTAAGGCTGCCTGCCGATGGCCGCAAAGAACAGGGGCTGATTATCTTTATGATAAATGCAGAAGGGTTGCTTCTTATCGCCTTCCTTCTTCCATTCGAACCAGGCGTCGGCGGGTACGATGGCGCGTCCGTGGTTCCACAGCGGCTTAAACATACGGCCGCCTGCCGCCGTTTCACCGCGCGCGTTAATGAGCGGCTGCTTATCCCACCACTCCGGGCCATAGCCCCAGAGTACCGGGTCGAGGCGCAGCGCGTCATCCTGCTCGCTGAGGAGCAGCACGCGCGTGCCCGGCGCGACGTTGTAGCGACCAATGGGCTCCGGGTCGAACGTGATTTCATCCGGTTTCAGGCCGAGTGCCTTGAAACCGGATGAAATCACGGCTGCTGTACTGCGCAAATCGTCCGCACATAGACACCTCCTGATGAAAGAATAGCGGGATATACTGACGTCAGGAGGATTTCATATGTCACAGAATTTAGCCGCACGAAGCCCGGAGGAACGCGCAAAGGTGAACGTGGATCTGGCCGCATCGGGAGTAGCATACAAAGAGCGCCTGAATCTGCCCGCTTTTCCAGCTGAGGTAGAAAGGGAGCAGCCCGAGGCGCTGCGCGAGTACTTCAGAGAGCGCCTGCAGCATTACCGCAATCTGGCCCTGCAGTTTCCGCGCGGAACCGATCCGGTGTATCAGAAAGAACCAAAGGGGGAATGACGTCCGTGGCAGGTACGTGCAGAAGCCCCTGAGCCGGGGCTCTTTTTACTTCTGAGGCGCTGAGGTAAACGAGCCCAGCATAATGCTGTCAGCGCCAGTCAAAATGGCAGTGATAATTTGCAGAATTGCTGCGCTATTTACCGATTCGGGTTTACGCATGCAAAAAAGCAATCTGACTAATCAAGTGGGCAAACACGAATGATATGTCCGTCCGGGTCACTTATCAAAAACGTTCTACCAAAGACATCTGTGTAGGGTTCTTTCAGGACAGTGATATCCGTGCTTTTTTGCGTTGTCCATTCGGTGAAGAGATTATCTACGTCTTCGCCTGTTGGGAGCATTATGCCAATTTCGGAAAAGCGGGGAATATCTGAATCCGGTTTTTCCCCACCTGACCAGATAGCAAATAACGCATCTCCTGAGGAGGCGAAGGCGACATAGCGGGGAGTGATAAACACCGGATTTTTCTTAAAGATAAATTTATAGAAACTGGTCGAGCGCTCAACATCTGTGACGTAAACCAGCTGCAAATTTGGTGTTATTGCGGGGGGGGTTAAATCAGCCATGGTGACTCCTTTGTGTATTAAGCGTGTAACAAAGCTTAGTGACTGTCCTGAATCCAATTCATAATTTTACTTTAATCGTTTAACCGACGTTATGCAACAGTCGCAAAACCATTAAAACTTTAACAATGGATTTTTGGATATTATTGACAACTATTGGTTGATATTTACATGCAGCTTCCCTGTAAACACATCCGTTTACTATACACAAACTGAAACACACTGTTTTTTTGTATTCTTCTGGAAACACTCATTAAAAAACAATTGAAAAAACCCACTTAATTTTTAATAAAAATATTTGAGTGATGTTGACTCATATTATCGGGAGTGTTAGAAATACATCGCTCTAAACATTCTGTTAACGCGATTGAAACATTTTTCAATTGTGGGGATTTCTATTGCCCCGATAAATTGAGGTATATATGGACCTGTACGGTAACGCTGCTCAGCAGACACGAGAAATTAATCGTAAAATAGTTGAAACGTATTTGTCCTCTACGCGTGGTACTGCGCGTCTTAAAAGGCATGAACTGTTTACTGAAGAAGGAGAAGGGGGTTTATGGACCACCGAAACAGGGGAGCCAATTATTATCAGAGGTATTGAAAACCTGGCGAAACATGCAGCCTGGTCTCTCGAGTGCTTCCCTGACTGGGAATGGTATAACATTCAGATTTTTACGACGGATAATCCAGATCACGTCTGTCCGCAATAACGCCGTTACGGCCACAGCGCTTCCTGCGCCGGCGAGAGATAAGTGACATCAGTGGACATCCTGTAGCTTTACTGGAGACATCACCTGCGGTATTTGCAGACTGTGTAGTGAACCATTTTCGAGACTGTCCAGAGCTCGATCAAGCGCGCCGTCAGCAGGCTCTGCAGCAGGCCAGTGAGTTATTCAGGAGTTCTGTTCTCTGTGGAATGAGCCTGGAAGACTATCACGCTAAGGTGTGCGCTTTAACAGGGTTACCACGGACTGTAGTGGAAAGGGCCAGCCATAAAATCGCTGCATCCACTGCAGCTGCACTCTCCTCAGCGTTAAAGGGGATCCCCTGTGGCGTCCCTTCGCACGAAAGCCAGATTAACGTCCAAAAGGGTTATGCTCAAAGTGTCCGGCGTGGTGACGTGCTGGCTGTCATCGCTCCAGGTAATGGAACCGGCGTACATGCACTCTGGCCACAGGCAATAGCACTGGGCTATCGCGTTGTTCTCCGGCCTTCAGAGCGCGAACCCTTAACTGCGCAGCGTCTTATCACGGCGATGGTCGCTGCAGGATTACAGGATTATGTGGCTTTACTGCCCTGTGAACACGACGTTACAGAGACGCTGATTGATGCTGCTGATTTGAGTCTTATTTACGGCGGAGAAGCGCTGACAGCACGGTTTACGCATCGCAGTGACATTCTTGTTCAGGGGCCCGGTCGTTCAAAAATTGTCATTGGCGCGGATTATCCACAGGACAGGGCTTTAGCGCTGATAATGGAATCTGTGTTGGGCCTAGGTGGTGCGGCCTGCGTTTGCACAAGCAGTGTCATTGTAGAGGGAGACGCAGCGGCTTTCGCCCGGGCGTTCTGCCTTTTTTTGTCGGAAAAAATGAAATGCCCGCGTCAGCGCGAAGAGTGGCTTGCACGTTTATCGGCGCAGCGCTTTAGCTGGTGGCGTGAAACGCCGCGCCGGCCAGAAGGGGGAAGCCGCAGGTAGCGGATGAGAAGGCGCTTCAGGCGCAGGATAAGGCGGCCCGGAAAGCGGAGAGGGCCCGTCAGTGGGCGGAGGAGCAGACAAGGGTGCGCGCGGCGCTGAAGGCTGAAAGGCACAGGCCTGCACCAGAGCCTGTGTACCGGAAGGTGATGCCGCCTGATGACGCGCTCGCGCTCCTGAAGGGCTGCTGGCCCGCCCTGGTGGTGGAGGGTAAACCGCAGCTTCTGGCGGTCGGTATCCGGGAGGCGATGCTGGCAGACATTCGTGAGCGCGGGCTGGGTATCTCCGGGAAGGCGCTGAAGCGCTGCCTGTCGGCGATAACCCGTTCAGAGGTATACCTCAATGCGATGACGGCGGGTGCCTGGCGTAAAAACCTTGCCGGAGAACCGGTAGCGCAGGTGGGAGTTGACGATGCTGCCTTTGCCGCAAAGCGTAAGGCACAGGAAAGCAGGAAGCGACAGCGCAGGGCGACCAGGGAGAGAGCCGCCTGCGGCGTGACGAGCTAAGCGCGATATACAGCACCACTCTGACCGGACGAAAACGACGGAATATAACGAATTTCTGTCGTTTTCGTTGCCCGCCACCGAATGAATATAACCAAATCTGCTCATGGATGTTTCGTTATGCCGGTTATGAAGCAGGTCGGCATTACATCCTGGGGAAGTTACTTTATTCAGTTCGAATTCAAACCTGCACCATGTCTGTTATGGTCTTATATATAAATAACGTCATTATTATCACCAGCTCAGCCAGAGTAACAATTGAAGGGGTGAGTGTGGTTAATATGCGCGGAGAATTACGAATGCGAAAAGGAGGGGAATAAAATGGTGAAGATAACGATTGAATATCGGGAGGGAGCGTAATGATGAATGCCGGCGCAGTGTTGTTCATTGTATCCCTGCTGATACTGGCATGCCTTCTGACCCGCGTACTGCCGGTAAGACGGTCACGGTCTCCGCTTATCAGACGACTGAAGGAGGCGGGCATCAGGCCGGGTGACACCGAAAAACTGATGGCCGGCGGCGTTTTCTGGAAGCGTCAGTCGCAGCTGATGACCGACCGGGAGGTGCATTTTATGCAGGGGCTCTTCCGGACGGTGGACATGAGGCGGTGGTATCTGTGCCCGCAGGTCCGGGTGGCTGATATCGTGCAGATTACGACGCGCGTCAGGGGCCGGAGCCGTACGTGGTGGAAGCTTTTTCACATGGCGGCACGGTGGCACTGTGACATGGTTATCGTTGACCGCAGGACGTTTCGCGTGGTGGCCGCTGTGGAGCTCGATGATGCGTCCCATCTGAAGAAGAGTCGCCGCAGGCGTGACATTCTGCTGGACGAGGTCATGCGCCAGGCGGGCCTGCCGCTGCTTCGAAGCCGCGATGCCCGTGAGCTGCAGGGAATGATACGGGACTTTCTGACAGCGTACGCGGCTGAAGCCGGAGTATCCGGTGAGTCAGATGCCGTCACTCAGCAAAAGGCGGGCTGAATGATTAAATTAAGATGCGCTTAAATTACTCCCTGCCCGTATCAGTCCGGAAATAAAAATTCCACACTAAGAAATTGCGATTTAATACTTGTAATTACAAAATAGCTGAATTTCAGCGATAAGCTTGTGCTGGTTTTTAATTACCATCCCTCGAAAGTTAAGTTTGAACTTCAGTTTTTAATTGAAAAGGTGATTCATGAAATTAACTAAATATACCGTAATGGTGTTTTTCTGCTGTCTGATTTTACTGTTTGCCGGTCTGGCAATAAGCAGCGTTCAGTCTGAGGGGGCCGGTTTGAAAACATATGTGTTGATGAGCATGCCGTTATTTCTCTGGATGGTTTATCAGCGCGTTACTGCGATGACTGCAAAGGCCCGCCCCCGTGAAAGCGATGAGGTCACCTTCATGAGGATGGTGGAGCAGGTTCGGCAATATGAAGAGGCAGAGCGCGTGGCCGGTGGTAGCCGGCTTCTGAAAGGTATTCTTGAGTGTCGCGGGGTGGCACGGGCGATAAGGCGGCCTGAGTGCGAAGACGCATCCCTGACGCTCAGCCGGGTGGCTTACATTGAGCAGCTGATGAATGCCCTGGTTCCCGGGCTGTGCAGGAGAATGCCGGGAGGTGAGCGGCAGATGTGGATGCGGATGCTGAACGAACCGGCCCCTGGTGAAGGCGCTGCAGGTGAGCGCCGCACCGCAAAACCCGCCATTCAGGCCGCGCCGGGGAATGAGAGGGAGGGATTGCGCCTGGTATCCGGAGATGCGGAGTGGGTGGAAGGAGGTAAATCATGAGTTTCTTCAGCTATTTCCGTCTCCGCGCCGCGCAGCAGGTACTGTGCGTCTCTTACAGCGTGCCGGTGGCGCTATTTCTGACAACGGCGTTCTCGTCATTCGGTACGTGGTCCGTTTCGTTGTTCTGGGCATGCCTTACGGCATTGATGGTACTCACATGGGGCGGGCTGGCGCTGTACACGCGGGAGGCTGACCGGGTTCGCAAGCTTGCTGCCTCGCGGGAGGCCACCATCCGCAAAGGTAAATGTGTCGTTGTGGCCAGGATGAAGGCGCATGAGAAGGCACAGCTGATGTGGGAGGTGCTGCAGGACGATGATGTTGTCCGCCGTCAGCTGCAGGCGTGGGGGCGCTGCATCCTGCGTTATCTGACGCTGAGCTTCCGGTATCTGCCGTCTGTCGTTCTGATGGCCGCCTGCCTTGTGTTCTGGCTGGAGCCTGAAGAGGGCGTGAAGCTGGTCGAATCTATCAGGAAGTGCCCGCCTGAAAGCATTGTCCGGTGGGCCGCGGGAGGGCTGACTTCAATGTATCTCATCACCGGACTGGGCTGGATAACGTGTGACGTCGTTCTGAACCGCCTTCCGGTTAACTGCTTTCGAGAAGCACTGCTGGCGAAAGTGGCGGCGTATCAGCAACACAATGGCGATGCGTTCTTTTCTGGTTCGGATGCGGCGGCTGTGAATGCTGAACTCAGGGAGGGCGAAAAATGATTGTTCCCGTCAAGGCTGACCGTGACCGGCTGGGGTACTGGTCGCACCCCGCGTATGCCCGCAGTGGCTGTAAAACAGCGGCAGATTTCAGCTGCTGGCTGAGGGCTCACGGCCTGCAGTGCTTCGTGATGACTATGCGCGACGAGGCGCCTGAAGTCTTTGCTGCCGGATTTACCGATGAAGCGCCGGACGCACGGGGGTGGATACCCGAACCGCCGGACGATGACGGCTGGTTTCTGGGCTCAGTCCATGATACCGACGACGGGCCTGTCTGCTACTGGTTCCGCAATACCACAAAGCCCTGACGCCTCCGCCAGGCGTCGTTGTCCAACCCCGGCCAGCGGGTGAAAACGAGTTTCTCCCGCTGCCGGCGTTTCTGAATAAATCAGTGAAGGAAATATTGTGAAAATTAACCGTACATTCGGCAGATGGTGTCTGTCAGCACTGGTTACCCTTAACCTTTGTTTACCGGTGCAGATCGTTTATGCCGCGAGCACAGAGGCCGGGTTTTCCCCGGAAGGAACAGCCCTGCAGCTGGTTCTGAAAACCATCACGACCGCACAACATGAAATACGCCTGATGGGCTATTCCTTCACGTCGCCGGAGGTTGTCCGTTCGCTCATTGCCGCAAAACGGCGTGGTGTGGACGTCAGGGTGGTGCTGGACTGGAAAGCCAATGCCGGAAAGAACAACAGCGCAGGCAGAGCTGCCATGAACCTGCTGGCCGGTGCGGGTATCCCGGTTCGTACAGCCAATGCGTGGAAAATTCTTCACGACAAAGTGATTATCGCTGATGGCCGTAATACCCAGGTGGGCTCTTTCAACTATTCCCGGGCGGCAGACCGCTCGAACTCGGAGAATGTACTCGTGGTGTGGGACGACCCGGTAGTCGCAGCGAAATATCTGAAGCACTGGGGTTCCCGCTGGGCGCAGGGAACGGATTGGAAGCAGACGTACTGACGCGGTTACGTTCGCCTTTCAGCCAAAGACTGCGCGCCAACGCCGTCTGGGGCTGATTTAAAGTTAAGTCGCTGATTTTCAGAAACTGTAGTATCCTCTGCGAAACGATCCATGTTTGATCCTTGAGGAGGCAGAGATGTCGCGGTCTGAAAATGCAGTAACTTCCTCATCGAAACGTGCTTACAGAAAAGGTAATCCATTATCTGTGTCTGAACGACAACAAGCGCTGATGGAGCGCCGAAAAGAAACCCATAAAGAAATTAAAGTTTATGTTCCAACAGTTCTCAAAGAGCGTTTACAAAACCTGTGTGAGGCTGAAGGGATCTCTCAGGCAGAAATGATCAGCCGGCTGATTGCGGATGCAAGGGGCAACAGAAGTAAGTAACGTTATGGGTTAACATTCTTGAGTGCAGAATGGATCGGTGCTAAATTGCTGTCCAGAGTAAAGAAATTTCTGGCTGGCCACGCCATAAGGTGGCAGGGAACTGGTTCTGATGAGGTATCTACCCGGAACCAGAAAAGCAAAAAACCCCGATAATCTCTCTATTCTTGGCGGAGCAGAAGATTAACCGGGGCCTACTTAAACTGCATAGAAGCTGTTGCTCTATGCGGGGAGTATATGTGCATGCTCAGAAAACTGCAATACCTTCTGTGCTACCCGCTCCTTCCGTGCAACATAAGCGCAGGAAGGTGTGACTGAACGCATCCTTACAATTTCTCCGACCGGAGCGTCCATTGCTTCTGCCGGTGCTTACCGTCCTTCCCGCCGCGGCGAGTCCAACTCGCTGCGCAGGGGCCAGTCAAAGACGCACCGCAATCATCAGCCTGAATTCAACGGGAAAACGCCGCGCGGCATGGCCTCTAAGGTCGTGGCCTGCATCCGTCACCACGACTGGTGCCGCAATGCCGACCTGATTGCCCTGCGTCAGAAGGGCTACACCCCCTACAGCCGCATGTTCGACCGCACGTTTCGTCCAAAACCGATGCGCATCACCGCCCGTTCCGAGAGCCGCGAGGCCCTGAGCGCCCTGTCGCTGGTTCTGGCCGCAAACTGCGACTACAGCCCGGACAGCGAGTACATGTTTGAAGTGATGCTTCCGGTTGAGGACATGGCGCGCCGTATGGGCGTGCTGCACGTTTACGAAAGCGGTCGTAAAGCCTACGACGTGCTACTTAACGCGCTGCGCGTGCTCGAGCAGCTGGACTATGTAGTCGTTCACCGCGACCGCGATGCGGACTCCGGCCAGAACAAGCCGATGCGCATCTTCCTGACCGAATCCTTCTTTACCTCGCGCGGCATGTCCGTGGAGGACATCCGCACCTGGCTGCACCGGTACCGCCAGTGGGCGGTAGCCTCGGGCATCGCGGAGTCCCTGCGCGATAAATACGCCCGTCACCAGCTGAAGATGGCCCGCCTGGGCATCAACATCGACGGCCATCACTCCCTGAAGAACCGCCTGAAGCAGATAAAACGCTGGGTCGTCAGCCCCGAGCTGCGCGCCGAAAAGCAGCGCGTGACCTCTGACATTGAGCGGGCGCTGGATAGTCACGCCGGTAAACTGCGCCAGCTGCGTCCGCGTAACGGATCTGACCGCTACCAGAGCGCATGGGTTCGCTGGTCATCGAGCACTGAGTGTCCTCCCTCAAAACGCTTTACGCTGGAAGCTGCTGTCAAGGCTGAGCATCCTCAGCTGCACGTGACGGACGCCGAGAAATACTTCAGGCTGCTGCTGGAGCGTGCCGGCGTTACCCTCTGAAAGACACACCCTGTTAAATTACCGCGCCCGTCGCGGTCTCTGTGCTGGCGCTGAACGGTAAATCCGCGCCCGGCAGGGATTTCCACGCCTGAAATCCACCCTGCGGCACATTCATGGTCACCATTTCCATCCCCCACCCACTGCTGCCGGCAGCAAAGGGCAATAAACAGTCAGTTAACTTCGAACACCTGATGGTAACCCGGCCTTTGTTGCAGTTAACTTCGAAACATACCCCAGCCCTATGAATAAATTCGAACGTTACTTCTGAACAAAACATGCTTTCTAAAGAAAGAGTACCCGGAGCCTGCTCCGCAAGGCTTCAGGGTAGCTCTCTTCGCTTTGCTCAGAGCGAAATACCGCGCCAGTCTGAAGACCCCCACACCTGGTCAAAAAGACAGAAATAGCTCCCCGGGAAAAAACCCGGGGCAGAAAAAGGGGCAGGCGTGACGCACCGAACTCACGCCACATCAGCCCCGCTGCAAAGCCGCGCCGCCCCGGGCCAGAGGCCCGGAACCGTGTGGCTTTGATACCGGGTGTTGTAACTATCTTTTTGTGGCTTTGAGAGGTGTCGCTGAAGCTGTCTTTTGTCTCCGACCGGCAGGCTACTGCGTCGCTGTCAGACCGCTGCTTAAGAACGTCTGGCAGGGAAGGGTTGGGTTTGTGGCACCGTGAGGCCCGTAACCGGCTTCGCCGGGCTGACGGCGCCACCTGGCATCCGTGCCGTCCTTAACCGCTTATGGCGCCTCCATGCCGCTGACGCGGCATTCAGTGAGGGGCTGCGCGCTGCTCGCCCCTCTGCAGGCAGCCGGGTTTTCAGGTTCCCGGTTCACGTTTACAATTACCTGCATACACGCCGGTTAACCCAAAGGACAAACAGATGGATAACGGAAACCTCAACGCCAGCCACCTCGCCTGGTGCGGACTGGTGGCCCTGCAGAACGCCCGCGCTGACGGGCAGGTAAGCTCGCCGGCGCAGGAAAACCTGTTTCTGGTCAGGTGGCTGGCGCTGGCGGAAAAACAGCGCAGGTTCAGCAGGGAGCTGGCCAGCGACATCAGCTGGTTACTCAGGGAGGGAAGAAGCCAGGGCGTGCACGCGGACCTCCCCGGGAAGCTGAACTACCTCTGGCGCGCCGGCAGCGGCAGCCTGAAGGCGCAGAACGACCTTTACCGCCTGCAGCATGCCCTGAACGCGGTGAAGATGACCGGCTGGGTGTATATGGTCCTGTCGGAGAAGGAGTGGAGCGGGCGCAACAGGGTACGCCTGAACCCCGCCGTGTCGGGAATCTACATTAACCGGGCAGCCCTGGACAGCGGGTTTGATGATGAGGGAAAGCAGCGTTACCCGCTTCCCGCGCGCATCAGCGGGAACCTCACAGGGCTGGACGTGCTGCTGAAGCGTTCGGGCTGGTGCCGTGAGCCGGTGAACGGTGATGACCCGATGCTCCACAATCTGCTGGCCCGTTACGGGGGCGAGCATTTATGATTTTTATCTGCACTGCATGATTCTGATGCGGCGTCTCGTATCAACCTCAAGCCAGTTTAAATCGCGCGGTAAGAAGCGAAAACACAGGATGCCCCTGATGCACGGGGCTGGAGAATGGTTAATCTGTTGCGGGATACCGGCGGGGAGATATAAAATGTGTTTCCGGCCAGCGGTGACTTTATTGTTTGCGTACCGTCTGGCCGGATTTCCCTGGTGTTGGCCGTCTTGGCACCTGGCCGTAAGGCCAGGTTTTTTTGCTTCGACAGCTTACAATAATTGTAACTTACATAAGATTATTTGTAATTTATGCTTAAAGTCGGGGGTGGCTAAACTAAAGTACAGGTTTGACCTTCTGCCAGCCTGAGAATTCGTCCGGAGCTTCAATGTTTGCTTTTTTTTCTGAAAATAACACGGTCACCGACACGTTGCAGGCTTACATTGCCAGAAAACTTCTTCCCTACGGCGCGCCGGACTACGCATACACCGTAGTCAGTAAGAAAAACCCTTCAGAAGCTCTTATTTTCTCCAGTTACCCTGAGGAATGGGTCCGTCTTTACCGTGCCAACAATTTCCAGCTGACAGATCCGGTTATCCTCTCGGCCTTCAAAAGAGCCTCTCCTTTTGCGTGGGACGAAAACATCACGCTGATGTCAGACCTCCGGTTTACAAAAATATTCTCGCTTTCCCGTCAGTACAACATCGTCAACGGCTTCTCATTTGTGCTGCACGACCATATGAATAACCTTGCTTTGCTCTCGCTCATTATTAGCGAAAGTGGCCATCCGGCGCTGGAAAAGCGGATTTCAGCGGAACAGGCTTCCTTCCAGATGCTGCTCATCGATTTTAATGAGCAGATGTACCGGCTTGCCGGGGCGCGGAAAGGAAAACAAAGCGAAGCGGGATGCGGTAATGGTGGAGCCATCTTTACCCTGAGGGAGAACGAAGTGCTCTACTGGGCCAGCATGGGTAAAACTTATGCGGAAACGGCAGGGATTGCCGGTATATCGGTGAGTACGGTGAAGTTCCACATCAGGAACGTGGTTGTCAAACTGGGGGTCAGTAACGCCCGTCAGGCAATTCGTCTGGGCGTGGAGCTTGACCTTATCAGGCCGGCAGCCTCAGCGGCCAGGTAGTCAGTTCAGATGCCCGGATGCTCATGCGGTTGCTGAGTGGTTCAGCAAACCGGTTCTGATCCTGTTCGCGCGCGGGCAGGGAAAGCAGGTAAATTCGCTCTGTCCCGGTCAGATAAGCTTCTTTTAATACCGAAATTTGCCAGCCTGAGCGAAGCAGGATCCTGCACATCGCCCGGCTGACTATCGTATGGATGCAGGGGTAGCCATTCTTCCGCGCCCAGTTAATCATGGCGAGAAACAGTAGCTGACTTACCGGATAGTCCTTACCCAGAAGCTCGCGTGCGCGCAGTTTGTCCACGAAGAAGCGGCTTGACTCCGTGCCCTCAGCGGGCAGAGTAACCGCGCTGAAGCAGTCGTGGAATGTGTGCGTGATCATATTCGGCTGGCAGAGTGCCACAAACCGCACGCTGCATATCATCTGTCCTTTACAGACCCCCAGGATATAGCGCATCCCCGGTCCGTCAAACTCGTCCGATTCCATCCCCTGACTGCAGACTACGTCCCAGCCCAGACGATCGCTGAAGGTCTGTTTACGCAGGCTGTACAGCTCCGCGGCCCGGGTGGTCTTCAAATCTTCAAAGCTCACATCAAAAAAATCCAGCATTCCCTACTCCATAAAAAAGCGGCGACAGGCCGCACCTGGTATGATTTTAATGTTTTGATAACTCCTTTTCATGGATTTTATCTCCCTCCGTCCCATGTGCTGTCAGGGGGCAGTTTGGATGTCGGAAATTATTTAATCACACCAACCCGTAAGGGATTGATTTAGCGCCAGTGGCTATCGCTTTTAAATTATCGCATATTCCGTATCGCATTTAGGTTAACATTCTGTTTTCTGGCGATGTTACCTGACGATACAGCTGATCCGAAAAGCCTTCAAACGTCTGCACTATCCTGTTGATATTATGGCTCAATGTGTTCGCTGGTATCTGGCATACTCACTCAGCCTGCGAAATCCAGAGGAGATAATGGCAGAGCGTGGGATTATCGTTGACCATTCAACACTTCACCGCCGGGTCATTCGCTGGTACCGCTTCTGGATAAGGCCTTTTGTCGGCATAAACGTACCGCAGGACGACGCTGGCGAATGGACGAAACTAACGTAAAATCACAGGCCAGTGGAAATATCTGTACCGGGCAGCCGATACAGCAGGCCAGACCATCGACTTTCTGCTGACGGCTAAGCGGGATGCCGCAGCAGCCCTGCGTTTCTTTTGCAGGGAATTCGCCATCACGGTGCGCCGGAAGTGGTCTCTGTCGATAAAAGTGGCGCCAACACAGCAGCGCTGGCCACGCTCAACGCAGACAAACCCGATGAGAAAACGATTAGCATCAGGCAAAGCAAGTACCTGAATAATCTGGTTGGGCGGGACCACCGAAATATAAAACGTCTAATACGTCTAATACGTCTGATGCTGGGATTTAATTCCTTTCGCCGGTCGAAGACGATACTGGCAGGTATTGAGTTAATCCACATGATACGCAAAGGGCAGTATCGGCATCTGCAAGGGGATGGATTATCACCGGCAGAACAATTTTATCTGTTGGTTGCCTGGAAAAAAGTCAGTGCAACTTCTGCCGTCCTTTTGCCATTAATGCGACAGAACCAACAAATGTTATACAAATTCTCTCAGTCCTTTTTTAACAGGGGGGCTGATAAGCGTTTAGTATTTTAGGTGAAACTAAATGAGACAGCTTTTTCACACTGAGCTTTCTGGCGGAGGCTGCGCGATGGGTGAAGACAGTTTTTGTACTCAGCCCCATGGACTTAGCCTGTTTCTCTACGCTAATGCCCTCTAAAGCGTAATGCAGAGAAACGTATTCCATATCGGTAAGGTGAGGAGTGCCGATCTCCTGTTTTATACTGTAAAGCTCCCCCCGCCAGAGAAAATCCCCAAGCACGCCGTAGAACTCTGAGGTATGACACACTTCTATAAACTTTCTGTTTTGTATCTGAAAATATTTCGCGAGGGGCAAGAACCTGCTGTCGGATACGATGAGGATCCTGGATTTAACCCAGTATTTCAGCCAGAATGCAGAGACCACGTCCCTTACGGACCACGAAGCCATGCACACGATAATTAGCTCCTCCCTCTTCTTCCTGAAATGAAATCCCGCGTCGCACAATGCGGATATTGCGGCATTAAAATAATTATTCCTGCGTGGGAATGTCCGTATTTCCATATATCCAGAACCTCATCGTAAAGCAAAAAAATAGCCTGAACCGATTTGCAATCGGATTTAACTGAAAGCCTGCAACGATCATTTTATTACTTCTTGATAGTCTAAGGCTATCCCTGATGGTAGTTTGATCGACAATTCCGATCATAATAATTGATCTTGGTTAAGAAATCTCTTAAGATTTGCGCTGTGTCAGGCCTTCAGCCGGCTCAGTGATTCTGAAGTGCTGACAGTAAATTCATTAAACTCAGAGGGTTAATCAGGTCACTGGGATTTAGCAATGATGTCAGCCTGGGTCTTAAAGACGGTTGAGGCAGCCAGGCGGGTTTGCCCCCCCCCCGGCCAGTATTACAGGCCAGGAAACATCTGAAAAAATGTTGCGCATTCAAGCTGACGCAACGGGAAAATGTCTTAATTAACCGGGCCTGATCGCAGCTGTTAACTCCGGAGTCTGGGTTGGTTTAAGAAAAGCCCAAAACAGATTCAGAATAACTTTCAGCCTGTCTTGCGGGCGATAATGAGGGAATGACAGCCAGTTACCCTCAGACAAATAATTAAGGACTTATGGATGAGAATCTGGCCTTTCACCGGCGTCGCTTCATGCTTAATGGCAGTCTGTACTTCATTTCTTTGCCACACCGCACATGCGGCTATTTATGTATACCCGATGGAGACCACGGTCGGAGAAAGCGGCACGGCTCAGATAAGGGTAATATCCCAGAATGATGAAGTGGAGTTTGTTCATGGTTAGGAGATTGAATCGCATCTTTTAAGAGCGACTGACCATGAATTTCATCGCGCCCTACCCCTTTTATGACGCGGTTATGCCTGACCCTGTGTGTAAAAATATCGTTTCTGATGTATTTTTAACCTGAAATCTGTTTTTCAGGCGCACTGATCCAGAGCAGGCATCCGCAGCCATCGTTTTTTCGCCATCTGTTGCAGCCTGTCTGAGAGCATTTTTGTGGCGTGCTCACCCGCCACGGCACCGGCAAAACGCAGCCGGCCTTTGCAGAGGATGCACTGGTATGGATCCGTGCCCAGGAAACCTTTCATCAGCACCGCAAACCCGGGCCGCTTCGGTTTTTCCCGTGCCGTCATCGACAGCGCTTCCCAGACCTTCGGCAGCAGCGTGCCCCGCTTGCGGTTGGCCAGAAAGCCCGAGTAGCGCACCATTTTAAAATGGCGTGCCGGAACGTGGCTGATATAGCGGCCGATCATCTCTTCCTGACTCAGCGTCTGGCGCTTATGCTTTCCCGTGCGGTGATCGAGGTAATGGTGGACCACCGGGTTCTGTCGCATTAAGGCGTCGTCAGGTAACATACTGTTTTTTTTGTAATGTTGTCTGACCATGTCCCTGATCCAGAAATCCTTTAAACGACTGCATTATCCCGTCGATGTCATTGCTCAGTGCGTTCGCTGGTATCTGGCATATGCTCTGAGCCTGCGCAACCT
>Ga0308159_1003563_pt1 | contig 15509 bp, 16 predicted proteins | sample PhyCR1_FD_201040 | JGI IMG/M metagenome (GOLD analysis project Ga0308159, IMG submission 201040) | Phyllosphere microbial communities from UC Gill Tract Community Farm, Albany, California, United States - DLSLC.R1 | ecosystem: Host-associated > Plants > Phyllosphere > Unclassified | place: USA... | reverse complement strand
GCCACACCGGCCAGGACAGCCAGCGCGGCCCGTAGACCCGCGCCATGGCGCAGGCGAGGCCGATGACCGTACCGGCCGCCAGGGAGATCACCGCCAGCGTCAGGCCGAGGCCCAGCGCCGCCATGAATTTGTCCCAGCTCCGCCAGATCACGGACCAGTCGAAATAGTATTGGATCATGAATCCTGCCTGTCGTGCGCGGGAAGGTCGGCGCCCCGCATCGTCGCGGGGCGCCACACGTCACATCAGGCGAATTCGTTGGGGAAGCCCACCTTCGGCGTCGCCACCTCGATACCGAACCACTTCTTGTAGGAGGCGGCGAAGCTGTCGAAATCGACGCCCATCATCGCCTCCCGATAGACGGTGTTGACCCAGTTCAGCCAGATCGGGTCCCCCGGCTTTACGGCGGAGGCGTAGGAGTTGGGCATCCAGCCATAGCCGGCATCGACGAACCGGCCAGGCGCCTGCTGCATCAGCCACCGCATGGCAGACTGGTCGGACATGTAGGCGTCGATGCGGCGGGCATTCAGCGCCTGCAGCACCGCGTCCGGGCTCTCGAAGGCATCGACCTTCGCCTGGGGCAGTGCCTTGCGGATCCACTCCTCCAGAAACACGTTCTGCATGCCGCCGACGGTCACGCCGGCGCCGGCGGCCTTCAGCTCATCGAAGTTCTTGAACTTGCCGCCGCGGGCCAGCAGCATCAGGCTGACGCCTTCCCGGTAGTAGGGGACGGTGAACTCCACCTGCTGCGCGCGCCCGGCGGTCACGGTCATCCACTGGACGACGATGTCCACCTTGTCCGTGATCAGGCTGGGGATGCGGGCGTCCGAGCCCTGCAGGACGAATTCCACCTTCTCCGGGTCATCGAACAGGTTCTTGGCCAGCAGGCGGGCCATGTCGATATCCATGCCCTGCAGCTTGCCGTTGGCATCTTCGAAGTGCCAGGGCGGGTTGGTGCTGCCGGTGCCGACGATCAGCCGGCCGCGTTCCTTGATCACCTGAAGGCGGCTCTTGCCGACCGTCTGTGCAAGTGCCGCCGAAGGCGTGAGCAATTGCGCGGCGGCCCCCACCGCGGCGCCGGCGGCCGTCAGGCCAAACAGCCCGCGCCGTACCAGACCGGATGTAGTGTTCTGCTCATCCATCGTTATCAGCCCCCACGGGCACGCCCGACGCGGGCGCACCGTTACGGAAGGAGCACAGCAAGAAACCGGCCAAAGGTCACGCGGCACCTGCGAAGTCGTTGCGCGCCATCAATGCCGCCAGCCGGCGGCCGGAACCGGCCGCCATGGTCCAGCCCGTGTGGCCATGGCCGGTATTGGTCCACAGGCCTGGCACCTTGGTGGGGCCGATGCGCGGCTGGCCATCCGGCACCATCGGCCGCAGCCCGGCCCAGGTGATGGCGCCGGGGAAGTTCTCGCAATCCGCCAATTGCGGGAACAGCTGCGCCAGTCCCTGCGTCACCGCGCGAAGCCGCTGCGGCGACGGAGTGGTGGTGGTATCGCCCACCTCGGCCGAGCCGACGATGCGGTAGCGGTCCCCCAACGGCGTGATCACGAATTTCCGGGCGTCATCCATGATCGCCACGCGCGGCCCTTCCGGCCAGACGGAGCGCGGCAGGGTGACGGACAGGCCCTTCACCGGGAAGATCGGCATGGCGACCCCGACGCTCCGCAGCAACGGCACGCTCTGGCTGGCCATGGCGACGACGACGGCATCGGCCGCCATGTCGGCATTGCCGGAGTTGCCGGAGACCCGCACCGCCGCCACCCGGCCGCCCCTGCGGATGAGGTCCTCCACCGTGGTGTTGTAGTGGAAGCGCACGCCCTGCCCGGCTAGCCACGCCGCCAGCCCCTGGCTGAACTTGTTGCAGTCGCCGATCTCGTCCTGCGGGAAGGCCAGGCCGCCGGCGAACTTTTCCGCCACCGGGCCCAGCGCCGGCTCCCGCGCGATGCACTCGTCGCGGCTCAGCACCTCGGTTTGCAGGCCATCGGAAGCCAGGGCCAGATGCTCGGCGGCGGCGACGTCCAGGCTGCCCTGGTCCGGGAACAGCTTGATGACGGCATTGCCGGCATAGTCGTACTGCACGCCAGTGGCCTCGCGGATCTCCGCCATGCATGCGGCGCTTTCCATGGCCAGCTTCAGGTTGGCCAGGCTGCCAGCGCGGTACTGGGCCGGGCGCGCTGCGCGCAGGAAGCCCAGGCCCCAGCGCCACATCCGCGGCACGGCGGAAGGCCGCAGCAGCATCGGCGCATCCTCCTTGCCCAGCCACTTGAGCACCTTCGCCGGCACGCCCGGCGCCGCCCAGGGCGGCACGGAGCTGACATGGATGATGGCGCCGTTGCCCCAGCTCGTCTCCAGCCCCGCTGCCTCCCGGCGCTCGACCACCTGCACGTCGTGGCCGGCCTGATGCAGCCAATAGGCGCTGGTGACGCCGATGACGCCGGCACCCAGGACAATGATCCGCATCCGCCAAACCCCCGCGAGAAAGGCGGGATGGCAGCGCCTTGGCGCGCGGATTGCAAGACCCCGTCCGCCCTGCCCGCCGCCGCCGGGGCACCCTCTGGCGCGGATGGCAACGCTGCTCTATCGAAGACGAACCATGCCAAACCCCTCCCCTGCCGCCAGGACCGCCTACGACGCCATCGTCATCGGCGGTGGCCTGGTCGGTGCCGCCATCGGCTACGGGCTGCAACGCCAGGGCCTGGCCACCCTGCTGCTGGATGAGGGCGACATCGCCCACCGTGCCAGCCGGGGCAATTTCGGCCTGATCTGGGTGCAGTCGAAGGGCCTGGGCAATCCGCACTACCAGCGCTGGACGCGCGGCTCGGCCGAGGAATGGCCGGCGCTGGCGGACGACCTGCACACCCGCACCGGCATCGACCCCCGCCGCCACCAGCCCGGCGGCGTCACCTTCTGCCTGGGCGAGGAAGAGTTCGAGGCGCGCGGCGAATACATGGCGCGGATGCAGGCCGAGGCCGGCAATTTCGGCTTCGAGTACCGCATGATCCGCGCCGCCGAGGCACGCGACATGCTGCCAGGCATCGGCCCCGAGGTCACTGGCGTCAGCTGGACGCCCTATGACGGCCACGCCAGCCCACTGCACCTGCTGCGCGCGCTGCACACCGGCTTCACCGGCCTGGGCGGCACCTACCTGCCGAATGCGGGCGTGACGGAGAGCACGGCGGCACCGAACGATTTCAGCGTCTCCGCCGCCGGGCAGCGCTTCACCGCGCCGCGCGTGGTGCTGGCCGCCGGGCTGGGCAACGCCGCGCTGGCGCCGCGCTTCGGGCTGGAAGCGCCGGTCGTGCCGGAACGCGGCCAGATCCTGGTGACGGAGCGCACGCAGAACCTGCTGCCCATGCCCACCGTCAGCCTGCGCCAAACCGCGGAGGGCAGCCTGATGATCGGCGACAGCAAGGAGGATGCCGGGCTGGATACCGTGACGCAGTCGCCCGAGATCATGAAGACGATGGCGCGCCGCGCCGTGCGCTGCTTCCCGTGGATCGCCGAGTTGAACATCGTCCGTGCCTGGTCCGCCCTGCGCGTGATGGCGCCGGACGGGCTGCCGATCTACGACCAGTCCGAGCGCTTCCCCGGCGCCTTCACCGCCAATTGCCATTCCGGCGTCACCCTGGCCGGTACCCATGCCAACCGGCTGGCGCCGATGATCGCCGCCGGTGCGCTGGCCCCCGAGATGTCCCTGTTCAGCGCGAGGCGCTTCGATGTTCGCACAGCGGCCTGACCCGCGCCCCGCCACCGTGGAAGTCTTCGTCGGCGATGCCGCGCTGCGCGTGCCGGAAGGCAGCACCGCCGCCGCCGCCGTGATGCTGGCCGGCCTGCCCGCCATCCGCGAGACACCAGTGAATGGCAGCCCGCGCCTGCCCTACTGCATGATGGGCATCTGCTTCGACTGCCTGGCCGAGATCGACGGCGTGGCCAACCGCCAGGCCTGCATGGTCACGGTGCGGCCCGGCATGCGCATTGCGCCCCAGCATGGTGCCCGCACGGCGAGGGTGCCGGCATGACCGATCTCGCCATCATCGGTGCCGGCCCGGCCGGCCTCGCGGCGGCGATCGAGGCCGCTTCGCTTGGCCTCTCCGTCACCGTCATCGACGAGCAGCCGGCACCAGGCGGCCAGATCTTTCGCAATGTCGAGCGTGCGGCGGCGGACCCGGCTTTGGCCGGCGAATATGGCAGCGACGGCGCTGCGTTGGTCCGCCGCTTCCGCGCCGCCATCCAGGCCGGCGGCATCGACTACCGCGCTTCCACGACGCTGTGGCACCTGGATACGGTGGGTGGCGTGCTCTCCCTGCGCGGCGAGGGCGGCACCGGCAGTCTGGTCGCCCGCCGCGTGTTGCTGGCGACAGGCGCGCAGGAACGCCCGGTGCCGATTCCCGGCTGGACGCTACCGAACGTGCTGACCGCCGGCGCGGCGCAGATCCTGCTGAAGCAGGCCGGCGCCGTGCCGCAGGGCCGCACCGTGCTGGCCGGCCAGGGGCCGCTGCTGTGGCTGTTGGCGGACCAGCTGGCCAAGGCCGGCGCCACCCCCGCCCTGCTGCTGGAGACGACGCCGCGCGGCGCCTTACGGCAAGCGCTGCCGGTCGGGCTTGCCGGCGCCGGCTTCTGGCGCGGCCGCGCCATGCTGGCCAAGGGCGCCACGCTGATGGCGGCATCCCGCCGGGCCGGCATGCAGGTCATTCCCCACGTCACCGGCCTGCGGGCCGAGGGCGAGGGCCGGCTGCGGCGTATCACCTGGGATGACGGTGGCAGCACGGAGGCGGACACGCTGCTGCTGCATGAGGGTGTCATCCCCGCCACCCATGTCTCCCGCGCGCTGGGGCTGCCGCACCAGTGGGACGAGACGCAGCTGTGCTGGCGCCCCGAAGTGGATGCCTGGGGCGCCACGCCGCATCCGTTGCTGGCGGTGGCCGGCGATGGCGCCGGCATCGGCGGCTGGCAGGCAGCCACCGCCACCGGGGCCCTGGCGGCGCTGGATGCCGCGTGCCGGCTGGGCCGCCTGCCCGAGCATGCGCGGGACAGCCGCGCGGTACCGCACCGCCACCTGTTGCGCCGGATGCTGGCGCTGCGGCCGTTCCTGGACCGGCTCTACGCCCCCGCCACCGGCGTGCTGGCCCCGGCCGATGACGACACCATCGTCTGCCGGTGCGAGGAAGTGACCGCCGGCCAGGTGCGTGCCGCCGCTGCGCTGGGCGCCACGGGGCCGAACCAGGCCAAGGCTTATCTGCGCACCGGCATGGGCCCCTGCCAGGGCCGGATGTGTGGTACAACGGTCGCGGCGGTGATCGCGCTGGCGCGCGGCATCCCGATCGCCGAGGCCGGGGCGCTGCGGCCCCGCGCGCCCTTCAAGCCCATCACGGTGGGAGAGCTGGCGGACCTGCCGGCGGGCTGAGGCAGCGCCGCCGTCACCGGCGGCACGCTGCCAATCGCGACGACAAGGCCGTGCGGAATGAAACGGCTGCGCGGGAGCATCCCGCAAACGCGGCTTGCACGAACGGGCCTGCCGGTCCATCTCTCGGCCGCGCGAAAGGAACTATGGGCCGTGGCTTACGTCGTCACCGAGAACTGCATCCGCTGCAAGTACATGGACTGCGTGGAAGTGTGTCCCGTGGACTGCTTCTATGTCGGCGAGAACATGCTCGTCATCCACCCGGATGAGTGCATCGACTGCGGCGTGTGCGAACCCGAATGCCCGGCCGAGGCCATCTTCCCCGATAGCGACGACCGCGCCACCGATTGGGCCGAGTTGAACCGCGACTACGCGCAGTCCTGGCCGAACATCACCCGCAAGGGCGATGCGCCGCCGGACGCCGAAGAATGGAACGGCAAGCCGGACAAGAAGGGGCTGTTCGACCCCGCCCCCGGCAAACCCTAAGGCATCCGGCTTAGGCCTTACCGCCGAAGCCCTGGCTGAGACGTAGGGCGCCGGGTCGCCGCCGCCTGCCTCTCCGGCAAGCATCTCTCCCCTGTGGCAACCTGCCACGGCTTCGGGCTTTTCTGCCAAGCACACGCCTGCCCTGCCGCTTCCTTGGGCGGATGCCCGGCTGCGGGTGACTTTGCGGTAAAATCGTGCTATGCCCATGGGCTGGGCGGGATGAGCGGGCGTGCGTGCGCTGCCCCCGCCATTACTGCCATGGGATGCGGAGCCCGAAGCCGTCACGGCCCTGCCGTGACCGCCCCGACGCCGCCCCATGTGCTTCGCAGGAGAAGATTGCTCGGATGAAGCCACCGGCCGGCGCGAAATCCACCTCCCCGCAACCCGAGCCCCCCGTGGCCGCCAAGACCCCCGCCGCTGCCCGCCGCCCCGGCATGGCCGAGGACCAGGCTGCGGCGCCCGAGCCCTCCGTCGCCCCAGGCCCGTCCCGCCCCGCGCCGCCGCCCAAGCCGCTCGGCAACAAGGGTTCGGACTTCAAGGCGGGCGACCACGTGGTCTACCCGACCCATGGCGTCGGCCAGGTGCAGGGCATCGAGACGATGTCGGCCGCCGGGCTGGAGCTGAAGGTGATCGTCGTCACCTTCGAAGAGAACCGCATGACCCTGCGCGTGCCGCTGGGCAAGGCGGCCAGCGCCGGCCTGCGCATGCTGGCCAACAAGGACATGATGGGCGAGGCGCTGGACACGCTGAAAGGCCGTGCCCGCATCAAGCGCACCATGTGGTCCCGCCGCGCGCAGGAATACGAGCAGAAGATCAACAGCGGCGACCCCGTGCAGATCGCCGAAGTGGTGCGCGACCTGCACCGCAACGCCGGCCAGCCGGACCAGTCCTTTAGCGAACGCCAGATCTACGAACTGGCCATGGACCGCCTGGCCGCCGAAGTGGCCGCGCTGGACCGTACCGACAAGACGGCCGCGATGAACAAGCTGCTGGACTACCTGAAGCAGGGCTGAACCGCCCCGCTGGACGGACAGAAAGGCCCGGCCACCGAATGGTGTGCCGGGCTTTTTTTGTGGACGCTGGCGAGGAAGGCCGGGGAAGGAATTCCCCGGGCCCCTTCTTTTTTCTGCGAGTTTGGGACGGCGCTGCAGGACTGAGAGCGGACGCCCGTTGATGATTTTAATGGGCCACCAGGGCTGAGCCGTCGGTCGCCGGAGGTCCGGGACCTCCGGCGCACCCACCCGGTTCCCAGGCCCACCCTATCAACAGCCACGCCCGACAAACTCGAAAAAGAAAAGAAGGGGCCCGGGGAATTCTTTCCCCGGCCTTCCTTCTCCCGGCCCAAACCGGCCGCCCTCACCCCAGCAACGTATGCTCCGCCAGGATCTTCGCCCCCAGCAGGATCAGCCCCATTCCGCCCAGGCCTTCCGCCACGCGGCCCAGGCGCACGCCCAGGTAGCGGCCGATCAACATGCCGGTGGTGGCCATCAGGAAGGTGGCGGCGCCGATGGCCAGGGCGGTGCGGGCGATATCGGCACCGATGAAGGCCAGGGTGACGCCGACGGCCGCGGCATCGATGCTGGTGCCAAAGGCGGTGGCCAGCAGCAGCCAGAGGGAGTGGCGCTGGGGGCGTTCCTCCACCGGGCGTGGCGTGCGCAGGGCGCTGATGACCATCCGCCCGCCTACGGCGCCGAGGATGACGAAGGCCAGCCAGTGGTCCACGGCATCGACATAGGAGGCGGCGGCCAACCCCAGTGCCCAGCCGAGGACCGGCGTCAGGGTTTCCACCGCACCGAAGATCAGCCCGGTGCGCAGGGCTTCCGACCAGCGGGGGCGGTGCAGCGCGGCGCCTTTGCCGATGGCGGCGGCGAAGGCATCGACCGACATGCCAAAGGCGAGGACGAGGGTGGCGATAGGGGTCATGGCGCTGGTCTCTCCCGCACGGGGTGGGGGCGTGGCGGCTGGGCCTGCCGCACGCTCTCCCCCAGGCCTGCCAAGGAATGATCCGGCTGGGCCGGCGGCGCGATATCTACAACACTTAAACAACTGTTCAAGTGTTTTGGTGGGCGGCAGGCATGAAAAAGCCCCGGGGATCGCTCCCCGGGGCTCGTCTCGGTTCCGCTGTTGCGGGATTAGTCCCGGCGGACGCCCATGAACTGCAGCATCAACTGGAACAGGTTGATGAAGTTCAAGTACAGGCCCAGCGCGTCGAACACGCTGCGCTTGGCGGCGCCGTCAGTGCCCTCGGCATAGGCGTACTCGATGTAGTCCGCCTTGATGCGCTGCGTGTCGTAGGCCGTCAGGCCGACGAAGACGACGACGCCGATCACGCTGATCGCCAGGGCCAGGGGGCCGCTGCCGAGGAACATGTTGACGACGCCGGCGATGATGATGCCGATCAGGCCCATCATCATGAAGCTGCCCATCTTCGTCAGGTCAGTCTTCGTGGTGTAGCCGTAGAGGCTGACAGCCGCGAACATGCTGGCCGTGACGGCGAAGGTGCTGGCCACCGAGGCGCCGACATAGACGACGAAGATGTTCGCCATGCTGGCGCCCATCGTGGCGCAGAACACCCAGAACAGCGCCTGCACCGACGTCTTGCTCATCCGGTTCACACCGAAGGAGAGCACGAGTACGAAGGCGAGCGGCGCGAACATGGCGACCAGGCCCAGCATCGTCGGCTGCGTCGCCAGGCCGCGCGGGGTGCGCACGACGTTGAAGAACAGCTCGGACAGGCTGGTGTTGGCGATCACGTAGGACACGATCGCGGTCACCAGAAGGCCGGAGGCCATCCAGTTGTAGACGCGCAGCATGTAGGCCCGCAGCCCGGCATCCAGGGCAGCGGCATCGGTGGTCGCGGCGCGGCCCCAGCCAGGCGCGCCCGTGGTACGGTAATCGTTACCAAAGGCCATAGCGGCGATAACTCCTCCAACGCGGGCTAAGGGCCCGCATGATGATCCAATATGGACTATCCGTAATGTCGTTCAATCGGATTCGTGCGGGAACATCGTTCTTTCCCTGCTCTATCCGGTCGTTCTTGCTCATTCGTTACGCAGCAGGGGGGCCGGCCGCACCCGCAAGGCCAGCGCGGTGCCGGCGTAACCCAGCGCCAGGGTCAGCACCGTACAGCCCAACACGGTGATAGCCAGGGTCCAAGGCAGGAATACCCACTCCGTCTTCATGACAAATCGCGCCACGCCCCAACTGGCGGCGGTGCCGATGGCAGCGGCCAGCGTGCCGGCGGTGAAGCCGAGCAGGCCGAACTCCACCATCCAGGCCTTGCGGATCTGCGCCCGCGTGGCGCCGATGACCTTCAGCACCACCGCATCGCGCACCCGGCGGCGTTGCCCGGCGGCCATGGCCCCGGCCAGCACCAGCCCGCCCGCCAGCAGCGTGACGCCCGCCACCGCCGAGATTGCCGTGCCCAGCCGCTCCATCAGGGCCGAGACGGCATCCAGCGCATCCCGCACCCGGATGCCGGAGACGTTGGGGAAGGCATCCGTCACCGCGCGCAGCACGGCGGCATCCTGCGCCGCATCACCGCGCAACGTGGCGATATGCGTGTGCGGCGCGGAGGAGAGCAGGCCAGGCGAGGCAACAAGGACAAAATTGATGCCCAGCCCCTGCCACTCGATCTGCCGCAGGCTGGCGATCTTCAGCGGGATGTCCCGGCCCAGCACGTTGACGACGATCTCGTCGCCCAGGCCGACGCCCCAGCCCTGGGCCAGGTTGGCGTCCAGCGAGACCAGCGGCGGGCCGCTATAGTCCGGCGCCCACCACTGCCCGGCCACCACGCGGGTGCCGTCCGGCGGAGTCGCGGCATAGGTCAGCCCGCGGTCGCCCCGCAGCGCCCAGGAGCTGTCGCCCGTGGTCTGCACCTGGTCCGCCGGCACACCCTTCACCGAGACGATGCGGGCGCGGAGGGAGGGTACGCGCTTCACTTCCTCCACCCCCGGCAGGCCGGTGGTCAGGCGGTCGAACTGCGTCACCTGGTCGGACTGGATGTCGATGAAGAAGAAGTTCGGTGCCTGGGACGGGATCTGGTTGCTGATCTGCTGGCGCAGATTGCCCTCGATCAAGGCGAGGGCGGAGAGCGTGGTCAGGCCGATGCCCAGCGCCACCAGCAGCAGCGCCGTCGGCGCGCCGGGGCGGTGCAGATTGGCCAGGCCCAGCCGCAGCGCTGGCCGCTGCCCGGCCTTCACTCGCTTGGCCAGACCCATCAGGGCGCTGGCGCCCAGGCGGAACAGCAGCAGCGTCGCCGCCGCCGCGCCACAGAAGGCCAGGGCGAAGAAGGGCTGCTCGGCCGTGCCGACCACCAGGGCCACCAGGGCCAGCACCGCTAGGCCGTTCACCAGCAGCAGCGACAGGCGCGGGCGGCCGGTGCGCGGTTGCACCGTGTCGCGGAACAGCGCGGCGCCCGGGATCTCCCGCGCCCGGCCCAGCGGCCACAGCGAGAAGGAGAGCGCCGTCAGCAGCCCGTACAGCGCCGCCAGCGCCAGCGGCGCCGGGTAGAAGCCCAGGCGCGGCGGCACCGGCAGGGCGGCGGCCAGCATCTGCGCCGCCAGCACCGCCAGCCCCTGCCCGATCGCCAGGCCGAGGATGATGCCGAGCACGGACAGGCCGAGCACCTGGATCAGGTAGGTGGCGAACACCGTGCCGGCTGGCGCGCCCAGGCAGCGCAGGGTGGCGATGGTACGGGCGCGCTGGTCCAGCCAACTGCGCACGCCCGTCGCCACTCCGATGCCACCGACCAGCAGCGCCGTCAGCCCGGCCAGGGTCAGGAAGGAGGCGACGCGATCCAGCATCCGGTTGACGCCGGGGGCGGCCTGGGTGGCGTCGCGCACGCGCCATCCGCCATCGTCATGCGCAGCCTGGAAGTCCCGCGCGAAGGTGCGGGGCACAACGCCGGGCGGCAGGGCGATGCGGTATTCGTACTGCACCAGGCTGCCCGGCTGGATCAGCCCGGTGGCCGGCAGGGACGCCAGCGGGATCAGCGCGCGCGGGCCCAGCAGGGCGGGCGTCGCCACCTTGTCCGGCTCCACGCGGATCAGCGCGGCCAGGACAAAACTCTCCTCGCCGATGCGCAGGCGTTCGCCCACCTTCAGGCCCAGCCGGTCCGCCACCAGCGGTTCCAGCGCCACGCCGGCGGGGGTGCCGGGGGCCTCGGGGGTCAGGGCGGCGTTGGGTGGGTCCAGTTCCAGCGCGCCGTAGAGCGGATAGGCTGCATCGGCCGCCTTCAGCTCCACCAGGGTGCGCTCGCCACTGGGCGCGATGGCCATGGCGCGCATCTCGACGATCTCGGAGAGGCGGCCACCATGGCGGGTGATCCAGTCCCGCGCCTCCTGCGGCATCGGCCGATAGGTGACGCGGACGGAGAGGTCGCCACCCAGGATGCGGGCGCCGTCCTCGGAGAGGCTGGCCTCAGTGGCGGCGCGCAGCACGCCAACGGCGGCAATGGCCGCCACGCCCAGTGCGAGGCAGGCCAGTACGATGCGCAGGCCCTTCAGGCCGCCGCGCAATTCCCGCCGCGCGAAGCGGAAGCCCAGAGAAAGATGGTTGCTCATGCGGCGTGGGCGACCTGGCTGTCCTGGGTGATCAGGCCATCCGCCATGGAGAGCTGCCGCTCGCACCGGTCCGCCAACGCGGGGTCATGGGTGATGAGCAGCAGGGTGGTGCCCAGCTGGGCACGGATTTCGAACAGCAGGTCCATCACCATCATGCCGGTGGCGCGGTCCAGATTGCCGGTGGGCTCGTCGGCCAGCAGCAAGCTGGGCTCGGCCACCACGGCGCGGGCCAGGGCCACGCGCTGCTGCTCGCCCCCCGAGAGCTGGCCGGGGTAATGGTCCAGCCGGTGGCCCAGGCCGACGCGGGCCAGCGCCTTGGCAGCCTTCTCGAACGCATCCTTGCGGCCGGCGAATTCCAGCGGCACGGCCACGTTCTCCAGCGCCGTCATGGTCGGGATCAGGTGGAAGGCCTGGAAAACGATGCCCAACTGGTCCCGCCGGAAGCGGGCCAGCGAGTCCTCGTCCAGCTTCGGTAACTCGGCACCGGCGACGGAAAGGGTGCCGCCCGTCGGACGTTCCAGCCCCGCAAGCAGCATCAGCAGCGAGGTCTTGCCGGAACCGGAGGGACCGACGATGCCCACCGCCTCCCCCTTCCCCACATCGAGATCGATGCCGCGGAGGATGTTGACCTCCCCCCCTGCGGCGACCACCTTGAGGGAGAGGTCCCGTGCGCGGATGAGTGGCGGGGCGCCATCGTGTCTGGCGGAGGAGGTTCGGATGGGGTTCGTGGCGATGGACATGAACCACAAGGTGGGCCGCCGTGCCGCGCTGCAAAAGGCCGCTTTCGGTATCGGAATATTACTTTCCGCTGCCACGGCGGCTCGCGGGCCCGCCCAGGCGCAGCCCGCGCCGCTCAAGCTGATGATTCTGGGCGACTCGATCACCGCCGGCTACGGCCTGCCGGAGGCCGAGGCATGGCCGGTGAAGCTGGAAGCCGCGCTGAAGGAAGCGGGCCAGGCGGTGCGCGTGATCGGCGCCGGGGTTTCCGGCGACACCACCGCCGGCGGCAAGGCACGGCTGGACTGGGCGCTGGCCGATGCGCCGGATGCGGTGATCGTCGCCCTTGGCGGCAATGACGGGCTGCGCGGCCTGCCGCCCGCCACCAGCGAGGCCAACCTGGACGACATCCTGACCCGGCTGAAGGCGAAGAACCTGCCGGTGCTGCTGGCCGGCATGCTGGCGCCGCCCAATCTGGGCGCCGATTACGGGCGGGATTTCGCCGCGACCTTCCAGAACCTGGCGAAGAAGCATCCCGAGATCGTGTTCTACCCCTTCCTGCTGGAGGGCGTGGCCGGGGAGCAGGCGCTCAACCAAGCCGACCGCATCCACCCCAACCCGGACGGCGTGGCGGAGATGGTCCGCCGCATGATGCCGGCCGTGCGGGAATTGCTCAGCAAGACGCGGGGAGCGTGATGCCATGGTGCGTCTGTTCGTCGCCCTGCCGATCGGCGAGGGCCTGAAGGAACAACTGGCCGCGCTGGCCGGCGGCATCCCCGGCGCCCGCTGGGTGCCGCCCGAGAACTACCACCTGACCCTGCGTTTCATCGGCGAGGTGGAGAACGTGCTGGCCGACGAGTTGGACGAGGCGCTGGCCACCATCCGCGCCAAGCCCTTCGACCTCACCCTGCGCGGGCTGGACGTGTTCGAGAAGGCGGGGCGCATCCAGTCGCTCTATGTCGGCGTCGAGCGCTGCGAGCGGCTGCTGCACCTGCAATCGAAGGTGGAGACAGCCCTGCAACGCGCCGGCCTGCCGCCGGAGCGGAAGAAGTTCGCCCCGCACGTCACCCTGGCGCGCACCGACAAGGCGGCGCCGGACAAGCTGATCGCCTTTGTCCAGGCGCATAACCTGTTCCGCGCGCCGGCCGAGCGGATGGACCATTTCTGCCTGTTCTCCTCCCGCCTCGGGAAGGAACAGGCGCATTACGTGCCGGAGGTCGACTACGCTCTGGAAGGCGCGCTGACGCCCGTGCGGGCGGACGAAGAGTAGCAGGCCGCGTCCGGCGCAATGCCGGGGGAGAATTTCCGGCAATTCTTCCTTGGTGCCGCTGGAGGTTTGCCAGGCGGGCACGCGGTGCGCGCCAGGCCGAGGCCCACCGGATCGATCATCCACACGCATCGGCGGCTTGCGGTCCACGCGCCCTTCCCGCATCACTGCGCCCAACGCCATGACCCGCCGCCTGCACCTGTTCCTGTTGCGCCTGCTGGCCGTCCTGCTGATCACGCAGGGCGTGGCCGCGCCCGCGCATTGCCTGGAGCGGCTGGCGCGGGCCACGGCGATGCCGATCTGCACCAGCGGCGATGGCCTGCGCTACGGCCCGTCCGCCGAGCCGGACAATCCACTGGCGCATCACGGCGCCGATGGCTGCGCGATCTGCCACAGCCCGCCGCAGGGGCCGGTACCGCAGGCCCTGGCCTTGCCTGTGCCTGGCTTCGTCCTCGCCTCCGCCATGCCCGGGTGGCAGCCGGGGCAGACGCCCTTGCCCGGCCGGAATGCCGGCCCCTACGCAGCCCGTGCGCCGCCCGCGGGCTGAGCCGCACCTCCATCTTCACCGCCGCAGATGCCCGCCTTTCTTCCAACGGAGCTTTGTCCGTGTTTCATCGTCGTTTCCTGCTCGCCGGCCTGGCCGCGCTGAGCCTGGCCACCCCCGTCCTTGCCCACAGCTACAAGGCCGGGGAGATCGAGATCGGCCATCCCTGGAGTCGCGCCGCCCCCGTCGGCGTCACCGGCGCCGGCTACCTGACCCTGACCAACAAGGGCGCCACCGCCGACCGCCTGCTCAGCGCCCGCGCCGACATCGCCCGGGCCGTTGAGATCCACACTGCCAGCCTGGAAGGCGGCGTGATGCGGATGCGCCCTGTCGAGGCCATCGACATCGCCCCCGGCGCCGAGGTCGCGCTGGCCCCAGGCGGCTTCCACATCATGCTGATCGGCCTGAAGCAGCCGCTGGTGCAGGGCAACCGCGTCCCGCTGACGCTGGTGTTCGAGAAGGCCGGTGAAGTGCAGGTGGAACTGGCGGTAGAAGCTGCCGGCGCGCGCGGCGGCGGCCACCAGCACCACTGAGCGTGATCGGTCGGGGAGCGCACCCCGCGACCAGATCAAGCACACGGGCATCTCCGCCTCATCCCTCCGCGGCGGAGATGTCCTAGCGCCATGGCACCCTGGCCGTGGCCGATGCGGCCCATGCGCCAAGGGCCGGACTGGGCCGTGCCAGCCCAGCCTTCCGCCCGGCCGTTCCGGCGCCATCTCTCCCCCATGCCCGCCGAGACACTGGACCAAGCCGCCACCGCCGCCAGCCGCTGCACACTCTGCGCTCCGGTGCTGCCGCTGGGGCCGCGCCCGATTTTCCAGGTCAGTCCCACGGCCCGGGTGCTGATCATCAGCCAAGCGCCGGGGACCAAGGCGCATCTCAGCGGCATTCCCTGGCACGACAAGTCCGGCGACCGGCTGCGCGACTGGCTGGGAATGGACCGCAGCCAATTCTACGATTCCGGCCTGCTGGCCATCGTGCCCTCCGGCCTCTGCTACCCCGGGCGGCTGGCCGCCGGCGGCGACTCCCCGCCCCGGCCGGAATGCGCGCCGCTGTGGCACCACCGGCTGATCGGGCCGATGCGGCAGGTGCGGCTGACCCTGCTGGTCGGTACCTACGCCATCCGCGCCCATCTGGGCCGCAAGGCAGCCGCCGCGCTGGGCGAGACCGTGCAGAACTTCGCGGCACCCCTGGCCGAAAGGCGCTTCCCCCTGCCCCATCCCTCCTGGCGCACACGAAGCTGGGCAGAGCGGCGGCCCTGGTTCGAGGCGGAGGTCCTGCCGGCGTTGCGGCAGGCCGTTGGGCAGGCGCTGCGGGATGATGGGGATTCGGTGAAGGGCTGAAGGAAGGCCGGGGAAAGAATTCCCCGGGCCCCTTCTTTTTTCTGTGAGTTTGGCGAAGCGCTTCAGGACTGAGAACGGACGCTGCCTGATGATTTCAAATACAAGGCCACTAGGGCTGAACCCTCAGTCGCCGGAGGTCTAGGACCTCCGGCGCGCCCAGCCGTCGCTCAAGTACACCCGCTC
>Ga0308159_1003561_pt1 | contig 15512 bp, 11 predicted proteins | sample PhyCR1_FD_201040 | JGI IMG/M metagenome (GOLD analysis project Ga0308159, IMG submission 201040) | Phyllosphere microbial communities from UC Gill Tract Community Farm, Albany, California, United States - DLSLC.R1 | ecosystem: Host-associated > Plants > Phyllosphere > Unclassified | place: USA... | reverse complement strand
CTGATTATGGAAAAAGGGGTTCCGATTCGCTCTATCACGCGGTCCATCGCCGCGCTGAAAGCGATCAACCGCCACGGTTCGCTCTCCATGATGGAGATCGCCAAGGCTTCCGAAGTGCCTTACCCGACCGCCTGCCGCATCGTGCAGACCTTGCTCTACGAAGGCCTGATCGAGCAGGAACCCTCGCGCAAGCGCTACCGCGCCACCGCCATGGTCCAGTCGCTCGCCACCGGCTTCCAGCATGACGACGAACTGGTCCGCCTGGCTCGCCCGCACATCGTCGCGCTGACCAAGCGGGTGGGCTGGCCGGTCTCGATCGCGATCCGCGTCGGGCGCGAGATGATGGTGCGCGATTCCACGCACTCCAATTCCTCGCTGACCTTCGAAAACTACTATCCCGGCTTCACCCTGCCGATCCTCGACAGCGCGTCGGGCAAGGTGTCGATGGCCTTCGCCCCCGACGACGAGCGCGAGATGATCCTGCGCTTCATGCGCGTGTCGCAGGACATCGATCTCAACTACCTCGCCACCGCCGAAGTCAGCCTCGACGCCGAACGCATCCGCGCCGAAGGCTACGCCGTGCAGGGCCGCAACCACTTCAACCTGACGCCGGGCAAGACCTCGTCGATCTCGGTGCCGATCTTCCGCAACGGCCACTTCGAGGCGGCGATGACCATGGTGTTCTTCGTGGCGGCGATGCGGCTGTCGCAGGCGCTCGAAATGTACCTCGACGACCTCAAGGGCACGGCCGCGGCGATCAGCCACGACCTGTCGAACCCGGTGCCGATGGGCCACGCCTGACAAGGAACGGGAGGTCCGGCGGACCTCCCGCGATGTTCCTGCGGAAGAAGGGAGCGCCTGCGAGGCGCTTTTTTTGCGTGTGCAGCAGGCAATCTCATCATCCCGGCGCATGCCGGGACCGTGGGCGTTGCTTCAGGCGACACCTCGCGCCGGGCCACTGCTACGGGGCGCCCTACCCATAGTTGGGCTTGGCCCTTGCCCAAGGTCCCGGGTCGAGCCCGGGATGACGGTTGCGGCCGCGCGCTTACAGCCGCGCCGTGACCGCCTTCGTCTCCAGGTAGCCGTCGAGGCCTTCCTTGCCGAACTCGCGGCCCCAGCCGGACTGGCCGTAGCCGCCGAACGGGATGTTCGTCCCCACCGCGCCGTGGCAGTTGATCGAGACATGGCCCGAGCGGATGCGCCCCGCCAGCCGGTGCGCGGTCGACAGGTCGCGCGTCCAGACCGAGCCCGACAGGCCATAGGGCGTGTCGTTGGCCATGGCCGCCAGTTCGTCGAGGTCGGTGGTCTCCACCTTCATCACCGCCATCACGGGGCCGAAGATCTCCTCCTTCACCAGCGCCATGTCGGGGGTGCAGCCGGTGTAGACGGTCGGGCGCACGAAGTTGCCCGGCCGGTCCAGCCGCTCGCCGCCCGTGACCAGCGCGGCGCCTGCATCGCGGGCGCCGTCGATATAGCCCATGACCTTGGCGGTATGCGCGTCCGAGATCATCGGGCCCTGCATCGTCGCCGGGTCGAGGCCGTGGCCCAGCGTCATCGATTCGGCGAAGGCCTTGACCCCGGCGACCAGTTCGTCGTGCACGGAGGCATGGGCGAAGATGCGGGTGCCGGCCATGCAGTTCTGGCCCTGCAGGAAGAAGGTGGCCATCGCCACGCCGGGGATCGCCAGCGCCAAGTCGGCGTCGGGCATGATCATCACCGGGCTCTTGCCGCCCAGTTCCAGGCTGACCTTCTTGAGATTGCCCAGCGCCGCCGAGACGATCCGGCGTCCGGTGGCGGTGGAGCCGGTGAAGGACACCTTGTCGATCCCGGGATGCGCGGCGATCGCCGCCCCGGCATCGGCGCCCAGCCCGTTGACGATGTTGACCACGCCTTCGGGGAAGCCTGCGTCCAGCACCATCTGGCCCAGCGCCAGCACCGACAGCGGGGTTTCCTCCGACGGCTTGACCACCACCGTGCAGCCCGCCGCCAGCGCCGGGGCCAGCTTGAGGATGGCGGTGGAGAGCGGCACGTTCCACGGCACGATCTGGCCGACCACGCCCACCGGCTCGCGCAGGGTATAAGTCAGCGCCTCGGTCTCGGCAGCGATGTGGCGCGGGGGGGCGGTGGTGGTGCCCTCGATGCGCATGATGGCCCCGGCGTAGTAGTCGATCATCTCGACGCAGTTGGCCGTGGTGAGGCCGGCGATGAAGCCGGGCATGCCGTTGTCGACGATGTCGAGCTGGGTCAGCAGCGTGGCCCCGCCCTCCATGATCCGCGCCAGGCGGTGCATGAGCGCGGTGCGTTCGGCCACGGTCATGCGGCTCCACGGCCCATCGAAGGCGCGGCGCGCGGCGGCGACGGCAAGGTCTACCTCGGGCGCCCCGCCGGTCTGGACGCGGGTGAGCTCGAGGCCCGTCGCCGGGTCCTTCACCGCCAGTTCGCCGCTGCCTTCCACCCAGGCGCCGCCGATCAGCAGCTTGTGGGCGGAACCGAGGAACGCCGTGGTCTCCGGCGCGACCGCGTGGCCGTCGAAGGGAACCGGCGGGTTCATACCGGCACCGTGCGGCAATCGTAGGTGAACAGGCCGAGCGATTCCTCGTCCTTCATGCCTTCGAGGCCGAAGAAGTCGGTCTGCTGGCCCTGCATGCGGTCGGCGTTGGCGTTGCTTTCGGCCTGGATGAAGGTGGCGCGTTCGTGGCGTGCGGCTTCGTAGCGACCAAGACCCTCGGCGATGGTGGCACCGGCCGCCAGCGCGCGGGCGAGGACGACGCCGTCTTCGATGCCGCAGGCCGCGCCGTGGCCCAGGAACGGGGTCATGGCATGCGCCGCGTCGCCGATCAGGGTGACGTTGTCGTCGATGGTCCAGCTTGGCAGCGCGGTGCGGGCGTTGATCGCCCACTTGTACATCGGCTGCTGGCAGGCGGCGTCGATCAGCGTCTGCGCCGCATCGCACCAGCCTGCGTAGATCTTGCGGATTTCCGCCGGGTCGACCGGGGTGGTCCAGCCTTCCTCGTTCCAGCCGTCCTGCCGGGCGAAGAAGACGAGGTTCATCGCGGTGGAGCCGCGGATGTTGTAGCGGGTGATCATCGCGCCGGGGCCGATGATGATGCCGGGAAAGTCCGAGAGTTCCTGCAACTGCGGCGTCACCGGCACCAGGCAGCGCCAGGCGACGTGGCCGGTGAAGTGCGGCTCGGTGGTCTCGAAACGCTGGCGGATCACCGACTTCACGCCGTCGGCGCCGACGATCAGGTCGCCGGTCACGGTCGAACCGTCGACCAGCGTGACGGTGTTGCCCTCGCTGGAGACGACGCCCGCGCCGGTGCGCAGGTCGACCCCGGCGCGGCGCGCGGCGTTCACCAGCACTTCGTGCAGGTCGGCGCGGTGGATGGTGACGTAGGGCGCGCCGTACTTGGCGCGCTGGTCCGAGCGGTCCTTGGCGACGAGCGTGCGCCCGTCCTCCCAGTGCTGGATGCGCTGGCGGCTGGGCTCGACCCCGGCGGCGGCGGCTTCCTCGCAGGCGCCGATGAAGTCGAGGCCCTTCATCGCGTTGGGCGACAGGGTGACGCCCGCGCCGATCTCGCCGAACTCACGCGCGGATTCGAGCAGCGTCACCTTGAAGCCCTGCAGGGCCAGGGCAGCGGCCGCGGTCATCCCCGCGATGCCGCCGCCGACGACGATGATGGTCTCTGGCCGGCTCATGTCAGGCTTTCGATTCCAGCTGGCCCGGAATGTGGTCCTCGTGGTTCTGGAGATACCACTCGGCGATCTCCTCGCGAGTGGCCCACCACACGCCCGGCAGCGACTTCGCGTGCTCGATGAATTCGCGCAGCGCGCGCACCCGGTGGGCGCGGCCCGAGACGTGGGGGTGCAGGCCGACGTTCATGATCCGGCCGGTCTTGCCGCCTTCCTCGTACAATACGTCGAGTTCCTCGATCAGCGCATCGCGGAACTGGTCGGTGGTGAAGTTCTTGCGGGTGATGAAGGTGAAGTCGTTGATCTCGTTCGAGTACGGCACCGAGACGATCGGCCCGCTGGGCGTGCGCAGCAGGAACGGCTGGTCGTCGTTCATGATGTCGCAGTAGAAGGTGCAGCCCTGCTCGGCGAGGATGTCGGCGGTCTGCATGGTGCCGCGCAGGGAGGACGAGAGCCAGCCCTTGGACTTGCGGCCGGTGTACTTCTCGAACTGCTCGAGGCTGCGCAGGACGACGTCGCGCTCCTTCTCGGGCTGGTGGGCGAAGTTGGTCAGCAGCTCGCCCTGCTCCCAGTTGTGGGTCAGCAGTTCCCAGCCGCGCTCCAGCACCGCGTCGGTCATCGCCTTGCGGCGCTCGAAGGTGACGGCGTTGGTGGTGCAGCTGGCGGGCACGCCCAGTTCGTCGAACAGGTCGAACAGGCGCCAGATGCCCACGCGCTGGCCATATTCGCGCCAGGTGAAGTTCGGGAAGTCGGGCGTGTTGCCCGGCAGCACGTCGGGCAGGATCGCCGGACCGCCCGCGTAATAGGGCTTGTCGGTGTCCTTGGTGAGATCCCAGGTTTCGAGGTTGAACGTCAGGATCAGGGCGACCCGCGCACCGTTCGGCCACTTGAGGGGCTTGCGCTGCGGAAGGGGGACGTAATCGTATTCCATGGGGCAGATCTCGCTTGCGACGTGTTATTGCGACCGAACCATATTCCAGGCTGCCTTCCCCACCCCCGCGCCGCGAGTGTCCGCTCTGTGGTCAGCGGATCGGCGGCGGGGGCGAGGGCTTCATGGCACGTTGACGCTGATTCAGCGAAGCTGAATCAGAGCGGCACCGGCCCACTCCCCCACCCGGCCACCCACGGAAGTATGCCTGATGGGTGGCCGGGTGGGGGAGCGGGCCGGTGCCGCATCCGCGTTGGCGGATCAGACTACCCCAGCACCTCGAGCGCGACGCGCTCGGACGATTCCAGCGCGCCTTCGAGGCCGCGCGCACCGGTTGCGGTGTGCTCGCCGCAGAAGAACAGGTTGCCGGCCGGCCTGGCCATCTCGTCCACCCAGGCGACCTGCCCGGGTGCGAGGTACGAGAAATCGCCGGCATTGAAGCGTTCCTGCGACCAGCTGAAGTAGGAGTGTGCGCGGATCTTGCCCTTGGCGGCGGGACGCAGCGCCTCGATGCGCGAGACGACCATGGCCTTGGCGGTTTCCGCGCCCATGCGGTCCCAGTAGTTGGCGAGGTTGGCGCGGGCCTGGGCGATGAAGCCGGTGATCTGGTTCGGGTCCTCGCCGTAGCGCTGGGGCATCAGGTTGCCGAGCAGGCCGTCCGTCCACATGCCGGGCGCCTTGCCGTCCTGTTCCCAGAACGGGGTGTCGGCGGTAACGAAGACCATCGAGATCGGCTGATAGCCCAGCTGCGCCACGGCCTGCGCCTGCACGCCCGAAAGCCCCGGGTCGATCGCCACGTTGCGCAGCGCCGAGAACGGCAGCGAGCAGATGACCTTGGGCGCGGAGAACGTCGCTCCGTCGGCGCAGTGCACGGTGACGCGCCCGCCGTCCTGCCGGATCGCCACGATCTCGCGGCCGAGCAGGAGGTCGCCCTTCATCTGCTTGGCCAGCGCCATCGGCATCAGCAGGTTGCCGCCCTTGACCGCCAGCGACTTGGGGCCGGCCGCCATCTGCGCCTTGACGAACCCGTCGTTGTATTCGGTCAGCAGGGTGGAGACGTCGTAGGCGTTCATCCCGTAATAGGGCGACACGTCGTAGGCCAGGCGGATCGCCTGGTCCGAAAGGCCCTGCTGCTTGAGGAAATCGTGCAGCGGGATGTCGAGCTTCGCATTCACCGGATCGTGCCAGGCGTTCCAGTCGTCGAGCCGGGTGTGCTTGGCCACCAGCATGCCGACCAGTTCGGCGGGCATCACCGATTTCAGCGCGTCGGGGAACGGGTTGCCGGGGAACTTCGCCCATTCCTCGCGGGTCAGCGCGGTGTCGCCGATGTAGAGCAGCGAGGGCGGGCCGATGCGGTAGCGGGCGCCCACTTCCTGCATCTCCACCCCGGCGCGCGCGGCGATGTCGAGGCCGCGGCCATAGCCCTCGCCCATCGAATTGAAGCCCATCTCGGGATAGCCGGGCTGGTCGAGCAGGGTCATGATCCGTCCGCCGACACGCTCGCGCGCTTCGATGACCGAGACGTTGAGCCCCTGGTCCTCGAGCAGCCACGCCGCCTGCAGGCCGGAAATGCCGGCGCCCAGCACCAGCACGTCGGGCTCGCCCGGGCGCGCCTTCGCGGAAGCCGCGCCGCCCGCCTTCGCTGCTGCCTTCGCCGTCTTCGCCGAAGCCGCGAAAGGCACGGTCGAGGTCAGCGCCCCGATCCCGAATGCCGCCGCGCCCAGCGCGAACCTGCGCCTGTCGATCGCCATGTCTGCTCCTGTTCCAGTCTTGTGCGCAGCCCGCAAGTATGCGCGGGGATTAGCACCAGAACGAACGCCTACAACACCATTCCCGGCGGGATCGCCGATAGCCGCGCATCACCATCAGGCGGATAGTCGGGCCTCGCCGGCCGACTTTGCGCCGGGCCGGGATAGCTTCGGCGCCAACCTTCCCGGGCGCCGCCTGCCGGGCGACCTGCCGCATAAGGATCGGAACGAACGTGCCGCGAATGCTTCGCCTCCTGCCCGCCGCGCTGCTGGCGCTCACCTCGCTGACGGCCCTGCCCGCCGCCGCCCAGACCGCCGCGCCGGCTCAAGCGCCCGCTCAGGCGCAGGCCCACCCCTACCTGACGGTGGCGCAGCTGCGGAAGATGTATGCAGACCGGCAGAGCCGCTACCTGACCGTCGGCGGCCTCACCATCCACTACAAGGACGAAGGGCCCAGGGATGCCCCGGCGCTGCTGATGGTCCACGGCTCCGAAAGCAGCCTGCGCACGTGGGACCGGATCGCGGCCACGCTCAAGGCCCGCTACCGGGTGATCCGCCTCGACCTGCCCAGCTACGGCCTGTCCGACGGGCCGACCGACGCGGCGGTCAAGGCGCTGGTCCCCACCGACGTGCCGATCGCCCTGCTGGACAAGCTGGGGGTGAAGAAAGTCACCTTCGTCGGCGTCTCCAGCGGCGGCACCATGGGCATGTACCTCGCCGCGCGGCGGCCCGACATGGTCGAGCGGCTGATCCTGTCGAACACGCCTTCGGACCCGGTCGACACCAGCCATCTGGTCATGCCCAAGCCCTTCCTCGACGCGATGGACCGCGCCAAGCAAACCGGCTTTCGCGACCAGGATTTCTGGGACCAGTTCCTCGGCTACTTCGCCGGCGACGCCAGCCGCATTTCCGCGCAGACCCGCCGCGAGTACTACGACTTCTACCGCCGCGTGCCGGAGAAGAACCTGATCGCGCTGATCGCCCGCATCGGCGACGGCAAGCAGGCCACGATCGAGATGGCCAAGGTCGACAAGCCCACGTTCCTGATCTGGGGCGGCGCCGATCCGCTGCTGCCCGAATCCGCGCTGAACGCCATCGTGCGCTACCTGCCCCATGCCAGGATTTCCAAGGTGGTGATGCCCGACGTCGGCCACTATCCGCCGCTGGAAGTGCCCGATCGCTTCGCCCAGCTGATCGCCGCCTACGTCGAGGCGGGGACGCCGGTGCTCACCCCCGGGCAGCCCTGACCGCGCCGCGCTTCGCCGCTCTGCGGAGAATACCTTCGCGCCGGTCGACCCCGCCTGCGTTTTCGCGCTAGTGCGGGGAACCATGACAGAACCGCGCACCCTCTACGAGAAGCTGTGGGACAGCCACGTCGTCGCCGAAATGCCCGGCGGCGCCAGCCTGCTCTACATCGACCGCCACATCGTCCACGAGGTGTCCAGCCCGCAGGCATTCGTCGCCATGCGCGAGAGCGGGCGCCGCTTGCGCCGCCCGGAGACCCACCTCGGCGTGGCCGACCACGCGGTGCCCACCCGCAGCCGCGGCGGCGAGATCCCCGATCCGCAGGCCCGCGCCCAGGTCGCCGAACTGGAAGGCAACGTCGCCGAGTTCGCCGTGCCCTATGCCGACCTCGAAGGGCCCGAGCAGGGCATCGTCCACGTCATCGGCCCGGAGACCGGCTTCACCCTGCCCGGCACCACCGTCGTCTGCGGAGACAGCCACACCACCACCCACGGCGCGTTCGGCGCGCTCGCCTTCGGCATCGGGGCGAGCGAACAGGGCACCGTCATGGCCGTGCAGGCGCTGCCGCAGGCCCGGGCCCGCACGATGAAGGTCGAACTGGTGGGCAAGCGCCATGCGCTGATCGACGCCAAGGACATCGCCCTGGCCCTGATCGCCAAGATCGGCTCGCACGGGGCGGTCGGCCACGCGGTCGAATATGTCGGCGAGGCGCTGGCCGGCATGGCCATGTCCGAGCGCATGACCCTGTGCAACATGACCATCGAGGCGGGCAGCCGCATGGGCCTCGTCGCGCCGGACGAAGTGACCTTCGCTTATCTAAAGGGCCGCCGCCTCGCCCCGAAAGGCGCGCACTGGGACGCCGCCACCGCGTATTGGCGCACTCTCGCCAGCGATCCGGGCGCGGCCTACGACAAGGTCGTCACCCTCGACCTTTCGGCGATCGAGCCGCAGGTCAGCTGGGGCACCAGCCCCAACCAGACCCTGCCGATCGGCGCCGCCGTGCCCGACCCGCAGGCCATCGCCGACGCTTCCGAGCGGCGCGAGACCGAGAAGGCGCTCGCCTACATGGGCCTCACGCCCGGCGCGCCGCTGACCAGCGTGGCGATCGACCATGTCTTCATCGGTTCGTGCACCAACGGCCGGATCGAGGACCTGCGCGCTGCCGCCGCCATCGTCCGCGGGCGCGCAGTGGCGCAGGGCGTGCGCGCCATCGTCGTCCCCGGCTCCGCCGCCACCCGCGCCCAGGCCGAGGCCGAGGGGCTGGACGCGGTGTTCACCGGCGCCGGCTTCGAATGGCGCTTCGCCGGCTGCTCGATGTGCGTGGCGATGAACGACGACCGCCTCGCCCCAGGCGAGCGCTGCGCGAGCACCTCGAACCGCAACTTCGAGGGCCGGCAGGGCCCGGGCGGCCGCACCCACCTGATGAGCCCGGCCATGGCCGCCGCCGCCGCCGTCTCCGGCCACCTTGCCGACGTGAGGGATTTCGCCTGATGCCCGCCCAGCCATTCACCACCGTCTCCGGCCGCGCCGCCGTCATGCGCGAGGAGAACATCGACACCGACATCATCTTCCCCGCGCGCTTCCTGCTGATCACCGCCCGCGCAGGCCTCGGCGAATACGCCTTCCACGACCGCCGCTTCGACGGTTCGGGCGCGGAAGTGCCCGGCTACGTCCTCAACACCGCGCCTTTCCGCGATGCCCCGGTGGTGGTCGCGGGCGCCAACTTCGGTTCGGGCTCCAGCCGCGAGCAGGCGGTCTGGGCGCTGGTCGGGCGCGGCATGAGGGCGGTGATCTCGTCCAGCTTCGGCGAGATCTTCTACTCCAACTGCCTGCGCAACGGCGTGGTGCCGATCCTGCTTTCCGAGGACGAACTGGCGGTGATGATGGACGCGGCCGAAACCGGCGCCGCCTTCACCGTCGACCTCGAAGCGCAGGAACTGCGGGTCGAGGGCCTGCCCACCCGCACCTTCGAAGTCCCCGCCGAGCGCCGCCTGGCGATGCTCAACGGCTGGGACGAAACCGACCAGATCGTCAACCAGTACGGCGACGAGATCGCCGCTTTCGAACGGGGCCAACGCGGTATACAGCCCTGGCTCTACCCAGAGGAACACGACGCATGAGCACCGAGGAAGAACTTCTCGCCAACTACAAGAAGGCCTACGACAACCGCGTGGGCTTCGGCGCGCGTCCGGCGCTGCTGATGATCGATTTCTGCCAGGCCTATTTCGAGCCGGGCAATGCGCTCTATTCCGAAGTCGACGAGGCGCTCGCCTCGGCCCTGCGCGTGCGCGCCGCCGCCCGCGCGGCGGGGGTTCCGGTGATCCTGACCAACGTGGTGTACCACCCCTCGGGCATCGACGGCGGCCGCTTCTTCGAGAAGGCGATGCCGCTCAAGAACTTCCTCAAGGACAGCCCGATGGGCGCCTGGGGCCCGGGGCTGGAGCCCTTCGACGACGAACTGGTCATCTCCAAGCAGTATCCCAGCGCGTTCTTCGGCACCTCGCTGTCCTCCACCCTGACCGCCGCCGGGATCGACAGCGTGATCCTCACCGGCCTCACCACCTCGGGCTGCATCCGCGCCAGCTGCATCGATTCGATGTCCTACGGCTTCAAGACCGCCGTGGTCGCCGAAGCCTGCGGCGACCGCCACGCCGCCCCGCATGACGCCAACCTGTTCGACATGAACGCCAAGTACGCCGATGTCGTGAGCGAAGCGGAAACGATCGCGTTTTTGGAAGGCCTCAAGGGCTGAGGAGGGTTCAAGCGGGGTCCCCGCCTGCGCGGGGACGACGAAAGAGGGGGGAGGGGACGACGGGCGGGGTTAGTGGATACCGTCATCCCCCCAACCTCGTCGCCCCCGCGCAGGCGGGGACCCCGCTTAACCTCCCACGTTCACACCCGCTGCAGCGCCTCGAACCGGGCGCCCCACGGCGTGACAGCGCAAACACCGCGCCCCGGACGCAAGCCGTCATCCCCCCAAAACCTCGTCGCCCCCGCGCAGGCGGGGGCCCCGCTTAACCTCCCACGTTCACACCCACTGCAACGCCTCGAACCGCGCGCCCCACGGCGTGACGGCGCAAACACCGCGCACCCGCCCGTGGGGTGCCCAGTCGAACGCGGCCTCCTCGCCCAGCGTGCACCCGGCCTGCCGCATCCGCGCGGCGAAGTCGGCGAGGTCCGAGACCGGCAGGCGCAGCGAGGCCCAGCCCAGCCCCGGCGGCGCGGCGGCGGAGAAGTCGAGGCCGCCGCAGCCGAAGGCGATGATCTCCACCGAACCCTCCATGCGCCCGGCCGGGTGGTAGATGCCGATCCGCATCGCGGTGGACGGGGCGATGCCCGGCGGCAGGCCCATGCAGTTCAGGCCGCTGCCCTGCTGCCCGGCGAAACCCTCGGTCTCCTGCACCGCGCGCCAGCCGAGGTGATCGACGAAGACACGCCGCGCCGCATCGAAATCCGCCACCACCTGCGTCGAGTTGAACACCCACGAGGCCGGCCCGGATATCCCCTCGTAGCCGGTCAGCGGCGGGTGGACGCGCTCCATCAGCGCGATGCACAGGCCGTCGGCGTCCTTCTCCACCACCTCGCGCACGGCGAGCGGGCCGAAGTCCCAGTCGACCACAGGCGCGGGCGCCACGAAGCGCGCCTGTTCGAAGGCGGCGTGCAGCGCGTCGATATCCTGCAGCGCGCGCATGTTGATGTCGAAGATGCCGCCGGTGTCCCAGGCCTGGGCGCCGCCGCGCATCGCCGGGCGGCGCGGCAGGTCCAGCGCGACGAGCCGGATGGCCCCGCGCCGCGCATCGGGATGGCGCAGCAGGATTTCCTCTCCGCCCACCCCCGGATCGACGCCCAGCAGCGCCAGCGCGCCGGGCGGCACGGGGCCGCGGTGCCCCACCTCGTAGCCGGTCGCGGCGCATAGCCGGGCGGCGCTGTCCCCGCAGTCGGCGACGAGGCCGACCGCTTCCTCGAAGCCATTGTCCAGTGCGATCATGGCCGGCAAGGTCGCGCGGCGGCGCACGCTTGCGCAGGCCCGTCTCGCCATGCTCCGCCCTGCGGATAATCGCCGGCGCCGCGCATCGCCGGTCCCCCGCCGCCGTAGAAACGCGGGCATGGAACATGACGCCTATACCCCCGCCCCGCGCCTTGCCGGACGCACTGCCCTGATCACCGGCGCCGGGCTCGGCATCGGCCGCGCCTGCGCGGTCCGCTTCGCGCAGGAGGGCGCCGCCCTCGTCCTCACCGACATCGACGCCGACCGCCTCGCCGAAACCCGCGCGATGATCGAAGGCCCCGGCGAGCGCATCCGCGCCCACGTCGCCGACGTCACAGACGAAGCCGCGGTCGCCGCACTGGCGCTGGAGGCGGCGGCGTTCGCGCCGGTCGACATCCTGGTGAACAACGTCGGCGGCGGCCGGCCCGGGCGGATCTGGGACCTCTCGGTCGACGACTGGGACCACACGATGCGGCTCAGCCTGCGCTCGATGTTCCTGTGCACGCGCGCGCTGCTGCCGGGCATGATCGAGCGCGGCTACGGCCGCATCGCCTGCATGTCCTCGGGCGCGCGCAACGGCACCGTCTGGAATGCGCTGCACATGGGCGCCTGCGCCTATTCGACCGCGAAGGCCGGGGTGATCGGCTTCGTGCGCGACCTCGCGATCGAGCTGGCCGACAGCGGCGTGACCATCAACGCCGTCGCCCCGGGGCCGATCGACACCGAACTGGCCGGCCCCTTCCTGCGCGCCATGGAGGAGCAGGGCCTGCCCTACTCCCCGTTCCGGCAGGTGCCGATGCGCCGGCTGGGAACCCCGCGCGAAGTCGCCGACGCGGCGCTGTACCTGTGCTCGCAGGAATCCGGCTACGTCACCGGCACCACGCTCGACGTGGCGGGAGGACGCTGATCGCGGCGCCGGCGGGCAATGGCCATCCGACAGGCGAACACGATCCAGATTCGGCGTCAGTCTCGCCGCAACGGGGTCAATCTATCCATGTCACAAGCGCATGCGCCAATGAATTCACAACATACCAATACTGACAGCGCAATCAGATCTTCGTGAGGTTTGAGGACCCTTACCTGAGCCCAAGAAAGCCTGCCAACACATCACGCCGACAACCAGGAAAACATAACAAGAGCCAGCGATCATCAGAGGCGGGAAACAACAACCGCCCGGGATCTCCAGGCCGAAAAAACACAAGTTCGTACTGCAGGGACTTACATCAATGGAAAGGCGCGAAGCGCATTTTCCGCGATCAGAACTGAGGGAAAACATGACTGGAAATTCTCGCAACGCCCGACTTGCATCTACGCTTTCCATGATCGCCGTAGCCGGAAGCCTGCTGACCGCAGCCCCGGCGCTGGCCCAGGACGCCGAGGAAAGCCGCGTCTCGCTGCCCGGCGACATCGTCGTCACGGCGCGCAAGCGCGAGGAAGACATCCTCAAGACCCCGGTCACTGTCGTCGCCATCACCGGCGACCAGCTCGACGCGCGCGGTGTCAAGACGATGCAGGACCTCGCCGCCGCGACGCCCGGCATCAACATCAACGACAACTCGTCGGGCCACGCCGACCGTTCGTTCCAGCAGGTCATCCTGCGCGGCATGACCCCCTCGACCACGCTGGCGACCACCACCTCGCTGTTCATCGACGGCGTGCCGATCTCCTCGCCTTCCGCCTTCACCGCGATCAGCGCGCCCGAGCGCATCGAGATCCTGAAGGGCCCGCAGAGCGCCTATTTCGGCCGTAACACCTTCGCCGGCGCGATCAACGTCGTGAACTCGGTGCCCAATGGCGAGTGGCACGGTTCGGCCACCGCGATGGTCGGCACCCGCAACAACTACCGCGGCCGCATCGAGATCGAAGGCCCGATCATCGGCGACGCCCTGACCTTCCGCGCCACCGGCGAGAAGTTCTCCAAGGACGGTTCGTGGACGAACACCGCCAACGGCCAGACGCTGGGCGACCAGTCCTCGCTGACCGGCACCCTGCTGATCGTCGCCAAGCCCACCGACAAGCTGACCATCAAGCTGTTCGGCATGGCCGCCAAGGACGATGACGGCCCGTCCGCGCAGAGCCGCATCTACGCCTACGACGTCGATGCCGCCGACGGCAGCTCCGTGCTGGTCGGCCAGTCGAACTGCGTGGTCAACGGCAACCCCTACATCTGCGGCAAGCTGCCCAAGCTGGGCAACGCGGTTTCGGCCAACACCACCCTCACCGACAACGTCAAGGCGCTGATCAACGAGGACGGCAACCGCACCGTCTCGCCCGACGACACCGTCGACCACTACGGCCTGCTGCGCTACACCAAGCACGCCCACGCCACGCTCGACTACGAACTGAACGACCAGCTCTCGTTCTCGGCGCTGGGCGGTTACAACCGCGAGAAGTGGACCACGCTGATCGACCTCGACGGTTACGACACCAGCGCGCTGACCAGCCCGTTCTACCCGAGCGGCTACTTCGACTTCCCGTACATGATCGAGCGCCAGCTCAAGGACTGGTCGACCGAAGCGCGCCTGAACTACGACTTCGGCAAGCTGCACGGCGTCGTCGGCGTCAGCTACCTGTCGGCCACCACCCTGGCCGGCCTGGGTTCGGGCCTCACCACCGTCTCGGCTGCCAGCTACTCGGCCGGCGGCAAGAGCACCGCGAAGACCAAGGGCGCGTACTTCGGCGCGACCTACGACTTCACCGACCAGCTCTCGCTGAGCGTCGAAGGCCGCTACCAGATCGACAAGATCGCCTCCTACGCCTCGGCATCGGGCCTGACCGTGCCGAGCAGCACCTTCATCCCCGCCGGCACTTATGCCCCCGGCACGCTGCTGGCGCAGGATACCTTCAAGAACTTCACCCCGCGCGTCATCGCCAACTTCCAGGCGACGCCGGACCTGATGGTCTATGCCTCGTGGTCGAAGGGCGTGAACCCCTCACAGTTCAACACCGGCATCCTCAACCAGAACGCGGCGATCCAGCAGTCCGCCGCCGACGCGGGCCTGACCCTGGCGGTGAAGCCTGAAAAGCTGACGAACTACGAAATCGGCGCCAAGGGCCGCATCGGCGGCCGCATGTCCTACTCGATCGCCGCGTACTATGCCGAGTGGCGCGACCAGATCAACACGATCCTGCTGACCCTGCCCAACGGCACCTTCACCGACGGCATCGAGAACGTCAGCTTCGTCAGCGGTTCGGCGAACTCGGGCTCGGTCAACCTCTACGGCGTCGAGGCGCAGATGATGTGGCGTCCGATCGACCTCGTCACCATCGACGCGGCCGGCGCCTACAACATGAGCGACATCCAGTCGTTCGCCAGCCCGACGATCACGGCGCTCAGCGGCGTGACCGACTACAGCGGCAAGATGATGCCGAACTCGTCGAAGTGGTCGGCCAACGTCGGCATCCAGCTGGGCGGCGACGTCCGGGGCCAGGACGACACGACCTGGTTCCTGCGCGGCGACTGGAACTTCAAGTCCGGCTTCTACGTCAACCAGGCCAACATCTCGCGGACCTCGGATGCGCACAAGTTCAACTTCCGCACCGGCGTCACCTGGGGCAACAAGTCGCTCTCGGCCTTCGTGACCAACGCCTTCAACAACAAGGCCTACTCCAGCGCCGCCGACAACTGGACGATCACGCCCAGCTACGCGTACCTGTCGACCTACTCCGCCGTACAGGTCGGCCTGCCCGAACTGCGCACCGCGGGCGTGGAGTTCAAGATCTCCTTCTGATCGCGAACGCCATCGAGGATACCGGGGCCGGGAACGCAAGTTCCCGGCCCCTTTTTCATGGCTCTCGGGAGGAAGCGGGGCCCCCGCCTGCGCGGGGGCGACGAAGACGGGCTGTCCGGCGCTCCCCCCCTTCCCTCCTCCCTCCACCACCCTCTCCGTCGTCCCCGCGCAGGCGGGGA
>Ga0308159_1003558_pt1 | contig 15522 bp, 18 predicted proteins | sample PhyCR1_FD_201040 | JGI IMG/M metagenome (GOLD analysis project Ga0308159, IMG submission 201040) | Phyllosphere microbial communities from UC Gill Tract Community Farm, Albany, California, United States - DLSLC.R1 | ecosystem: Host-associated > Plants > Phyllosphere > Unclassified | place: USA... | reverse complement strand
GATCCGCAGCGACAGCCCGCGCGGCGCCGGGCGGTCCTCCACCAGCACCCCGGCAGCGCCGTCGCTCAGCGTCCAGCGCAGGAACTCGGCATCGCCCGGCAAGGTCCCGTCCGCATTCATCGCGGCCGTGCCGTGATAATGACCGGGCCGGAAGTAGCGGCTGGAAAACTCCGCCCCCACCGCCAGCGCGGCGGCGTGCTCCCCGGCGGAGACCTGCAACGCGGCAGACTTGAGCGCCATCATCGCGCTGGCGCAGACGCTTTGCAGGCTGGCGATCTCCAGCGGCGGCAGGCCGGAGGCGGCATGCAGTCCGCTGGCCAGCCCCGGCACCATCAGGTCGTTCTGGGTGGTGGCGGTGGCAAGGTATCCCACCTCGCGCCGGTCCAGGCCGGAGCGGGCGAACAGGTCGTCCAGCGCCGCCGCGCCCAGCCGGGCCAGCGTCCATTCGGTGGTCCCGTCGGGCCGCATCGCATAGTGGCGGCCGCGAATGCCGTTGCGGCGCAGCGTCAGCCTGCCGAGCCGCTCCGCCTGCGGCGAAAGGCGGCCGATGTAATCAGCCATCGCAGCGTTGGAGACCGGCTCTCCGGGCAGGAACTGCCCCGACCCGGTGACGTAGGCACGCATTGAAAACGCTCCCGAAGTCTTGGACGAATCATCGGAAAGCCTGTGATGGCAAAGTTATGATCGGTGTTCAATATAATTCTGGACGGCGATCAATTGCGCCGTCCGGCCAAGTTTCAACTGCTTGCGCGGACCGCTGCAAGGCTTTCGCGAACGCGGGCGAGCGCCAGCGTCATCGGTTCCTTCTCTCCCATCAGCGCGAACGAGCCGTTGATGTCGAACATGCAGTGGCCGTGTACCGTCGCCACCAACGAGCGCGCCAGGCGCGGCGCGTCGGCCTGGTAGGTGGACGGCAGCGCCAGGCGCACTTCGGCCACCACCACGTCGGTCAACTGGCCACGCAGCAGGTCCTGTTCGGGCGGCATCGCCAGGTCGGGCGGCAGGTGATGGTCGTAGATCGCCATCCACGCATTGCGATTGGCGCGGGCAAAGCCGAAATACCCCTCCACCAATGCGCGAATGCGGTCGTCTCCGCCGTGTTCCAGCGCATTGCGGATATAGTCGGTCCACAACACGAACGTGCGCGTGTTGATGGCGATGATAAGCTGATCGTAAGTGCCGAACACGTTGTACAGCGTGCCGATCGAATACCCGATCCGCTTGGCGACTTCCCTTGCCGAAAACCGCGCGAAGCCCACGTCTGCCATGTGTTTGTGGCCCTCGACGATGAGCATATGCTCCAGCTCTTTACGGCTGTGATCTGATCTTCGGCCCATAGGTGACGACCATAGCAAACCGCGCCAAAATGTACAGCGTTGAATTTTAATTGATCGTCGATCAATTTGCAGTTAGACCTTTGGCCAGAATCAACAGCTTGGGTGCGCCATGTCCGCAGATTCCTGACCTGACTGTGCGGGCACGCCGTGCGACGATCCCGATCGGCAGCCGCTGCCCTCGCCGCGCATCCCGGCCATGCCTGCTCCACCTCTTCACCGGACAAGGGAGAACCCGCCGTGCGAACGATACTCCGCCATGCCACGCCTATGATCGCCGCAGCGGCCCTGTGCGCAGGCGCCGGCAGCGCCTCGGCCTTGACGACGCCCCCGCCCGACCGGGCCGTGCTCGCGCTCGGCACTCTGGGGCCGGCCGATCTGGATGTGACCAAAGGCCGCGGCAAGGCGTTCCTCGCCTCGCTGTTCCCCGGACAGGGCGATCCGTGCCCCCTGCCCGCGGGGGAAAACCCCGATTTCGACGGGGCCTGCATGTGGTCCAAGGACGACAACGATGAGGACTTCGACCTCCTCATCGGCATCGAGGATCACGCCCTCGTCAGCGTCGTCACGTCCTGGCCGCGGCAGCTCGACGCGCAGATCTGGGCGTGCGAGCCCGTCGATCCGGCGACCCCGGACAATTTCCTGAACGTGTGCAGCGTCCGGTCCGCCGACGCCCCGCGCCGTGCCCACTGGGCGGCAAGCTGGCGCGCCTTCCTGAACGCCATGAACTGAGGCACCCTGTCATGACCAGAACCGCGATGACGAGAACCGCGATCACGGGCATGCTCGCGCTTGCTGCCTCCATGCTCTCCCCCGGCGCGGCCCCGGCCTTCGCGCAGGCGGTGCACGATCCCTTCCCCCCAAGCTACGACGAGGCGATGACGGCGCTGTGCCGTTCTGCGGCGCAGGACCGGTCCTGCACGCTAGGCGACCGGAAATGGTCCTACTGGTTCAGTTTCGACACTGCAGCGGCGGGGACGAAAACCTACACCGCGATCGCCATAGGCCGCCCGCGCGGCGGGATCGGGGACCTGCTCGGCCCGGACGCGAAGATGCCGATCGCCCAGGTCACTTACGAACTGCGCGGCAATGCCTGGACGCTGACCGGGCGGCAGATCGATCTGGGCGCGGTCTACGTCAACAACACCGGCAATCCCGCGATGTCGGACGACGACGGCGATGCCTCCTATCTCGAGCAGGCGGTGCCGGGCGGCGGCGTGCTGATCGGCTATCCCACCGTGACGATGGCGGGCGGCGGCGTGAACCTGCACGGCCACGCGATGTTCCGCTCCGACCCGGCAAGGCCCGGCATGTGGTCCTTCGGCGGCGAGATCGTCGATGCCTCCGACAACTGGGCCGACTGCGACCGCGAAACCGCGCCCCAGACCTGTTATCGTTCGTGGAGCAAGCTGACCCTGACCGGCAAGACCATCGCGGGCTGGCCCGAAGTGCAGGCCGTGCAGACGGGCACGCTTCCCGGCCCCGACAGGAAGGCGCGCCGCGCTGGGCCCGGCGACGGCTCGCTCTGGCGGTTCAGTGCGGCCAGCCGCGCCTACGAAACCGATTCCCCCCGGTGACGGAGCATCGCATGACCCCAGGTTCCCTGATGATCGCCGCCCTGGCCGCCGCCACCGTTGCGGCGCCCGCGATGGCCGCTCCCGCCTGCCCCGGCAAGACCTTCGACACCTTCCTCACCGCCTTCGCCGCGAATGCGGATATCCAGCGCGCCCATGTCGCCGATCCGCTGTCTTCGGGCCGGATCGATGCGGCTGCCGATCCCGAGCCGCGCATGGTGACGACCAGCCTGCCCAAAGCCTCGCTCGGCTTCCCGATCATGCCGCTCGGGGCAGAGCGCCGCCGCGAGGGCCTTGCAATGCGCACCGCGCCCGAAGCGGGCGGCGGGTTCGAGGTCGTGCTGGCCAGGCCCGATACCGGGTATCAGCTGCGCTACCGTTTCGAGCCCGTCGGCACCTGCTGGCGGCTGGCGGCGATGGCCGACGAATCGATGTGAGGAGAGCCCCATGCACTACCGACTGAGCTTCACCGCCGCGCTCGCGCTGGCCGCAGCGATCACGCCTGCCATTCCCGCCACTGCGGCCATTGCAGCACCCGCGCGGCAGGGCTTCGGCCCGTTCTTCGCGGGCTTTCGCGCCGCCGTGCTCGCGGGGGACAAGGCGAAGGTGGCCGGCATGGTCGCCCTGCCCTTCAAGGACTTCGCGGGCGGAGAAGTGGACCGCAGCGCCGCCACGCGCGCGCAGTTCCTGGCCCATTACGACCGGATCTTCACCCCCGCCGTGATCGCCGCGATCCGCGCGGGCAAGGTCCGCCCGTTCAAACCCGGCAGCGACGACGGGGAAGCGCCCGGTCCGATCGGCAAAGGCGAATACCTGCTGGATGCGCCGGACTTCACCGACCAGCTGGTGTTCTCGCCCAGGGGCGGCACTTACCTGCTGACCCGCGTACCGTTCTATTCGTGACTTTTTGAACATCGATCATTTTATCAATTGATCGATGTTTATTTATTCGGCATATTCGGTGTCCAAGACGGGATCCACGCAAACGTCCTGCGGCAGAGCGGCATGGCGATCGCGGATCACCAGACAACCGGAGGCTAGGAAACGGCCATGAACATTTTCACCGCGCCGGATGAAACGGACGCCGAAACCGCCACCTGGCCGCTGCGTGCCTGGGGCCTTGCCCTGCTGGGCGGGCTGTCCGGCCTGCTGATCTACTGGATCGTTCGGCCCGACAAGTACCTGCCGAACCTCGATCACGCGGACTTGCGCGCGGCGGCGGCCAGCTTCGTCGCGATGGCCGCGCTGCTGCTGGGCTTTCTGGTCGAACGCGAACGTCTGGGCTGGAACATCGCCTTCGCGCTCGTCGGCGGGGCGCTGGTGGGGCTGACGCTCTACTTCAACGGTCCCTTCGGTGAAGGCGAGGATGGCTGGCGCGTGGCCTGCTCCGCGCTGGCGGTGGCGATCTGCACACCGCTGTTCCAGGCGTGGCGCGGGGCGCAGCCGGCCGAAGGTCCGCTGAACCGCACGATCCCCTACTCCGAAGCCTATCGCCATGCCTGGGCCGATGTCGTGCTGTGGCTGGCGGCATGGGCCTTCGTCGGCGTGGTCTGGGCGATGGCGATGCTGCTGGGGCAATTGTTCAAGCTGATCGGCATCGTCATTCTCGCCGATCTGCTGGACGACACCTGGATGATGCTGACGCTGAGCGGCGCCGCGCTGGGTGCGGGGGTTGCCATGCTGCGCGACCGCGACCGTATCCTCGCGCTCATACAGCGGGTGGTGACGACGATCCTCTCGGTCCTCGCTCCGCTGCTGGCGGTCGGGCTGGTGGTGTTTCTCGCGGCGATCCCGTTCACCGGCCTCGGCCCCTTGTGGGGCGCCACGCGTTCGACCAGTCCGATCCTGCTGAGCTGCATCATCGGCGCGCTGTGCCTGGCCAACGCGGTGATCGGCGAGGAGCAGCCGCACGAAGCGCGCAGCCCCCTGCTGCGCGCCAGCGTCGGCGCGCTGGGCCTGTGCATGCTGCCGCTGGCGCTGATCGCGGCGCTCTCCACGGGCCTGCGCATCCACCAGTACGGCCTGACGCCCGACCGGCTCTGGGCGGTGATCTTCACCGGGATCGCCTGCGCCTATGGCCTCGCCTATATCGTCACGCTGGCGCATCGGCGGCTGGAAGCGGCGCCGTACCTGCGCACCGCCAACCTGCGGCTTGCCATGGGGCTGGCGGTGCTGGCGCTGGTTCTGGCCACGCCGCTGCTCAACTTCGGGGCGATGTCCGCGCGCGATCAGGTGGCGCTGCTGGAAAGCGGCCGCGTTTCCCTCAAGGACTTCGACTGGGCCGCGCTGCGCTTCGATTTCGGCCGGGCCGGAAAAGACGCCGTCGCCCGGCTGGCGAAGGACGGCCGCACGAAGGAGATCCGCGCCGCCGCCGCTTATGCACTCAAGGAAACGAGCCGCTATGCGCTCGAACCGCACAACGTGCCCGAACGCAAGTCGCCTCCGTACAACCGCGACCATCTGATCGTCCTGCCACGCGGCACCGAACTGCCTTCGGCACTCTACGAGCAACTGAGCAGCTATTCCGCCTGCTACACCGCCAAGGCCTGCGTGGTCCGGTATGAGCCTGGTAGCCGCGAGGCGGTGATCGTCACCAGAAGCGGAACAAGCCTCTACCGCCTGGATGGCAGCGCATGGAAGGCCGACGACAGATACCCGGTGCGCAGCGAAGAACAAGGCGATCGCATCAGCGACGGCATCGCCGCCGGCAAGGTGGAAGTGCGCACCGTCACCCGCCGCCAGGTCTACGTCGACGGCCTGCCGGTCGGCCAGAACTTCGAATGAACCGCATTCCCTTCCCCCAGGCAACTTGAGGTAAGCCCATGCCCCCTATCCTGATGATGGCCGCCGCCCTTGCGCCCTCCCAAACCGCCGCAGGGCAAAGCTTCGAGGCGCTGACGCAGGCGGGCAAGGACGCCCCGCTCTGCACCGCCGAAGGCGGCCTGTGCGTCACCGGCACGCGCGACGGCGCCTTCGCGATCACCCGCGACGGCAAGCCGGTGGCGCAATGGACCGCGAAGAAGGAGCAGGACGACGACCGGTTCCTCGCCCTCCCCTCGGTGCTGCGCCTGAGCGACGGCAGCGTGCTCGTCGGGGTCGGCGTGCGGCGCACTCAGATGTATTCCGGCGGCAATGCAGAGGTCATCTTCCAGCGCCTGATGCTGGTGCGCTGGGGGCAGGAACCCTCCACGGTGATGGAGGCGCCCTACAGCAGCGATATCTCGATCCGGGCCTGTTTCAGCGAAAAGGACATGAAGCATCGGCTCGATGCCTGCGCCGACCAGTACGCGCTGACCAGCACCCTGAAGCCGGCCGCAGGCACCCACGGCGGCATGCCGGACCTGACGCTGGCGGTTAAGGCCACCAATTACCCGCGCGGGGTGAGCCGCAATTCGGACTCGCTGGCGATGCCCGCGCTGACCAAGGCGGATCTCGTCGAGGAAACCGACACGGCCTGCACTTACAGCCGCCGCTATGCCTTCGATACCGCGACCCGCACCTACCGGCCCGATGCACCGTTGCCCGCCTGTGAGGATTTCACGGTTCCCTGACCCCGTCAGCGCGGGGCGGCGACCCGGAAGAACGGCTCGCCGCCCAGCGCACAGGGTTTTTCGGCAGCGGCCGCGCTGTCGGTGACGACCATGACGGTTCCCAACCGGGCAAGCGCCACGCTGCGGCCCGGCTCTGCGTGCAGGCTCACCTTGCCTGCCATCGCCGCCCCTTCCAGCTTGCCGGTGATCCTGCAGATGCTCGCTCCGAGCGCGGGCTGCGCCTCGACGATCATCACGCTGCCGTCGTCGGTCACGGTGAGCGCGCCGGTGAAGTTGCGCCATGTGCCCGCGCGCTGCTGCGGGCCGCCAGGGACCACCGCGTCCAGGAAGGCCGCGCGGTCTGCCAGCGTCGCCTGCAGGGCCGCCGCATTGCCGCCCGAGGCCCGGAAGGCAAGGTTTCGCAGTTCCTCGAAGTAATGCTGGTCATCCGCCAGCGCCGTAGCCGCATCTTCGGGCAGGTCGCGGCGCAAGGTATCGAAACGCTCCGCAATCCTGCGGTCGAGCGCTGCGGTCGCAGGATCGGCGCAGATCGCGCGGGATACCTCGTCCTTGCGCGCGGCGGCACAGTCGAACGACGGGCCGGCCTTCGCTGCCGCCTGCGCCGCCCCCGGCGCCGAGATGGCAAGGGCAGCGGCATACACCAGATTCCTGACGATCATGAACGGTCCTTCCTCGATCGCATCGCGAGCCGGTACCTTAGTGTGCCACAAATTATTCAACGTTCAATATATAATTGACCGATGTTTATTTATCCAGCACCTTGCCTTCGACACGATGGAGATTGGGACCCATGCGCAAGATCGTCCCCGTTTTCGCCGCCGTCCTGGTCGTCGGTTCAGCCGTTCCATCGATGGCGCAGCCCGATCCGGCCACGCGGCTGACGCTGTGCCGGGCCGGGCCGGATGCGCCCGGCGCCGAACCGGAAACGCAGCCCCCCGGCACCGCGACCTGCCCTTACGGCGAGCCCGACCTCGCCGGGCGTATCGAGCATCTGATCGAACACAGCCTCGGCACGCGACTGGACCATGTCGGCCTGGCGCAGAGCTTCGGGCTCCCGGCAATGAAGCCGATCCACAGCGAACCGCGCATGACCGCCTATGCGACGAAGGCCGGCGGCAAGGACTGGAAGATGCTGGTCGCGATCCGCGAGGCGGCCTTTCCGCTCGGTGACGACCGGCCCGCCGTCTTCGAGGCCGGCACGAACCCGCGCCGCCTCGTCGAACTGGACAAGCTCGACGTCGAGATCGACCTGACGCTCGAAACCGGGGACGGCGCCGCCGGCCCGGCGGGCTGCCTGACCGCCGCGCGGCTGGCGGCAGCGGCGAAGAACGCCGGGTGGGAAGATCTCACCGCGCTGTCCCAGACGTTCGTGACCGATGGCGGCCCGGGCTATCCGCTCTATCGCGGCCCGGAAGGCCGCGTCCTGGCCTTCACGCTCGCCAGGCAGGAGGGCAAGGTGCCGATGGCGAAGGAAATGGAAACCGCCTGCCTGCGCAAGGTGACGATCGCCGCGCCCGCCAATACCCCGGAAGGTCTCAGGCGCCGCGGCATCCCGCTTCGGTAAAGCAGCCAGGGCATGACTTTCCGGTCATTCCTTCACCGGAAGATATTCGATGACGGCGAGATGGGCACGAACAGCCGTGCCACGTCCGCCGGATAATCCCGTTCCAGCATCGCCCAATCGGCGCGCGGCAGCGGCAGGAACGCGCCATCGCTGTTGCCCTGACTGTCGGTGCAGTAGCGCAGTTCGAAATCCGGCCGCAGCACGCCCTCCAGCGCCACCAGCGTCATGTCCCGGTCGGCATTTCCGCCGCCGTAGTCGAGCCGCGTTACCGCGCCATCGCGCGTGATCTCCAGCGTCATGTCGTCGAATCTTGCGGACAGCCCCGGCAAGCCGAGCAGGGCCGCGCATTTCGTCACGATCTCGTCGTCCTCCTCGCCGCCATCGACCCACAGCACGATGTCGTCGGTATCCGGCCCGCCGAGAACGTCGAACAGGTAATGCGCATCGCCGTCCGCGATGTAATGGCGGATGAGAGCCATCGGGTCGCTCCGATCGACCGGGCCGGAATGGACGGGGCGCGCGGCATCCCTGATGCGCCGCTCCTCCAGATCGGCTTCCCAAAAGTCGAACACGTCGTCGATCAGCGCGATGTGCGCGGGATCGTGGGTGACGGGGCAATCGTGGAAGCGGACCTGCCCGGTTTCGCTCCAGCGGTATTCCACCGCGCCATTCACCAGCGCGACTTTGGCAAAGCGCGGCATGTACGAAAAGGCGAGATGCGCGGGATGGGCGATGATCTCGTCCCGGCGATGGGAAAGGGCGGCACGGCGCATATCGATCTCGAACGGGTCGGGATGCCACTGCAGGTAGAACGTCAGGTGCCGGGGCGCCTGGGACAGAGCGCCGAAGGATTCCAACCCGGTGCTCCTGGCATAGGCGAAGATCGCTTCCAGGCGCTGCGGCGTGATGCGCCCGCCTGGCTTGTCACCGCCGCCGCTTCCGCCTGCCTTGCCGCCGATCAGGCCTTGCAACCATCGTCCGATCGTCATCGCGGGTTTCTCCTCATGGATTGCGTCAGTTGCTGAGGTAGTCCTTCGCCAGATCTCGCAGTTCCTCGTTCCGGCTCTGGTAGTGCGCGATCACACAGTCCTCCCCGGCCAGTCCCTGCGCGGTGCCGTAGCCGAACACATCGCCGATGATGCCGCAGTCGGCATCAACGAAAGCGGTCCAGTGCCGCTGCGCCTGGACGAACGCGGCGCCGGCGCGCTTGTAATCGGTGCCTTCCGGCCCCTTGCCTTCCAGCGCCTTGCCGATACGCGCGACCAGTTCCGCCTGCGCTGCCTTGAGCGCATCGCGGTGCTCGACCATGCAGCGTCCCCACGCGAAGGTGGTGCCCTCGCCCTCGCCACTGGCCTGCTTCACGCACTGCGTCAGCCATGCGGGATCGTCCATGGCCGGTTCCGACTTGGGCACGGCGGCCGCAGCGGGCAACGCCTGCGCGGCAAGCAGGACACCCATCGCCGGCAAAGCCCAACGAAGCATTGTCATCGCAAGTCCTTTTCAGACGAATGAGGGGTGGCTGGCATGAAAATCACGCGCGAGGCTGGTTCACTTGCCGTCTGCGATACGCGCGAGCAGCGCCGTCCAGTCCGCGATCAGCCGCGTGCGCCGTTCACCCGGCACGACCAGCGGGACGCAGACCGTCGCAACCGTCTTGTTCACCAGCCGCTTGCATTGCCAGTTGCGGGTATTGAGCGGCGCTTCGCCCCAGAATACAACGCTATCGAGAGTTCGGCGAGACAGCGAAACGAACATGTCCGGCAGGATCGCACCGCGGGTATCCGCACCCGGCGCGTACCATTCGCATACCGCTTCGGATGCCACCCAGCCGGTCCCCGGCCCGCAGGGCCCCTGCTCCGTGTACCGGGGAAACCACCGCTCCAGCATCGCGAGCAGCCGCGGCGACGGTCCTGCAAGGTCGGCCCGGGACAGGCCGTTGAGCGCCGCGTGAACTTCGGCGGCTTCCTCCGCGCGGGCCGTGGCAGCGCCGCCCAGGGTCGATGCAATCAACATGATGGCGGCGACATGCTTGGCGAATGCCATGGCGATCCTCTTCGATGTCCATGATGACGGGGACCAGCGTAACAAAAAATGATCGCCGTTCAAATTAAAAATCGACAGCGATTATTTTCTGTCCTCCACCGTTGACACCAGTATATTAAACGTTGATCAATTCGCATTTCCATCGCTGGATGGAGCGCCCGGTTGATGAAGGAGCGATCATGACCGTTCGTATATTGAGCGCCTGCGCGGCCATTTCCCTCACCGTCCTGCTGCCTTGCGGTTCGCCTGCATCGGCGGCGACGCCTTCCTTCGATTGCCGCAAGGCCTCCTCCCGCAACGAGAAGCTGATCTGTTCCAGCGCCGAGCTGGCCTCGCTCGACCGGCAGATCGCCGCGCGCTACAAGGCACTGTCGACGCAGCTGGATGGCGCATCGGCCCGGCTGCTCCGGCAGGACCAGCAATGGTTCATCACCAGCCGCGACGACACCTACATGAAAGCGCCGACGGCGAAGGACCTTGCCGACACCCTGCGCCATCGCCTGGGATTCCTGAACGCGATCCGCCTGTCTGCGCCTGCCGGAATCATCGGCCGATGGCGTAACGTAGCCGGCGAAATCGAGATCAGCCGCAGGCCCTCCGGCGCGGTATCGTTTGCGGCGAATGCCGCCGAACCATCGACCGGGCGCTGGGTCTGCGATGCCCAGGGCAGCGTCGCCGCCGATGCACGCGGGCGCTGGACCGCCCGGATCACGGAGCCCGCTTCCAGCCGGATCGCGCTGGACCGGGCAGGTCCGGTGCTGATGGTCAAGGAAGGTGACGGGCAGCCGGGCTACTGCGGCATGAATGGGTCGCTGTCCGGCGGTTACTTCTTCGTAGGCCAGAAGTAACGGGCCATCATCAGGCCGGCAACGGCGGCTGCGGCCAAAACCGGTTCAGTTCGACTTGGCCGCTCCCGGATAGTCCACCATCACCGGTTCCGGCTTGCCCACCGGAGGCGCGGAAGCGAGCGCCTGGCGGATCGCCTGCGTAGCCGGGTGCTTCGCCCCCAGCGTGCGCTCGTCGATCTCGAGGGCCACGGCGAGCAGGCGCCTGCCTTCCTTTTCCTGCCCCATCGCACGCCGTGCCATGCCCAGATTGCCATAGCTTTCCGCCGTATCGGGATGATACCGCCCCAGCGCCGCCTCGCGCAGCCTGAGCGCATGGTCCAGTTCCACGGCGGCCATCGAAAACATGTCCTGCCGGTAGTAGTTCATGCCCAGTCCGTTGTACCCGCTGGCGGTTGCGACATGCTCGGCGCCGTACAGCTTCGTCCACATGTCGATCGCGATGCCATACAGCAACTTCGCCTTGCCGGACTGGCCCTGGCTGTCGAGATTGAGAGCCATGTTGAGCGCGTTCTGGGCGACCAGATCCGGCACCGTGCCATTGGCTTCGCGAATGGCCAGTGCCGTCTCGAACAGGCCCTGCGCTTCGCCGAACCGGCCCTGCCCGCTCAGCGCCGCCGCCAGATTGTTGTAGCTGGTCGCGGTGTCCAGATCGTTCTCGCCCAGTTCCCTGCGCCGGATGTCGAGCGCACGGCGATAGAACGGCTCTGCCTTGTCGTAGAGCCCCTGCTTGTCGAGCGTCAGCCCCACGATCGAAAGCGCATGCGCCGCTTCGGGCGCTTCGCCCCTGCCGCCCGCCCGCAGGATTTCCAGCGCCTTGTAACTCTGCGCCGCGCCTTCATGCAGGTTGCCCTGCATCGTCAGGTTGTAGCCCAGCGCCGAATGGGCCTCGGGCACATCGGGCGCGGAGGCTGCATTTTCCTGCAACAGCGCCAGAATGGAGCGGCGCAGCGGCTCGGCCCGCTTGTAGCCGCCCTGGATCTCGATATTGCGCGCCAGCCGCTGCATCCCCGCAGCCACCAGCGGATCGCGCTCGCCCAGCAGTTGCCGCCGCTGCTCCAGCGCGTCGCGCCAGACCGGCTCCGCTTCCGGGAAGCGGCCTTGTTTCTCGAGACCGTCCGCCTTTCGCATCGCTTCGCCCAGCCGCGCGACGGCGGTATCGACGGCGGCGACCTGCCCGGCATCTGGCTGCTGGGCCCGCACGCTGACCGGCAAGATTGCGAATACGGCGCCAAGCGCGATGGAGGCCACAGACTTGCCGGAAACCATTTTCAAATCCTTTCTCCGCCCACCGGCGCGACCCGCATGCTTGCTCGGATGCCAGCGTACCGTAAATTAATCGACGTTCAAATTATAATTGCACATTGATTATTTTTGGATAGTCTCCCTCACGTAGAGACATTTCGAGGGCCTCATGCGACACTCAGGGTTCAGCCGGATTTCGATCTTCGTTGCCGCGTCCATCGCGGTGGCGAGCGCAGCTTCGCCCGCCAGCGCAGCATCTCCATCGCCCTCCGAAACGCAGCAATTGCTGCGCGAAGCGGCCAGCGCCTGCAAACGAGGCGAGTTCTACGAGTATCTGGACGCCTTCATCGCGTCCCAGGCGGTGCGGGCCAGATACCGCGACGTCCCGTCGGAACCGTTCAGGATCGGCAAAGTCGATTTTACCTACGTCGACCCGGCATCGGTCGCGCTGTCCAACCCGGATCCGGGGAAGCGTTTCCGCGAACTTGCCATCGATGTGACGGACCTGCCCGGCAAGGGCCGACGGCTGACCTACCAGCCAGGAATATTCCGCGACGACGGTGAAGGCGATAGCCGGGTGCTGGTTCGCCGGACCGGGAAGCCCTCGTCCTATGACTTCGCGTGGAAAAACGGATGCTGGCGGCTCGGCAAAGCCGGCAAGTGATACGCGGCAGGCAAATCGACATCGAACAAGGAGACGGTATGAAGGTGGTTGCTTTGACAGGCCTGGCTTTGCTGGCCCTTGCGGGATGCGGACAGGCAGCGAGCCCATCCGATGAACCGACCGAGAGCCCCAAGGCCGCCGCGAAAACGAGCGAGCCGAGTGCGCCTCCCAGCGCCATTCCCCCCCGCGCCGCTTCCGTCGACCTGACGCCCTATCTGGAAAAATATCCCTTCGACGCCGTGCAGGGATACCGCTTCCTCGACAATCCCGCCGTCAAGGCGGCAATCGCGGCGGCGGTCCCCGACGCGAAAGTGCGTTCTACAGTCAGATACCGGGACGGCGAACTCGGCATTCCGATAAAGCAGGTCAAGGGCGGACGCATTCTGATATGGGGCGGCGCCAACCGCGCCGAGGACTACAAGAACTGGGCGGTCGTGATCGCTCCAGATGGATCGAAGCCCGAGGTGTGCATCTATGACGGGCTGGGCTACGATGAAGACTTCCAGTCGTCGCAATGGTTCGAACCGGGCAAACCCGGCATCATGAAGCAGGGCAAATGTCCTTCGGATCCCGAGGATTATCCTGCTGCCTCGATCGCCGCGGGATAAGCCGTCTTGACGACGCGTGAGGACGGAACGGGTTGATCGCGATCGGCGCCATCATGCTCGGCGTCGCGGGGGCCCTGCTGGCGCTGCAAAGGGCCAGTCCGGCGGCCGTCGCCGAACGGGACGCGCGGCGTAACCGGTCCATGCTGGACGAGCAACTGGCGATCACCACGGCGCTGCGCCGGCCGGAAACGCTGACTCTCGATGTTCGGGAGAATGCCATCATCGTCGACGTGGTCGATCCGGCATTGCGCAACCAGGCGGCCGCGCGGACGATCCTGGCCTCGATCGAGTTCTTCGCCGCGGAAACATCGGGCAGCAGGCGCCCCGATGGCCGTGAACGGCGGATGGAGATGCAGTTCTACCGGACCAGCAACAGGGATCGGCGGATCGCCATCTATCGGCTGCCGCTGCATTTCACCGCGTCTGCCAATTCCGCCGATCGCGAAGGATTTGCGGCCTTCCGCCAAAAGCTGGGCGCGCTTCCTCTCAAGGTTTCATCCTCGGATCTGGCCGATGCCGCCGAAGCCGCCTATCTTGCCACGCGCCCGGAGGACTTTGATCGCACGGGATTTTACATGAGCCGCCGGTGATTGACGGCGCGGTGCAATGACCGGCCACCGTTCCGTCCCGAGGTGAGCCGCGAGCGGCGGTATCGACGGCCGGCGACGGAGGAAGGGGCCGGACCATACCTGGCCCTCCCCGCCCGGCGTTTTGTTCAGCCATCCGTCGATAAGGTCAGGCTTTCCCATTCGTTGATTTCGCTTTCGATCTGCCTGTGCCGCTCGCGCACCAGGCGCAGGGCATCGCTGCCCAGCAGCAACTGCGGCGGCGGTGCCTCGGCATCGATCAGGGCAAGGACAGCCTGGGCGAGCCGGGCCGGATCGCCTGCCTGTTTGCCGATCTTGTCCTTGCGCGCAAACCGGATCGGATCGAACTGAGCATCGTAATCGGAGATCGCGCGCGGACTTCGAACCATCGATCGCCCCGCCCAATCGGTGCGGAAGGACCCCGGACACAGGGTCGTGACGTGGACCCCGAACGGCGCCATCTCCGCTCGCATCACTTCGGAAATGCCCTGAAGCGCAAACTTGCTACCGCAATAATAGGCGATCCCCGGCATGGTGATCATCCCGCCCATGGACGTCACGTTGACGATGAAGCCACGGCGGCGTTCGCGAAAGCGCGGCAGAAACGCCTTGGCGACGGCGACCGCTCCGAAGACGTTGACGTCGAACTGGCGGCGCATTTCCTCGAGCGGAGATTCCTCGAGGACACCTTCGTGCCCATAACCTGCATTGTTGATCAGGACATCGATCGGACCATTTTCGCTGTCGGCTCGATCGACGATCCCAGCAACCGCATCGAACTGCGTAACATCGCACAAGACCGTCACCACCTCGGGCAGACGCTCGGCCAGAAGCGCCCGCGCCGCCTCGGACCGGACCGTGCCGATAACCCGGTGTCCGGCATCGAGGGCGGCCTTGGCAATGGCGAAACCGAAGCCCGAATTGGCCCCGGTTATGAAGAAGGTGTGTTGCGGCACGGCGTTGCTCCTGCTGGTTGCGTTTACGCCTTGCCAAATGGTACGATCAGCTCGATCCGAAAACGGCAGTTCCTCTGAAATCCTTGCTCAATCCTATGGCGCCATCCTTTGACACGACTTGTCTCGTCGAATTGGCGAGAAGGCTTGCGCCTCGGCACGGCTACAATTCGACGAGCCTTCCCGGCCTGCGTATCCTGCGCTCGGAAGCCATGCTCGAGGACGTGCCGGTGCTCTATCGCCCCGGAGCAGTCTTCGTCCTGCAAGGATCGAAGCAGGGCTTTCTCGACGGCGATGTCTACCGCTATGATCCCGAGCACTACCTGGCCGTTTCGGTCCCCGTGCCATTCCGCATGGCCTCGCAGGCGGATCCCGATTGCCCTTTGCTCGCCATCTATCTCGATTTCGACCTTAACCTCGCCGCCGAAATCGCTGCCTTGATGGTCCCCGGGACGACCACGCCGAACACCTCGAACGGCCGCGAGCAAGCGCGGAGCTTGGTCTCCAGCCCGATGGAGCCCTCCATTCGCGATGTCCTGCGGCGGCTACTGGTG
>Ga0308159_1003557_pt1 | contig 15534 bp, 14 predicted proteins | sample PhyCR1_FD_201040 | JGI IMG/M metagenome (GOLD analysis project Ga0308159, IMG submission 201040) | Phyllosphere microbial communities from UC Gill Tract Community Farm, Albany, California, United States - DLSLC.R1 | ecosystem: Host-associated > Plants > Phyllosphere > Unclassified | place: USA... | reverse complement strand
TTCTGGTGGTGCTGGAGTCGATGAAGATGGAGATCCCGCTTCTGGCGCCGTGCGACGGCATTGTTCAGCAGGTCAGCGTGCAGCCAGGCAGCGCTGTACGCGCAGGGCAACGCGTGGCGGTGATTGTTGAGGATAATGCGGAAGGATGATGACACCTGATCACCTTGTGGCGCAGTGATAATCTGACCCTGCGCCGGCTGAGGGTTCCAGACTGGCGGGCGCAGGCGAGTCCAATCACGGCGACGGGCTATTCGCAGATCGCGCCCAGTTGGCTTAACCCGCTGCTTTTAGCAGAGGAATTGCCTGAATAAATGTTCGGCGTGCTATTCTCTTTACTCATTAATTTCTTCATGAAACTGGAATGATTGTTAAAAAATCAATAAAAGTCAGGTTCTCTACCTGTAATAATAGATATTTAATTATTTTCCATAGAATTAACGAAATATCTTTAAAGCGCAGCACACTATGAAATATCCGTAATAGTCAGTTGAGGTAAGGTTCCTTTATTATTTTATCGGAGCCTTTTATGGACATCATCGGAATTATCATGTCAGCGGGAAAAACTTCCGTTGACGTCGCTTTGTATACATTAATACCTGTCATGGTAGTGATGCTCATCATCATGAAGTATCTGGAACAGAAGGGAGTACTGGACGTAATTGTTCGCCTGATGACCCCTATACTCAAGCCATTTGGTGTAACGGGGCTGGCGATCTTTGCGCTTATTCAGCTTAACTTTGTCAGTTTCGCTGCCCCTCTGGCCGCACTGGCTATCATGGAAAAACACGGCACGTCTGACAGGCATCTTGCTGCCACGCTGGCTATGCTTTTTGCCATGGGGCAGGGGAACGTATTTTATCCTCTTATCCCGGCAGGACTGCACTGGGGTGAGGCGCTGATTATATCGGTAGCGGGGGGCCTGGCTGCTGCTGCCTTTACATATCATCTTTCAGGCCGAAGGTTATCAGGCAAGGATCTGATCCGTGAAGATGCTGATACTCATGATGGAAAATCATCTCAGGGTTTGATTGGTGTGATTAACAGCGCAGGATCAGATGCTATCAGATTGGCGCTGGGCTCTGTTCCCATGCTTATTCTCTCTTTGACTGTCGTCGGCATACTGAAAGCGAGTGGTGCTATCGAAGGTTTAACTACGCTGGTCGCGCCGCTACTGGCACTTCTCAACATATCAGACATTTATGTCATGCCTGCACTAACAAAATTCCTCGCTGGCGGAACGGCGTACTACGGTGTAATGACTGAAATTATTCACAAGGGTTTAATGACCCCACAGCAGATCAATGCTTCTGCAGGGTTTCTTATCCAGACATTTGATTTACCGGGTATTGGTATTTTCCTGGGGATTGCCAGCCGGTTTGTGCGGTTATTCCGCTACGCTTTGCCAGGCGCACTGATTGGCATCGTGATCCGCGGTATGATTCATGTGATCATCAGTTAAAGTCTATTGCCTGGGTGGAAAATCTGTACTTCTGCCCTGGCGATTATTGGTACCAGAATCATAACAAACTGGTTCCTTTTAAGGCATATTTTCGGCCCCTCTGAATGAATAGAATAAAATCAAACTGCCCGCTGCTCAGAAAGGCACAGTGGCAGGTAAACCGGATTTACTGCTAATTTCAGACGGTGATTAAATGTCCTTACATACTGCTGCCCATTCTGTTAATTACTCATCCTGTATGAGTTCTGACCCTCTGTATTGTGACCCTGACGCATTTTCTGCAATGGGGGACAGAGAGGGATTGAAGCACACCGCCAGTCCTCACTCCCTTCGCTCCTCTGCCATCATGCGCAGCGTTGTCTGCGATACGCTTAACTGGATTAAAAACAATATTGATAATGACCTTCATATAGTTCAGCTGGCTGAACGCTCGGGCTATACCCGCTGGCACTTTCAGCGTCAGTTCAAAGAAATAACAGGTCGCTCTCTATCTGAGCATGTCAGGATCCGTCGTTTGATCCGGGCTGCTGAGGCTATTATGTATACCACTGAGCGCCTGATGGATATTGCCTGTGAGTATGGATATACCAGTCAGCAGACTATGTCTCGTGTCATCCGCTCTGCATTTGGTATGACCCCAACAGAGCTGAGGAATCGCGCTAATGCACATCACTGTACAGAAGAAATCAAAAGCGACCTGGATGCACTGAAGTTCCAGGGCTTACAATAAATTTTAAGAGGGAATCGCAAAGATTCCCTCCGGACTACTCACTCCTTATCCCTCTGTGCACGACTTTATACCTCCTGGCCAATCACTGTGCCTGTTAATTACTGCCTTGTAACGCCAGCGGTTTATAATTAAAAACCTGAAGGCCTTCCCATATCAATCGTTTAATCTGCGGACAAATTATAAGAGTCTTAGAAAGACCGGGCCATGGAGTGCCCGCTCTGCTACAAAGTCTTTACACGGTTTTCAGCGGTGCTAACAATGAAAGTATCAGGCGTAAAAAGACGATTTCTCTGGAGTGTTCTGATTATCTGTCCAGCAAAGGATTTGAATAAAGGTGAGAGGTTCAGGTTTGCTGGATTGAAAACATGATCTGCTCTTTAATCTTCATATAATAAGATTAATGAGAGCCCAGTATTTTGCAAGGAGAGGGTCACAATGGTAATTGAATTACGTTGCAGATAAATACGGTGAAGTTATTCAAGGTACTTAAATTATAAAAAAAGCCCGGCAATGAAGCCGGGCCGGGGGATGCTATTTGTAAATTATCGCCGTCCCATAATAACGATTCCCGCCGTATGCAGAAGTGACTTTGAGATCTGTAGCGCCTGCTTTCATCGCTGCTGATTCAAGGGCGCTCGTCATTTCATCAAGGGTGGTGCCCCAGGCAGAGACATGACCTGCAGGTGAAGCTTTAATTTTTTCTGCTGCATTAGCAGTAGCAAGCAGAGACGACAACAGGAGCGACACGAGTACTGAATTACGAAGTTTCATGGTATTACCTCAATTATTTTTTGATGTCATAATTTTATGAGGAAGTGCATGCAAGATAAATGCGTAAAAAGGAAATTCACAGATATAGATTTAAGAAACAATGACTGAGGTTAACAGAATTTTAAGCTTAAAATTTTAGCAGATTGTGTTAGCTAAAACGCGGTGCTGATTTAAAATATTTCCGGTGCGCTTTATCAGGCAGGCTTCATATTTAAAAAAAAAGCCCGTGAGATGATCCATCCCCGGGCAATATATCACTGGCTTTGCTTATTTTATACGCCTCAATTATATGAAGCGTGGAGGAAGCTAATCAACAGTGACTACGATTTTGCCTACCTGGCCATTTGCTTCCATATAACGCTGTGCATCAGCAATGTCTTCAAGCGCAAAAGTTTTATCGATGACAGGTTTAAGTTTACCTGAGCGCAAACCTTCAGTGACGAAGGCTTTAGCACGAGCCATTTTCTCAGGGTTCGTGGTGATTTCAAAAAGTTCGTACCCACGAATAGTGAGATGTTTGCCCAGAATATCGAAAACAGGTACGAGCATGTCACGACTATCAAGTGCGCCATACTGGAAGAACATACACAGAGGTGCCATAACCTGAGTGAGCTTCGCTACGTCCGGGCCACCGACGGGGTCGAATACGATGTGCGCACCAACATTATTTGTCTCACGATTAATCTCGGCGACCATGTCCTGTTCAGCTGTCGCAATGACGGCAGCAGCGCCCGCCTTCAGAAGCAGATCGCGTTTTTCGCTGGTGCGGGTCAGTGCAATGGGTTTAGCGCCCAGCATGTTGGCAATCTGAATGGCTGCAAGGCCAACGCTACTGGAAGCGGCACGAATGACCACGTTTTGACCAGCCTGAAGGTTGCCATATTCTACCAGCGCGCCAAACGCGGTGACATACATCATCCAGCTTGCAGCAGCTTGTTCAAATGACAAATTTTCTGGGTGCTTAACGACCGCATGAACTGGCGCATTCACGATCTCGCCATACATACCGTATTCGTTAAACATAAAGGATGGGATCACGCTGACCAGATCGCCTTTGGCAAAGTCTTTCACATTTTCACCTACGGCCTCAACGGTACCTGCCGCTTCATAACCGAGTCGTGCTGGAAACTCTGGTTCGATAACATACTGGCCATTGCGATACATGATCTCAGCCCGGTTCAGGCCAATAGCCTTAACGCGAATCTGAACTTCATTGGCTGACGGAGCCGGAATCTGAACATCGACAACTTCCAGAACTTCCGGTCCACCGGTACGGTTAAACGTTACTACTTTTGACATAATCAGACCTCGTGAGTAGGGGGCAGGCTTCAGAATAGTGTGGTAAAGCATGCCCGTTTCATCTGCCGATAATTTACGCGCTTATAAAACGTATAAAAACAGGCATAGAGGAACTTCAGTATTATCAATTCAGTAACAATCACGCCTTCACTTAATCTGTTGAGAAAACAGCTCGCTGAACCAGTCAATGAAAACCCTGACCTTCGGAGAGAGATATTCCCTGTCCGGATACATGACCGAGACAGGCTTCGAGACGGACGGGTACTGCGTCAGTATTTCGACCAACTCACCCGCATCCATATGGGGTTTAAGCGCAGGATAAGTTGCCTGAATGATACCCAGGCCCGACAGGCCACAGCTCAGCAATATGTCTGAGTTATCTACAAGCATACTACTGGCAGGACGTTGCGAAACGACGCTATTTTTATCCGTAAATTTCCACTCCATAACCTCACGGCTATGGTCACTGAAGAAATTTACTGCCTTGTGCTTTTGCAAATCGTCTAATGACTCAGGGGTGCCATAGGTCTTAAGGTATGTCGGGGAAGCACAGGTCACCATACGAATGTCACCGAGTCGTTTCGAGATAAAGCTCGAATCCTGTAACTCGCCCAGTCGTACCACACAATCCACTCCCTCGGTAATAAGGTCCGTTTTCTTGTCGGAGGAAAGCAAAACCACTTCAATATCCGGGTACTTTTCTTTGAACTTTGTCAGATGCGGGATCAGGATGGCATGAGCTAATGAAAGTGGCACGTCCAGCCTCAGACGACCGCGAGGAGGCAGCGTCGTTGAAAAGCTGGCCATCATATTATTCACTTCAGAAAGAATGGTCTTTGAACGATGGTAGAACTCTTCGCCTTCTGCGGTAACGCTGAGCTTTCGAGTGGTGCGGTGGATTAACTTAACACCCAGATCGTCTTCAAGATGCTGAATGGCTTTGCTCACGGCAGGGCGGTGTAATTGCATAAATTCAGCAGCTTTTGTGAAACTACCTTGCTCCACGACTTGCATAAAAATATTAATATATTCAATCATCTTTGAACGCATATTACCGCCTGAAATGTTGTTTTTGCGTCAGTCATATTCACTAATGCACAGAGTATTAAACCTGATTATCTCAATGAGCGTAGTGTAAGGCATGCATCGGAGACGGCATGATCTCCTGTGCTTTAATACGAAAGCTGTCAGGCCTTAACAGGGTCAGGATTGTTAATTCTGAGGAAAAAGTGAAGTACTCTTTGAGTGATTTTTCATCTTCACTTACTGAATTAAGATGTCATTTCCTGCCGCCGTGTTGCGGTACTAAAAACCTGAAAAAGGTTCTTGCTTCCGGAAATTTTCCGTTGAAAGCCTGTCAGATAAGGAAATGAAAATGCATTGCGTATCCGGTCTTAAATTGAAACCTGAGCTCCAGGCTCATCCGGGGTTCAGCCGGGTTTTTCAGCCAGGTAAGCTCACGTTTGGTTTTATTATGCCGCTGGAAGGATATCCTGACTCACCGTTTCCGTTGCTGGAAGATCATCAGATGATGGCTCAACTGGCAGATCAACTGGGATTTTCAGCGCTATGGATGCGGGATATTCCTTTCTATGACCCTTCTTTCGGCGATACCGGGCAGGTTTTTGATCCGATGGTCTACCTTGGATTTCTTGCAGCCGTCACAAGTAACATTGCATTAGGAACGGCTGGCATAGTTCTTCCATTACGCGAGCCTCTCATTGTAGCTAAGCAGGCGGTGTCAGTAGACCAACTGAGCAAGGGCAGGCTAATCCTGGGGCTGTCCAGTGGTGATCGCCCATCTGAATACCCGGCGTTCGGCGCTGATTTCGAAAACAGAGCTGAAAGATTCAGAGAGGCTGTTAACCTCATACAAAGAGTCACAACTGAAAGCTTCCCTCATATCGATACGAAACATTACGGCAGTTTAAAGGGCATGCTTAATCTCGTTCCACCACCACGGGCAGGCAGAATTCCTGCACTCATTGTTGGTCGTGCACAGCAGGATATAGACTGGCTGGCGGCGAACAGTGATGGATGGATATGGCATCGGGGAAGTTTTAACCAGTTACCTGAAATCATAAATACATGGCATCAGAACCGTCCGGATGAATATTTCCGTCCCTATGGATATGGTACCTTTTTTGATCTGGCCGAAGATCCAGATGAGCCGGTTCGCCAGAACTGGGGTGGGATCCGTGCGGGCAGAAATGCGTTAATTAACATGTGGAAAAAGCACGAATCAGCGGGCGTCAACCACGTTGCACTTAACCTCAAAACATTACAGCGGCCAACCGAAGACGTGCTTCAGGAGCTGGCTGAATATGTACTGCCTCACTTTAAAATTGACTAATGACAGCATACTGGTTAAGTGATTCTTAACTGGTATGCAGTGAATAATAATGTGGGAAACCAAAGATCATTCCACATTTTTTAATAATAAATAGAGGATTAATATGCCGGCACAAACTCATTTCCTCTGGAATGAAGGTTTCTGGCGCGCTCCTGGTGAATACGATAAAAATACCAACACCGGCCTGACCCGACTTGCTGGCTTTTGTAAATACACAGCGCCAACCCTGCACTGAATATTGTGTTAGTTTCAAAAGAGATTAAATTAATTTCGTGGTGAGAGAATTGGTACGAAATAAGTAAAACAGTAATTCATTTACAGATCTTTTCCACGACTGAAGTTGTAGTTATCATCATCTTCAGCTTCACATCTCAATGACTTTCTTCCCAGTGACTGTTCCAGTCACCCGATATATTTACCCATCAGATTGAAACCAGGAACCAGCAAATTATGCTGGAAGGAGTGCATCTATGTTAACAAGAGACATCTTATCATCTGCAGCACCCGAAGAAGTGTTTGGCAGACTCGGTACAGGTCGCTATCTATCCGATGATGAACGTCTCGCATCAATGCTGGAAATGCTTCAGTCGCGTCCGGAGGGGGAGGGCATCTGGATTTTTGCCTATGGTTCTCTTATCTGGAATCCAGCGCTTGAATTTGACCTGAGCTATCGTGGGGTTTTGAAAAACTGGAAGCGCGCTTTCTGCATGAAACTTACAGCAGGCCGGGCGACGGGAGATATTCCCGGCAGGATGCTTGCCCTGGTACCCGGCGCCGGAACTGAAGGTATTGCTTACCGACTTCGGGAGAGTGATCTTGAGCAGGAACTGGTGGTGCTGTGGAAACGTGAAATGAGCACGACATCCTATATTCCTAAATGGGAGCAGGTAGAGCTCTATAACGGGGAGGTTATTACTGCACTCGTTTTTGTTATGAGCCAGAATGACGCCACTTTTGACTGTAATTATGAATCAGAAAGCGTTGCTGAATGTATCGCTCGAGCACAGGGACCGCTAGGAACAAATGCTGATTATCTGCATCGTCTTAATAACGCGCTGGATGAGAACAATATTACTGATGAGTACATTATTAAGTTATCTGAAAAAGTTGCAAGAATGCATGCCAGCAAGAAGCACCTGCAGTGATTGATAACTTCGGCGAATTTCACACTCTCAGACGCTCTTGTTCAAGAGCGTCTGAGAGTGCTGCCGAATAGATTTAAAAGGAATTCTTAAGCTTTACCTTGTCAGTGGCTGATTAATGCCTGCATATAAAACCATTTTTAATCAATAGCATGCATAAGACAGCCTTCCCGGGTATGATTGGTATCAGATTTAATAACTTAGTATGATCAAATCTCTGTCTTCTGACCTTTAGAGCAAGCGGATATATTTCTCTCCACGGAAATGATTCCGACCCTAAATATGAGAGACATTATGAGTACTATTAAAAAACCTGCGCGTGATTTTTCTTCCCTTGAGCAGTCAGCTGGATTTCAGCGTCGTATCCTGGGTAATTACACTATTACTGCACTTTATGATGGCATTGTAGCCATTAACCCTGAAGCATTCGCAGGGGTTACTGCTGATAAACGCCAGGCTGCCCTGCAGCGTCAATTACATCCTGTCACCGGTGAAATTGATACTTCGGTTAATGCATTCATTGTCGATACCGGTTCAAAGATTGTTCTGATCGACGCGGGCTCAGGTAATAAATTCGGGCCGACCATGGGCCGTCTTGAAGGTAGCATCAGGGCCTCTGGTTATTCCCCTGAAGACATTGATGCAGTTCTGATTACTCATCTGCATCCGGATCATGTCGGCGGCATTTCTGACGATAATGGTAATGCAACCTATCCGAACGCAACTGTCTGGGTGCCGAAGGCTGATGCTGAATTCTGGCTGGATTCAGCAACAACTGCAAAAATTCCAGAAATACAGCACTGGTTCATTGATGTTGCACAAAATACTACTGCGCCTTATATCAAAACTGGCCGTTTTCAGACTTTTCAAAATGGAGACGACCTGTTAAATGGGCTGGTGAAAGTGATTGGCCTGCCAGGGCACACTCCTGGACATTCCGGCTTCCGTATTGAATCGGCTGGTGAAACTATTTTGTTCTGGGGTGACATCACTCACTTACCAGCAGTGCAGTTGTCCCATGCTGAAGCGACGATTGACCTGGACATTATTCCGGAAAAAGCGGTGAGTTCACGAGAGTGGGCGCTGAAAGAGACGTCGTCAACGGGTATCTGGATCGGCGCGGCACATCAGGCATTTCCGGGTATTGGGCGTCTGCGCCAGGACGCAGAGGGTTACACCTGGATTGCCAGTGAGTATACCTATCTGACCGCTCGCGGCTAAGTCGTTATCAGACACAGTTATGTTTAAGCAAAGGCCCCGTCTGTGTGGAGACAGGGCCTTTTTTGTACTGGGAAGAGATGAATTAATTAATCTGACTCGGTTGACCTGGTTTATAGTGAAAACTACGAACCAATGGTCGTCATCTGAGAGTTATCAGCAGGTTGTCTGAAACGCCCGGATACGGTGAGTTCAGAGCGTTAATCTCTGTAGAGTCTCCTTGCCTTAAGTGCGCATAATCTATCTTATGTTAAATTAACGCTAACGTAGTCATCCCCTCTTATCCTGTCTGCTGCTAATCAGTTTGATAATGCTGAAATAGTGGCGAAATCTCGCTTTATGGAAGCTCCAGCCCTGCATTTAACGCCCCCTGTCAAACAAGACAACCCACAGGCAATTGTGTAATCATTCAGGAAATTTGCTGCTCTGGTTCTGCACCCATGCTCTCAGTGCCTTTTCCTGTCATTACACTTCTTGCTCTGCTGTTGCTGATGGCAGCAATCTATTCCGGAAAACAACGTAACAACGGCACGCTGCGTTTTCTTTCTGCCTGTATCGTTCTTATTTCGATTAATACGATTCGCTGGGAGTATGACTCTGAGATTTTGAGAAATGTGCAGAGTGTGTTGGCAATGTTTTTACCTGCCATTGCATGGCACAGTTTCGTCCCGCTAAGCGAAGAAAGACGCAAACATGACTTACTGATTTTGCTTGTACCCGCAACAGTATCGCTATTGATCAGGCTGGTATGGGTGCCTGCTACAGACTTCATCCTCAGTCTGCTTTTTTTCAGCTATGGATTCGCCCTGCTAAGAAAAGCAGTGATTAGTGGAAAACCTACAAGGCTCAATACGCTGGGCGCAATAGCTCAGCATCGTACTTTGACTTTTTTCGCAGGCAGCTTTCTGTGTCTTTCCGCGCTGACAGACCTTCTCATTGCAACTGACTTTGGTATCAGCGGTGGAAAACATGCCACTTCGATCATCCTCATCACTCAACTTGCGCTCTTGCCCATTGTCGGCACGATTATCTTCGGCTTTTTAAACTCATCCCAGCGCTTCGAACCTGTTATCGGGCAAAAAAAAGACAAGATCGATGATCCAGCGGCAGATATGACTGAGTTATATATGATGCTCGAAAAACAGGTCCATGAAACAGAGCTCTATCTGAATCCCGATTTGACGCTTGCTCTACTCGCAAGGAAAACCGGCATACCCGCCCGCAATTTCTCTGCAGCCGTTAACTCGGTTAAGCAGTGTAATGTATCTCAGTGGATCAATGGTTTCAGAGTTGAACGGGCAAAAGAGCTACTGCTTAACACTTCTTTGCCCGTTACTCATATCATGCTGGAGTCCGGATTCATGACTAAGTCTAATTTCAATCGTGAATTCCAGCGCCTTTCAGGCCTCTCCCCTAGTTTATTTCGTCAGCAGGCGCGTGATAACTCAGGGCAGAATCCAGAAAATGTGTGATTTTAGTCGTTATCAGTTGATGTAGTTCTGATCGGCTAGCCCCCCTGTCGTCCTGACAAACAATGCCATCGCCCGGCGTTTCATCGTCAATAAGTTTCTCTGCACCTGGTTTACATAACTGCATAAAACTGAAATGAGTCGCACCCTTGATGATACTGAATTGTCGCAATGATCCGCACATTTTATCAGCAAGATACTCAGATTCCTCAGAAGCAGGCAACTGACCCAACTTGTCATTACTGGCCGCGAGAATAAGTACGGGTATGTTAATTTTGCTCAGGCTATCAGGGGTAAAACCTGGCGCTAACCCCGCATCAAGTGACACGACGGCTTTGATTCTTGTATCAAGATTGTCAGATGACAAAAGTTTATGCGCAGTAACGTCATCTATTCCCAGTTTGGTCGTCAGCTTACAGTCACCGCGAAGGACATGCTGTTGACAGTCATTCAGGAACAATGAAGGGTCAAAACGCGCTCCAGCCAGCGACATGACTGTCCATCCTCCAAGAGAATGCCCAATAGCCGCAATGCGCTTATCATCTACTGTGCCAGATAAGTCAGAAGATCGACCGACGAAATCAATTACCCGGGAAATGTCATCAGGACGACGCCATAGTTTTCTGGCGTCTTCAGGATTATGATTAAAGGTCGTCGTGCCGGGGTGATCAGGCGCAGCCACAATGTATCCCTGAGCGGCCAATGCTGCAGCAAGCCAGGAAAGATTTTTCCAGCTTCCATTAAATCCATGTGAAATTAATACAAGTGGATGCTTTCCCGAAACGGGTGTGGCGTTACGGATAATCTCAACGCCGACAAAAGCGACATTTTCTCCAACAGTTTCACTTACTCCATTCTGAATCGCCGGATACCACACCGCTACTTTCAGAGGCTCTCCCTGGGTGTCTGACACTGTCATCTGGCGAAAACCCGGAGATGCCTGGACCTGCCAGCAGAAAAGTAAAACCGATGCTGCTATAAACACTGTTCTGAACATCATTGATGCCTTGCTGTGATAATTGAAGACCTGTTTGTAATCTGCCACAGCGTACGAATGCGTCCTCTTACACGATCCAGGTCTTCAAATTTGCAAAATCAGTGATTATTTATCCGTCTGCTTCAGTTTCATGGTGCCGCTCACAACCAGCGGCAAGTCAATAGTATCCATAGCGCGGCAGCCTGTAAGTCATAAAATCCGTACTCAAATCTGAAAACAAAAATCCCGACACGCGATATCACGTCATCGGGATTTCATTCATTCCAGTTACTCTTTCGCTATCGGCGTCTCGCTTACATCAATCTTCGTGTCACCCTGAATGCCCTTAATGCGTTTCTCAACGTCATTAACCTGCTCGCTGCTGTGCAGCAAGGTGTACGTCAGATCAAATGTTGTGCTCGCACCTGGTTGCAGCTGCTTCACACGTTTTTGTTCACGTTCAATGGTGACCGGATAGGCGTAACTGGTGCCAGGTTCGATGCCGGTCACGTAGCCCTGTTTCAGGGTGTCGGTATTTTTCCATAAGGTCAGCATCGGGAGCTGACGCGTATCGAACTGAATGGATGCGCCGCTGTTGCCCGCTTTATTTATCACCGCAGCAATGGTCTGATGATTGCTGTCTGAAAGCGGCTTGATGTTGAACACCATCTCATCGAAGTCTTTGGTCGGACCTTTATAGGTCTGCCACTCTTTTAACCCGGCTTTCGCGTAGTCGTTGAACGGGCTGATGCCGGACATCGGCGCCAGGAAGCGTGCGCCCTCTTCCAGAATCGGTTTGCCGAAATTGCTGTGATAGATGATCTGGTAATCGTGCGGATAGTCGGCGTGGTTGGTTAACACATCATGCAGGCTGAAACTGTTGCTGCCTGGCACGTAACGCAGCTCGGTCATGGTCTGCAAATCAGCTTTCTTAAAGGTGCTCTCTTTAATCAGGCCGCGAATACGGATTTCGTGTGGTGCCGTATCGGCCACTTCAACTTCCAGCTGAGAAACCGGCGTATTACCCGCTTTACCGTGCAGCGTATAGATTCGGCCTTCATCGGTGACCGGATGGCCGGTCCATTCGTAGCCGCAGCGCACCATCATCTCGTTGAAACCATCCAGCCAGCCCAGACCGTTGCGGCTCTCAAGATTGATGAAGGCAGGATTGACGACCTCTTTAACCGGTGAATCCCAGCCCATACGGGTGCCAAAGCCTTCAACACGCAGTAAATTCATGCCACGTGTCGGGCTTAGCGTGATGGTCAGGCCATCCTCGCTGCGGATCGTCAGTATTTTACTGCCTTCCTGCTTGCCGCCATGCAGGACTTTCTGTTCGATGCTGAACGGTTTGCCCTGAGACTTCAGCTCACTGCTGGAAATCTTCCAGTTTCCCTGCTCGGTGCCCTGTTCAGCACTCGTCAGCACCCAGGTTTTCGCCGCTGCAGAACCTGAAACCAGCACTGCCAGTACCGTTAACGCCAGTTTAATCTTCATATGTCATCCCATTGGCTGAATCGTTTTTTCATTCCGTAAGGGAAATTTACTTAATGGGACTGAAGATAAACGTGATGATGCTCACCTGTTGAGAAAAGGCAGTGAGTTAGCCCTATTATTGTGGGCCAAATCACAGTGGTTACGGCCAGAGAGGAATAAATACAGCTAACCAGGTGAAATTTGCTGACATTAGCTTTATTCGATTCAGCTCAAAATGAGGGATCTGATAAAAGATGGCTGATGAAGCACAATTAAAAAAAATTTAAAAAAAATCTTCAACCGCGCAACTTTTTCTATTTTTAAACGAACCTGTTATCAGGGACGTCAGACAACTCCGTCTGTTCGTCAATGGAGAGAGTAAAGCCAATGAAAAACACCCTGAAAACCCTGGCCGTCGCTACACTGCTGGCACTGAGTGTTCCGGCAACATCTGCTTTTGCAGCGTTACAGGTCGGTGAAAAAGCACCGGACTTTAAACTGGAAGCCGCGCTGGCCGGTAAATCGACCACCTTCTCATTGCAACAGGCGCTGCAGAAAGGCCCGGTTGTCCTCTACTTCTTCCCTGCTGCTTTCAGTGCAGGCTGTACGCTGGAAGCACACGATTTTGCTGAAGCGACCGATGAATTTAAAAAGCAGGGTGCGACCGTCATTGGCGTGACGGCGGGTAATACCGATCAGATTGCGAAATTTTCGCAGCTTGAATGCCGTGACAAATTTACCGTCGCAGCCGATCCCGGTGCCAAAGTGGCGGCAGAATATAAGAGCACCATGGAGATGAAGGGTCAGAAACTCTCAGACCGTACCTCTTACGTGATTGCGCCGGATGGCAAAATCCTGCTGAGCTTCACCGATAAAAATCCTGATACGCATATCCAGAAAGCGATGGATGCCGTTAAAAAATACCGTCAGGCCAATCCGGCATAACTTCATCTTCAGAGCAGGTACATCATGCTGACTGCGATTGCAGCCGCCTTCCTGGGCGGCATTATTCTGAACCTCATGCCCTGCGTGTTTCCGGTGATCTCGCTGAAAGCACTGAGCCTGATCCGCCATCACGAATCACCTTCCCACGCCAGAGCCGAAGGCCTGGCCTTTCTGCTGGGCGTAGTCGTGACGATGGTCGCTCTGACCGCAGTTCTGTTGCTGGCCAGGGCGGGCGGTGCATCGGTGGGCTGGGGATTCCAGCTGCAATCGCCGCTGGTCATCGCCGCGCTGATTCTGGTGATGCTTGGGTCGGCGCTGAACCTGCTCGGTCTGTTTGAAGTAGGATTATCGGTACAGCGGGTTGGCGAAGTGGGAGGCGATCGCGGTGGTTTAGTCGGTTCAGCACTGACTGGCGCGCTGGCCATCATTGTCGCGACTCCCTGCAGCGCGCCCTTTATGGCCAGCGCGGTAGGCTATGCGCTTACCCAGCCTCCACTGATCAGTCTGGTGATCTTTATTTCACTGGCGCTGGGTTTTGCTGCGCCCTTCACCCTCATCTCATTCTTCCCGGTGCTGGCGCGAATTTTGCCAAAACCGGGTGCCTGGATGATCACGTTAAAGCAGGGGCTGGCGTTTCCCATGCTGGGCGCGGTGGGCTGGCTGATCTGGGTACTTGAACGTCAGGCGGGATCGGCGGCACTGGCTGCCATTCTGGCCTGCTGTTTACTGTTTAGTTTCGCCGCCTGGCTGTATGGCATGGCGCAGAAACGCCGTATGATGGGACAGCGTCATTGGGTGCTGCATGTGGCGACCGCATTCTTCCTGGCGCTGGTCGTAGTGCCGTTACTGAACCTGAACAGGTTTGCCGAGGCTCCGGCTGAAACGGCAACCGCCTCACAGGCTGCCGCCGCTGTGGCGTGGTCGCCCCAGAACGTTGATGCCATCAAAGGTCAGGGCAAACCAATACTGGTGAACTTTACCGCATCATGGTGTATTACCTGCCAGGTTAACGATCGTACTTCACTTTCGACGCAGGCGGTAAAAGCGGCGATGGCGCGAACCAACACCATTTATATGGTCGCGGATTCCACCAAATACAATCCCGATGTTGAACAGGCGCTGAGCGATTTCGGACGCGGTGGATTACCCCTCTACGTGGTCTATCCGGCTGACGGCGGTAAACCTGAGGTGCTGCCGCAGGTGCTGACGCCTGGCATTGTGATTTCAGCGCTGGATCAGGCAACAGAAAAAGGAAATAAATCCTGAGATTACTGATGAAACGATTGCCTGGCGCGTGGTCAGGGCGCGGCGACAGTATGCCGAACTGCTGATGATCGATGTCGGAAACTGATCAACGCGCACAGCAGTGGCCAGCATTAATGGCCCGGGCGCAGGCGGGTGACAGAGCTGCCTATAACCAGTTACTGAAAGCGATGGTTCCGGCCATCCGGGCACTGGTATGCAAAAAAATCCGTGATGAGGGACTGGTTGAGGATGTCATTCAGGAGACATTGCTGGCGATTCATCGGGTGCGGCATACCTACGATCCGCAGCGTCCGATACTCCCCTGGGTTGCTGCCATCGCCTCTGCCCGCGCCATTGATGCGCTGCGCCATCGCGGCCGTCGCCAGGAAGTACAGGATGAGGAAGAGCTGCAACGACAACCCGCTGCAAGTGCAGAGTCCTCAGCCGATAC
>Ga0308159_1003555_pt1 | contig 15539 bp, 13 predicted proteins | sample PhyCR1_FD_201040 | JGI IMG/M metagenome (GOLD analysis project Ga0308159, IMG submission 201040) | Phyllosphere microbial communities from UC Gill Tract Community Farm, Albany, California, United States - DLSLC.R1 | ecosystem: Host-associated > Plants > Phyllosphere > Unclassified | place: USA... | reverse complement strand
GCAACCTAATAGAAAAAAAGAGAAACATGCAATAATAATGAAGTATTTTAATTTATGCATTGAGTCGTTATTTAATTACAGCCAACGTTTTGCACGTTTAAGTTGAGCCTAAAATTACTTGCACCAATACCCAAAGCACTAATCTAAATAAATGGCATGAAATTTTCGTGTTCTTACTTCGCCCGAGGCTTAACTTAAACCTGTTGTTAGGTGTAGTACTTTTAATCGGGTATTTTGATAAAGGCTTGTTGTTTGATAAAGTCATTTTCGTCAAAATCACCAGTTACATTATAAGAAGTAATTGATAATCCATATTTCGAATTAAAATAGTCGATTTTAAAATGTTTTAAATTAATACTAGTGGCATCCATAGAAATCTGGACGTCATCCATTTTAAATTTTAATAATTCTTTGTTTGTTTTCAGAGCTATTACATTTCCATCTACTGAATATTTAGTACAATTGTATTCGCCACCTAAACCAGATGAAAACATGGAAAAATATTCTATTTCAATAGTCCAATCTTTCCACTGTCTTACTTCTTGCTTAAAGGGTTGAGTTTTCTGAAGTCCTGCGCCTTGAACCAGACATCTAACCGAAATTGTGTTTCTATCTTTCCATTTTATCCAAAACGGATAGTTATTTCCGAACCTTAAGAAATCTCGGGAGGAATAGTTGCAGTTTTTACTAAACGGAATAATTTGAATAGCTGTAAATCCCGAACCAAAAGCCATTGAGATTTCTATGAAATATCGATATAAAGTAAATTCATTATTTGGCGAATTTAGCTTTTCTCTGCTCTTAATTAATGAACTGTCAATGCTGTTGTCACAACCGAGCGTTAATATAATCAACAGAATTGGTAGAAGGTTTTTAATCATATGGTTTGTATTCGGTTGTATTACACCTAACGTTTCGGGGCTTTGCGATGGTGGGGCAATCGAAGCACAAATCCTCAATTTTGCACAAAAGTTCAATCGAAAAAATACCGTTGATTTTGGCACTTCAGCCCGCCTGAAGAAAAGCCCTTGTTATAGCGCGTTTTTCTATTCAAACTGTTTGTCAATTTGTTCTCTGTCATAGTCAAGTATCCAGTCATTATGTTTCTTGTAAATTGATACTAAGGCTTCTCTGTCAGCCGAAACAATATCAAGTCCCCTGTCGTCATACATATGAAGGATAAGTTTCTTGTCAATATTCACAAAGTAAGTTTCTTTTCCAGTTAGAAAACCTTTTTGGTCAATTTGTGCACTTCCCAAAATTCAGACCATTTAAAAGTAGAATTCTAGACCGAGCGCAGCGAGGCTATTAGAAAAACTATTAATTTTAATTGGTAATATGAAAAGAATCAAGTTTACGGAATCCCAGATTGTAAAAGCAATCAAGGAACATGAAAGCGGCAAAAACGTTCATGATCTCTGCAGAGAGTTAGGAATTAGCACTGCAGCCTTTTACAAATGGCGCCAAAGGTATGGCGGAATGGAAGTCAAAGAACTATCGAAATTTAAAGGCGCTGGAAGAAGAAAATGCACGTTTAAAGAAGATGTATGCGAATCTTAGCCTCGTGCATGAAGTTTTCAAGGAGGCTGTAGAAAAAAAGCTTTAACGCCTGACGAGAAAAGGGATCTAGTGGATGAAATGGTAAAAAGGATTAGCCACCGTCAGGCCTGTAAATGCGTTGGATTGAACCGAAGCAAACATTATTATCAACATAAACGACGCGATGACAGTGAAGTAGTTGATGCGCTTTCAGTTCTTGTTGAAAAGCACGTTTCCATAGGCTTCTGGCAGTGTTATTACCGATTGCGTCGAAAAGGGCTTAAATGGAACCATAAAAAGATTTATAGGATTTATACCTCAATGAGGCTTAATATCCGGCGCAGGGCAAAGAAGAGGCTGCCGGAAAGAGTCAAAAAACCCTTATTTGTGCCAGAAACGGTGAATGAGGTATGGTCTATGGATTTTATGAGTGATGCGCTTTGGAATGGAAGGAAATTTAGGTTGTTGAACATCGCTGATGATTACAACAGAGAGATGCTTACTATGGAGATAGATTATTCACTTCCAGCATTGCGAGTTATAAGAGCCTTGGATGAGCTAAAACAATATAGGGGGCTTCCAAAAAAATAAGAATGGATAATGGGCCGGAGTTCATCTCGCATAAGCTCGATGAATGGGCAAAGGAAAACAATGTTGAACTGGTGTTTATCCAGCCAGGAGAGCCAACACAGAACGCATATATTGAAAGATTGAATGGGAGCATCAGAAGAGAATTGTTAAATGCCTACATATTTCACTCCCTGGATGATGTAAGGGAGAAAGTGGAAGAATGGATGGTGGATTACAATTACCATCGACCACACCAGGCATTAAACTTCAAATCTCCTATAGATCTATTGCAGGAAATTTGAGGACAAAATTATACTTTTGAATGGTCTGAAAAACAGGGGAGCTTACAAACGGAGTGAAAAATTCTCTAATGTTTGAAAATCTAAAATCTTCAGACAAAGCTTTTTTTAGTTCCGTTACGTGTTTGTCGGCTTTGAAAACTATGCTGTATGTATGGTAACTCATCCTTGTTGAGGTTGTTGGGTTAAATTTCTGCTAACGTTTCGGGGCTTTGCGAAGAAACGGATTACGAAGTGCGAAACTGTCTGCGAACACTGAATTTGCTACGAAGCACAAAGCTTCATTTAACCACTGAAACCGCTTTTTTGCCAAACGCATGTTAGCTGCTGGTGTTCGTTTCTATTTATTCGTGTTTGTACTGTAAATACTGTGGTCTTTACGTTATGGTTTCGTGTATTTCTTGTCGTGATGAAAGTCCATTAAGGTCGGATTGTCAACAACGTTTTGAATTATCTTCCACTTTGTTTTCATATTTTTCGGAACGTGTACCACTGTCTGCGAGTACAAAAGTAAACTATCGTTGCTTTGCCTGTAAAAGAAGGGTTGAAGTCCGTTAAAGATAAAATACTCATCACTCTCTTTCTTGTTGAAGTCAACTTTGTCAGTTGTTGAAATGATAGTTGTTTGGCTGTCGCCAGTCAAACCCCAATTCATTGTCTTAATAAATAATATTTCCTCAACTGTATTTGATTTTACTTCGGTTGTTCTGTAAGTTGCTTGGTCGTCAATTCCACAACCAAGCAAAGTTGATAAAAGTAAAATGTTTCCGATTGTCTTTCTCATTTCTAAATTTCAAATTGCGTTCGGTTCGTTTACGCTCGGTCTTACACTTGCCGCTAACGTTCGGCGGCTTTGCACAACTTAAACGTTTATTGTCGAATATAAACGTTTAAGCTTTCTTCTTATTTATAAAAGCATAAACAGGAACGCCCAACAAAACAATCACAAGTCCAGGCCAGGTATATTGTTGTTTATAAATTAAAAGCAAAATACAGAAGGCAGCACCAATTAATAAATATACGATTGGAGTAACAGGATATAACCAGGTTTTGTAAGGTCTTTCCATATCAGGTTTTTTAAACCTTAAATAAATCACACCAAAAACTGTAATCATATAGAACAATACAATTACAAAAGAGATCATATCTAAAAGATTACCATACTGACCGCTTAAACACAAAACTGAAGCCCAGATTCCTTGCATCCAAAGTGATTTTTCTGGAACTCCGTTTTTATTGTTTTCAATAGCTGCCTTAAAAAACATACCGTCTTTTGCCATGGTTTGAAACACCCTTGATCCAGCAAGTACAATCCCGTTTACACAGCCGAATGTGGAAATCATAACCAACACAGCCATTATAATTGTGCCTAATCCTCCTCCAAAAATCTGTTCAGAAACCACAACGGCAACTCGATCGTTAACAGCAAAAGCAATCCCATCTCTGTTCAAGCCATTTAAATAAACAAAATTGACTAACAAATAAAGGATCATTACTGCCGAAGTACCCAAAACCATCGAACGCACGACATTCTTTTTGGGATTTTCAATTTCTCCCGAAACAAAGGTTACGTTTTCCCAGGCTACACTAGAAAATACCGAACCAACCATTGCAGCTGCAATTCCACCCATTATCGTCATTCCAGAAATAGATTCCCATCCAGATTTGGTAAAGTTTCCGCCAAAATCTGTTTTTAAATTATTAAAAGCACTCCATCCAAAGCCCATATTTTCACTCCAGAAATTGTTTTTCACTAAAAGAAAACCTAAAATAATTAAGCCAATTAAAGCTATAATTTTTGATCCCGTAAAAACATTCTGCAACAATTTACCGCTCTCCACACCTTTTGTATTAATATAGGTTAAAAGCAAAATAACCGCAATAGCCAGAATCTGGATCCAGGTAATTTTATAACTACCACTTTGAAAAATTGGAGCAGCATCGTTTAATGCTGGAATCAGATAGGCCGTAAATTTACCAAAGGCAACCGCAACAGCTGCAATAGTACCTGTTTGAATTACGGTGAACATACCCCAACCATACAGGAAGCCCATCATCTTACCGAAAATCTCTTTCAAATAAGTGTATTGCCCGCCTGCTTTAGGAAACATGGAAGAAAGTTCGCCATAAGAAATCGCAGCAGCGACAGTCATTACGCCTGTTATGATCCACACAACAATTAGCCAGTAACCAGATCCTAAATTCCTCATAATATCAGAACTCACGATAAAAATACCGCTTCCGATCATCGAACCCATTACCAGCATTGTAGCATCAAAAAGACCTAATTTTCTTTTAGAAGGTTCTTTTTCCTGTAGTTTTTCCATTTTTTAGTTTTGTTTGGTTTGGTGTTTAGCTTTAGTTTGGGCTAATTTATTTAAAAAAAACAATTCAGCGCATCCTGCATTGTATCATTTTAATCGAATAAAAAATATTTTATTCATGTTATTAATTTTTCCCAGACGAGTAATCAGTAGTAATTAATTTATTATATTGCTAAACTAATAACCAAAACTAAACGATTCAGTATCCTCACATTAAGTACTAACCAAACTTAAAATGTTATGAGCTGTTGAGTACTGAATCAAGAACTCAAAAACCAAATATTAACTATGGATTTTTTACAAAACAATTTAATTTATGCAGTTCCGGCTTTAGGCCTTATCGGAATTATTGTAATGATGTTTAAAAGCGCCTGGGTAAGTAAGCAAGATGCTGGTGATGCGAATATGCAAGAACTCGCTGGTTACATTGCCGATGGGGCAATGGCCTTTTTAAAAGCAGAATGGAGAGTATTAAGCATTTTCGTAGTTTTTACTGCTGCACTTTTAGCATACTCTGGCACCATTACCGAAATTAATGGTGTACCCATGCATTCCAGCTGGATTATTTCCATATCCTTTATTATAGGCGCTGTATTTTCGGCTACAGCAGGATATATTGGAATGAAAGCCGCCACTAAGGCTAACGTAAGAACTACTCAGGCAGCCAGAACCAGTTTAAAACAAGCCTTAAAAGTTTCCTTTACTGGAGGAACGGTAATGGGTTTAGGTGTTGCAGGATTAGCCGTTTTGGGTTTAGGTGGATTATTCATTGTCTTTCTTTCTTATTTCAATGTGATCGGGACCGATGGTACCGTGAGCGTATTAAATATGAAAACAGCTATCGAAGTTCTAACAGGCTTTTCATTAGGAGCAGAATCAATTGCTTTATTTGCACGTGTTGGCGGTGGTATTTATACAAAAGCTGCCGATGTAGGTGCAGATTTAGTAGGTAAGGTTGAAGCAGGGATTCCTGAAGATGATGTACGTAACCCGGCAACAATTGCAGATAATGTGGGCGATAACGTAGGTGATGTTGCGGGTATGGGTGCCGATTTATTCGGTTCTTATGTGGCAACTATTTTAGCAACGATGGTTTTAGGCCAGGAAATTACGGTTACCGATAAGTTTGGCGGCATGTCTCCTATCCTCTTGCCAATGGTAATCTGCGGATTAGGAATTTTATTCTCAATCATTGGAACCTGGTTTGTAACCATAAAAGATGAAAAATCGAATGTTCAAAATGCATTAAACCTTGGCAACTGGTCTTCGATCGTTATTACAGCAATTGCATCTTTCTTTATTGTGAAATGGATGTTACCTGAAACTTTAAGTTTACGTGGCTATGCATTTTCGAGCATTAATGTTTTTTATGCAATTATTGTGGGTTTAGTTGTTGGTACAATTATGAGTATTGTTACCGAGTATTTCACTGCAATGGGCAAAGGCCCTGTTAATTCAATTATACAACAATCTTCAACTGGCCATGCTACAAACATCATCGCAGGTTTATCAGTAGGTATGAAATCTACGGTTATTCCAATCTTAGTTTTAGCTGGTGGAATTATGGCCTCATATCATTTTGCAGGTTTATATGGAGTTGCTATTGCTGCCGCAGGTATGATGGCGACCACAGCTATGCAGCTGGCAATTGATGCTTTTGGTCCGATTGCAGATAATGCTGGCGGTATTGCGGAAATGAGTCAGTTGCCACCTGAGGTTCGCGAACGTACAGACAACTTAGACGCCGTTGGTAATACAACTGCTGCAACAGGTAAAGGTTTTGCTATTGCATCTGCTGCGCTCACATCATTAGCACTATTTGCCGCTTTTGTTGGTATTGCAGGCATTACAGCTATCGATATTTACAAAGCGCCTGTTTTAGCAGGTTTATTTGTTGGTGGAATGATTCCTTTTATATTTTCAGCACTGTGTATTCAGGCTGTTGGAAAGGCCGCTATGGATATGGTACAGGAAGTTCGTCGCCAGTTCCGCGAAATCCCTGGAATTATGGAGTATAAAGCAAAACCAGAATATGAAAAATGTGTTGCCATTTCAACCAAAGCATCTATCCGGGAAATGATGATGCCAGGAGCAATCGCTTTAATTACACCAATTATTATTGGCTTTACTTTCGGACCAGAAGTTTTAGGAGGCTTACTTGCGGGCGTAACCGTTACTGGTGTGTTGATGGGGATTTTTCAAAGTAATGCTGGAGGAGCCTGGGATAATGCCAAAAAATCTTTTGAGCAAGGCGTAATGATTAATGGGGAAATGTTTTACAAAAAATCAGAGCCACACAAGGCTTCTGTAACAGGAGATACCGTTGGAGATCCCTTCAAAGACACTTCTGGACCTTCGATGAACATTTTAATTAAATTAATGTCTATCGTTTCATTGGTTATTGCGCCATATATAGCAGTTAAGGCGGTTACAAATGAACATAAGCAGGAAATTCGTAAGGAAATCAGAATTCAGCAAAAAACTGATGGATCAGGCAATACAATTATCGATACTTTAACAAATACAACCGACACTTTAACGCATTAGTTGTAAAAACATAGATATAAACAAATGATAAAGGGGGTTTTAACAAAAATCCCTTTTACTATTTCGTAATTTTTAATTAGGTTTACCGCTTATTATCATAAAATCAACAAACACAAAAGACTAAACAACTTATGAATCTTAAAAAGCCCATTGATGTGCTGATAGCAGAGTCTGCTGAAAGTGGTGAGGGTACACTCAAACGTACACTGAGCAGTACGAGTCTCGTAGCTCTAGGTATAGGAGCTATTATTGGCGCAGGTTTATTTTCTTTAACTGGTATTGCCGCAGCTGACCATGCAGGACCTGCCGTAACTTTATCATTTGTATTAGCTGCAGTAGGCTGTGCTTTTGCAGGATTATGTTATGCAGAATTTGCATCTATGATTCCGGTAGCAGGTAGTGCATATACTTACTCTTATGCTACAATGGGTGAGTTTATGGCTTGGGTTATTGGATGGGACTTAGTATTAGAATATGCCTTAGGTGCAGCCACTGTAGGTGTTTCATGGTCGGGATATTTTAATAAATTATTGCATGAATTTGGCTTGGAAATGCCGCTGTACCTCACAAAATCATTTGCAGAAGTTGATGGCGGAGGTATTAATTTTCCAGCGGTAGTAATTGTTTCATTACTTTCATTAATGTTAATACGCGGTACCAAAGAATCTGCAAGTCTTAACAATGTTTTAGTAATTGTTAAGGTTACAGTGGTGATTGTATTTATTGCACTAGGTTGGAAATTCATTAACCCAGCAAATCATACACCTTATATACCTGCAAACACAGGCGTTAAAGGAGAATTTGGTATTTCTGGTATTGCGGCAGGTGCTGCATTGGTATTCTTTGCTTTTATCGGTTTCGATGCGGTATCTACGGCAGCACAAGAGGCTAAAAATCCACAAAAAGGAATGCCAATTGGTATATTAGGCTCATTAGTGGTTTGTACAATCTTATACGTTTTATTTGCACACGTAATGACAGGTTTAGTGCCTTTTACAATTTTTAAAGGTGATGCTTCTCCTGCTGCTACAGCATTTAAAGTTACAGGATATACCTGGTTGCAAATGGGATTAATCATCGCAATTTTAGCCGGTTATACTTCAGTAATATTAGTAATGTTAATGGGTCAGTCTAGGGTTTTCTATACAATGTCTAAAGATGGGTTATTACCTAAGTTCTTTAGCAGTATCCACTCTAAATTCAGAACACCATTCAAAACAAACATATTTTTTATGTTCTTTGTGAGCATCTTTGCAGGATTTGTGCCAGTTACAGATTTAGGTCACATGGTATCAATTGGTACTCTATTCGCATTCTCATTAGTTTGTATCGGCGTAATGTTGTTACGTAGAACAGATCCAGACAGACACCGTCCTTTTAGAACACCTTGGGTACCTTTTGTACCAATTATGGGTGTAATTGTTTGCGTGTATTTAATGTCTTCACTTCCGTTAGAAGCTTGGATTAGATTAGCCATTTGGATGGCAATTGGTGTAGCCATTTATTTCTTCTATGGAAAAGGAAATTCAGTTCTTAGAAACAAAGGAAAAGTTGTTCAACCAGTTGACCCCCCTAAGCCAGAATTATAATTCTAAAGAAATATCTTTTTTAAAAGCCTCGACAAAATCGGGGCTTTTTTCATGTTAAATAATTGTTAATAATTTATCTTTGCAAAAAAGATCAGATGAGTCATCCATTTTCTTTGTTAAAAAAATACTTCTTTACCATTATTCTTATCGTGCTGTTTTCAGCCCAGGCGTATTCGCAAAGAACCATTAACGATGTAATGGATTCCACTACAGTTAATCATTTGTTAATTATTTCCAAAAAATATGGCTCACTTTCTTTTAGTGGGTATTTACAGCCTCAATTTCAGGTTGCTCAATCGAATGGTACACAAGCCGAATACCAGGGCGGCAATTTTGGCGAATATACAAGCAATCGCTTTCGACTAAGAAGAGGGCGTTTACGTGCAGATTATATGCTTTTAACGGATGAAGGTGCGCCATCTACCTATTTCGTGCTTCAATTTGACGGGACAGAACAAGGGGTTGCGATCCGCGATTTTTGGGGCCGTTACTATGAGAATAAATGGAAAATACTGGCCGTAACATTCGGTTTATCTGGTCGCCCGTTTGGAAATGAACTGCAATTATCTTCCTCTGTACGAGAAGCGCCAGAACGCGGCAGAATGTCGCAAATTCTAATGAAAACAGAACGAGATTTAGGGGCTACCTTTACCTTAAACCCAAGATGGAAAGATGCTAAACTTAAAAACATTTCATTGGATTTTGGTATTTATAATGGACAGGGATTAGCGAGTTCAGGAGAATTTGATAACAGTAAGGATTTTATTTTTAGGTTAAGCCATAAGCCTTATAAATTTAAAAATATCCCGCTTAGTATAGCAGGAGGAATAAGCACACTTCAAGGCGGCTTAAATCATAGGTTACCTGTGAGCTATAGAATGCAGAAAATTAACGATTCATGGCAAATGGTAAAAGACTCTTCCGCTTCAACGATAAATAAGGTTGCACCAAGAAGATATTATGGTGCTGATGTTCAATTATCAACCAATACAAAAAGCTGGAAATCAGAGTTTCGGGCAGAAGTAGTTTCTGGATTGCAAACGGCCACAGCAACAACTTCAACAACACCTGGATCATATCCTGTAGATAATAAATCGATCGCACTGCCCTATTATACGAGAACCTTTAACGGTGCATATTTTACCTATGTACAAACGCTTAATAGTACAGATAACCAAATCATCTTCAAATACGACTGGTACGATCCAAATTCAAAAGTAAAAGGAATGGATATTTCAGCCGCTCAGCGTTTAACTGCTGCAGATGTAAGATTTGATACTTTTGGATTTGGCTTTTTACATCACTTTAATCCACATTTTAAGGCTGTAGTTTATTATGATATAATTAAAAATGAATCAACGCAGATACCAGATTATACCGCAGACCGAAAAGACAATGTATTTACTTTGAGAACGCAATTCTATTTCTAATAAATTAATAAGGTTTTAAAACAAATTGCTATACCTTTGCTTAAAATTGTTACGCTATGAAATTCGATTTTATGAAGTTCGACTTAAGTCAGATTCTATCGACAACGATGGTTCTTTTTGCTATAATCGATATTTTAGGCGCAATTCCAGTAGTAATTGAGTTACGCAGAAAAGCTGGTCATATCGAATCAGAAAAGGCTTCTCTTGTTGCTGCCGGCTTAATGATTTTGTTTCTTTTTGTTGGCGAATCCTTACTTAAAGTAATTGGTTTAGATGTTGAATCTTTTGCAATTGCAGGTTCATTTGTAATTTTCTTTATTGCAATGGAAATGGTTTTAGGACTCACCATTTTCAAGGAAGAAGCTCCGGAAACGGTTTCAATTGTTCCTTTGGCATTCCCCTTAATTGCGGGAGCAGGCACAATGACCACGCTGCTTTCCTTAAAAACAGAATATCATACTCAAAATATCCTGGTCGGGATTATACTTAATATCCTGTTTGTTTACTTCGTTTTAAAAAACACCAACAGACTCGAAAAATTATTTGGAAAATCGGGCTTAAACATTCTTAGAAAAGCCTTCGGTGTAATCCTATTGGCTATAGCCATCAAGCTATTCAGAAATAATACGGGCCTGTAAGTAGCGATATAGCAAGGAAGATGTTGCATGGAGAATGAGTAGGTTCTAGTATCAGTTGGTGTCTCACTGACCGAAAAACTAAGATCTATAACAAAACTTCCTATGGTGTCTCACCGACCGAAAAACTAAGATCTATAATAAACCCCAACCATCTAATCTGTATCCTCATTACCTACCTGTTGGTGTCTCACCGACCGAAAAACTAAGATCTTTAATAAAACCCAATCATCTAATCTGTATCCTCATTCCCTACCGGTTGGTGTCTCACCGACCGAAAAACTAAATATCTATAACAAAAACATCCTATCGGTTGGTATTTCATCAACCGAAATCTAAAAATCTGTAACAAAAATTGCGTATATTGATCTAAACAATAAAGCTATTATGAAAAGCTTTGAAGAATATACCGTTATTATCGGGGCAATTGCTGTTTTAATTGAAGCAGTAAAATACCTTAAAAAAAACCTCAAATCCTGGTTTGAGCATTCTTAGGTTTTGATTAACCTGGCCACAAACATCGTGTCAGCATTTTCTGTGTAACCTTTTATTAATTCCATCGATTCTAACTCAAGTGGTAAATTAGTTGTAATGTGCTTGATAACTTCTTCGTTTTCGGCAGCAAAAGCCGAGCAGGTAATGTAAATTAAAGGCTTTCCAGGTTTCAAATATTTAACAACATTTTGAACGATGGTTTTCTGAATTACCGAAAACTGATTTATTTTCCGTTCTTCAAAGAAAGTTAACATTTCAGGAGTTCTGCCCCATGTACCTGAACCTGTACAAGGCGCATCGAGAATAATGCCATCAAACTGGTAGTGATGTAAAATCTGCTCGTTGTTCTGCAATAAATCAAGTTCTTTTTTATGGTACTTTTTAATACCAGCCAATCTAAACCGCTCATCGAGATTCATCAGTACACTTTCACGTAAATCACTGACCAACAACTCCACAACAGGCTCTAAACTATGCAGCAACAAAGATTTGCCGCCCGATGCAGCACAACAGTCCCACCATTTATCCCATTTGTTAGGTTTAAAATAACTACCTGTATGCTGAGATGATAAATCTTGTACCTGATAACTTCCCTCGCTTAAAATAGTTTCGAGTTTGGTACCATTGGGTAAGGCTAGTGTGGTATCCGAAATCACATTAACCTCCACATTTTCTGCTTTTAACTTAGCGGTAACTGATGAAGCATTTTCTGCGGAAACCCTGATAAATAAATCAGGTTGCACAAAAAATGATTTGTAGAATTCTGCTTTATCAATACTTTCTGATAAATGGCTATTGAAGGGGTAAACTTCTTCCAACTTAAAATCGGGGTATTTAGCGGAAATTAGTTTTAGCTTTTCAGTTAAAGCAGCTGTTATTTTTTCACTTAAATCAGGCAAGTTTTTCTCAACAATCAGACTTAAAGTATCATGACAAAGAAAATCAGCTACACTTAAACGCTCTTCATTAGTTAATGGAGAGAGCGCTTTCCCTAATCTAAAAAAACTATATAAATGCCTGGTCGCCCACCTTCTATCTGAAGAGCCCATTTGTTTGTTTTGCTTAAAGTAAGCTGGCAAAAAGCGATGCAAAGGCAAATTTCCATCGTAATTTTGTAAAACCTGTTCAAAAGCCCTGATCTGGTGTTCAACTCTCATGCATTTAATTAATAAATTTACTCAATAATATTTAAGGCAAAGTTTTTATAGCGCAAAAGCATCAGGCTCGTGTTAATATAGCCATATTGCTCATCATGGATAAAAGTGAAATTATTTTGTAAGCCCTTATATTTCTCTTTAGTTAAATATTCCAGGTAATCTTCGCCATATGAAGCTAACACCTTACCGAAAAAGTAAGCTACATCGAAGCCTTTAAATGCATATTCTCCTGGCTCAAATCCATATCTACTACGATATTTCTTTACAAAACTGATCACATTTGAACTCTTATAATCAACCTTATAAGATGAACTGATTATGGTATTTAAATCCTGAAGTTTATCGGTTGGATAATTCTGTTTAGACCACAGTGGGTGCCCGAACAAATTAATGTTGTAACCACCAGAGGGTAAATTCTTCAACTTATAAAGCTTTTCGATAGTTGGTAATACAAAAGCCCGATCTGATGAAGTGATTACCACAACATACTGCTTTCCCTTAATCATTCTGGTTTCGAAGGTAAAAGCCGAAGCGTATTCCTGTACAACAAATTTATTGTTGGTTTGCGCCTGGAAGTAACTTCGTAAAGGATTAGCAAACTGTTCGTCTTCCGTTTTCTTCGGGTTAATAATTACAATAACTGTATTCGAAGGATTATAGGTTTTAGCAATATAAGCAGCTATTTTTTTCGAGTGTAAACCAATGTTGCTCACAACCGATATCAGATTTGGGTTATCAAAATCAGAAGGCTGCGAAGCTGCAAGAGGAGAAACAACGGCAACCTTGTTCAATTTGGAATAATTGGCTATGTATTTTAAACCATCGGGAAAAACTGGTCCTACAACTAAGTTGCTCTTTCTAAAATTTTCGTTTTGATAAAGAGAACCGATCCGTGCATTATTATCCTGGGTATCAAAAACATTAAGTTTAAAATTTAATCCAGAAGCAGCAACGGAATCCAAACCCATTTTAAAGCCTTGGTAAAAATCGATAGGCATAGCATATTTTTCTGCTTCAGCCTTACTCATCGATCTTAAATTAACTTCGTTAAGTTTAAATGGAACAAGAAGCGAAACATTAGCTTGAGAGAATTTTTTAATGCCTTTTTTCTCAGCTGTTTTCTCTTTCTCCTCAGTTTTTTTAGTTTCTGTTTTCGGGGTTAATACCTTAGGCGAACAAGCGCCTAAAATCATGGTAATTAATACCAAAAAACAATAATTCTTATTCAATTTCATACCTATCGTTTTTAACAAAATATGCCAGCAAAGTTTATTCCACATTGCCGGCATAATCATTTATTTTATGCAGCCCAGATCGAAAACCCAGGCTTAAAGCTCGAATGAATTATTCCCACTCTATAGTTGCAGGTGGTTTAGAGCTGATATCGTAAACAACTCTGTTAATACCTTTAACTTTATTGATGATTTCGTTAGAAATTTTTGCTAAAACAGGATAAGGTAAGTGACACCAATCTGCAGTCATACCATCTACTGATTCTACAGCACGAAGCGCAATTACGTTTTCATAAGTACGCTCGTCGCCCATTACACCTACCGACTGTACGGGTAAGAAAATTGAGCCCGCTTGCCAGATTTTATCGTATAATCCAGCGGCTTTTAACTCATGCATGTAAATTGCATCAGCATCTTGTAATATTGCTACCTTTTCTGCGGTAACTTCTCCTAAAATACGAATACCCAAGCCTGGTCCGGGGAAAGGATGACGGCCTAAAATCACATCATCAATTCCTAATGCTTTACCTACTCGGCGAACCTCATCTTTAAATAATGTTTTTAAAGGCTCAATTACTTTCAATTTCATGAAATCGGGCAAACCGCCCACGTTGTGATGCGATTTAATAGTAGCCGAAGGACCATTAACGGATATAGATTCAATCACATCAGGATAAATTGTTCCCTGACCTAACCAGTTTACACCAGTAACCTCATGTGCTGCATCATCAAAAACTTCAATAAAAACGCGACCAATAGCCTTGCGTTTTAACTCAGGGTCAGTTAAGCCGGCAAGCTGACTTAAGAAACGATCCTTAGCATCAATTCCTTTAATATTTAAACCCATGTGCTTGTATTGCTCCAGCACCTGACTGTATTCGTCTTTACGTAAAAGGCCATTATCAACAAAAATACAATGTAAATTTGCTCCGATAGCCTTGTGCAATAAAACCGCAGCAACACTGCTATCTACACCGCCTGATAAACCTAAAACAACTTTATCATTACCTAAAGTTTCCTTTAATTCGGCAATTGTAGTATCTATAAATGCTGCTGAAGTCCAGTCCTGACTACATCCGCAAATATCAACAAGGAAATTTTCTAAAAGAATTTTACCGTCTGTACTGTGTGTAACCTCTGGGTGAAACTGAATCGCATAAGTATCAGAATCTTTAATGTGATAAGCTGCAACTTTAACACTTTCTGTGCTCGCAATTAATTCAGCATTAGCTGGCATTTCAGTAATGGTATCGCCATGGCTCATCCAAACTTGAGAATCGATGTTAATGCCTTTGAATAACTTGTTCTCTTGGTTTACAAAGTTTAAGTTAGCACGTCCGTATTCACGGGTTGAAGAAGCCTGAACATTTCCACCAGATTGTTGAGCAATATATTGCGCACCGTAACAAACCGCCAATAAAGGAAATTTTAAATGGAAATTGCTCAGATCTACCTGAGGCGCATCATCCTGACGAACAGAATAAGGACTGCCTGAAAAGATAACGCCTTTTACGTCAGCGGTATTAATTTCAGGAAGATTGTTGAATGGATATATTTCACAGTAAATATTCAGTTCGCGAACTCTACGGGCAATGAGTTGTGTAAATTGCGAACCAAAATCGACGATAATGATTTTTTCTTGCATCCGCAAAGATAGAGAAAGAAAGGGAATTGTTAAATTGTTTTAATGTTATTTATTCCCAAATTTAAAGTAAGTTACCT
>Ga0308159_1003554_pt1 | contig 15543 bp, 15 predicted proteins | sample PhyCR1_FD_201040 | JGI IMG/M metagenome (GOLD analysis project Ga0308159, IMG submission 201040) | Phyllosphere microbial communities from UC Gill Tract Community Farm, Albany, California, United States - DLSLC.R1 | ecosystem: Host-associated > Plants > Phyllosphere > Unclassified | place: USA... | reverse complement strand
TCTCCAACACCCCTTTGCAGCACCTGCTGGACAATCTGGAGGGGCACAACACCCTGGCCTTCCAGGTGGACCTGTTCAGCGCGCGCGGTGCCATCCCGCGCAGCATGCCGGCGGTGATGTCCCGCCAGAAGGACATCCAGTACAGTAGCCGCACCCGGCTGGTGACCGATGCGTATCGCCGCATCCGCTCGCTGGAACGGGACCTGCAGCGGGCGCTGGACATGGTGCCGGAGGAGCGGCTGGACGACCGCCAGCGGGACCTGAAGCGCCGGCTGGCAAGGATGCCGGAAGTGGTGATCCTGCAGATGATCTACCAGCAGCAGACGCATGAGGGGCAGGCGAAGGACTACGAGTTCTCCACCACCGCCATGCGGGAGCACTGGCGCAGCGGGCTGGAGGATACCCGTGCCACCCTGCGACAGGGCCACTGGCTGGCGATGCCGCCGCCCGGCAGCGAAATTGTGGTGCACGACGTGCACCGGACGCCTGCCTGAGCGTTGTGCCCGGGATCACGATGCCATTCCTCGCCGACCTCGTGATCCGACTGTCCGGCCCGGACAGTCTATGACGAGACCGCTTTTGCACGAATGGACGCCCCGATGGCCTTGCTGCTGAACATCCTCTGGAACGTGCCCGGCCTGGGTTTCATCCCGGCTTTCATGTGGCTGGTGGCATCCGTGTTGATGGCGCTGACCATCGTCGGCCTGCCATGGGCGCGGGCCTGCCTGATGATGGCCGGCTACAGCTTCCTGCCCTTCGGCAACACGCTGGTGACGAAGGAGGAGCTGACCGGGCGCCCCACCCTGGGCAGCGGCCCGCTGGGCTTCGTGGCCAACGTGCTGTGGTTCCTGCTGGCGGGCGTCTGGCTGTGCATCAGCCATCTGACCCTGGCGGCCGCCGCGGCCATCACCATCATCGGCCTGCCCTTCGCCTGGGCGCATTTGAAGCTGGCCGGGGCGGCGCTGTTCCCGGTGGGCAAGCGCGTGGTGCCGAATGGAGTGGGCGATGCCATCTCGCTCGGCCGCGGTCAGTCGGTGCTGGACCGGGTGCGGCGCTGAGCGATGCCTGAGCAGCCGGCAGCCCCCGTGAATGCCACCCTGGATGCACCCGTGGCCGTTGCCGGCGCGCCGGCCGTGGATGTGGACGTGCTGGTGGTGGGGGCGGGTGCCGCCGGCATCGCCGCCGCGCGGGCGCTGCGGCAAGTCAACCTGACCTGCCGGGTACTGGAGGCAAGGACCCGCCCGGGCGGCCGTGCCTGGACCGATACGGCCACCCTGGCCGCGCCGTTCGACCTGGGCGCCACCTGGCTGCACGCCGCCAACCGCAACCCGTTGCGCCCGCTGGCCGAGGCGCTGGGGATGGTGCCGTTCGACCACGGCGCCCACCGCATCTCCGCCTGCTTCGACGCCGGCCAGAAGGTGGGTGCGGCGGAGATGGCAGCCTATGACGCGGTATGGGAAGGCTTCCACGCCCGGCTGGCGGCGACACCGGTGCAGGCGGGGGACAGCGCCGCCGCCCTGGCCGCGCGCGCCGGTTTCGGCACCGGCTACTGGGATGCCACCGTGGCGCACTGGGAGGGGCCGGTCATCTGCGCCGCGCCGCTCGCCTCGATGGATGCGCGGGATTACCTGGACACCCAGTTGGAGCCGCCGGACCTGCTGTTGCCGGAGGGCGCCGGCACCCTGCTGGCGCGGCTGGCCGAGGGCCTGCCCATCACCTACGGCGCGGTGGTCGCGCGGGTGGAATGGGGTGGCGCTGCGGTGGTGGCGGAGGGCGATTTCGGCCGCATCCGCGCCCGCGCCATCATCGTGACGGTACCGACCGCCGTGCTGGCGGCGGGCGCCATCCGCTTCGACCCGCCGCTGCCGGTGGCGACGGAGCAGGCACTGCACGACCTGCCGCTGGGGCTGCTGACCAAGATCGGCCTGCGCGCCGCTGGCGACGACCGGCTGGACCTGCCGCCCTTCGCCGCGCTGGAGCGCCGGGTGGAGCGGGAGGAAGAGGCGGCGATGACCGCCATCGCCTGGCCCTTCGGCCATGACCACCTGATGGGCTTCGTCGGCGGCAGTGCCGCCTGGGCGCTCTCGGCGGAAGGGCCGGATGCCACCGTGGCCTTCGCCATGGAGGAACTGTCGCGCAATTTCGGCAGCCGGGTCGCTGCCGCCATCCGCCGCCGCGGCGCCCTGGTCAGCGACTGGGGGCGGGACCTGTTCTCCCTCGGTGCCTATAGCCATGCGCTGCCGGGGCGGGCCGCGGCGCGCGGCGTACTGGCGACGCCGCTGGCGGAGGGGCGGTTGTGCTTCGCGGGCGAGGCCTGCCACCCCAGCCTGGCCGCCACGCTGGGCGGCGCGTGGGAGAGCGGGGCAGCCGCCGCCTGGCATGCGCGTCTCGCCTCGGCGGCGGGATGACGCTATTGCGGCGCGGAAACAGATGACCTCAGGCATGACGGACGCGACCGAGCAACCGGGCTTCGAGCGCAACGGGGACACCCTGGCGCTGCGGGGCGAGCTGACGACGGCGCGCGTCGGCCCGCTGTGGAACCCGGTGGTGAAGGCCGGGCAGGGCGCCAGCGTGGTGGACCTCTCCGCCGTTTCCGCCCTGGATACCACCGGTGCCGCGCTGGTGCTGGATGCAGCGGGGGAGGCGCGGCTGGAAGGCGCCAGCGAATCCGTCACCGCCGTGCTGAAACGGGCGCAGGACGCGCTGGCGGCGCCGCGCCCGGCCAAGCCCGGCAAGGGGCTGCCCTTCGTTGCCGCGATCGGCGCCTGGGCCGTCGGCCGGCTGAAGGCGGGGCGGGCCGGTGCCGGCTTCATGGGTGAGGCGACGGTGCTGAGCCTGGCGGTGCTGCTGCACCCGCGCCGGCTGCGCTTCGCCGACGTGCTGCGCCACCTGGATGAGGCCGGGCTGCGGGCGTTTCCGCTGACCGTGCTGCTGGGCACGCTGATCGGTGTCATCCTCGCCTTCCAGTCCTCCGTCCCGATGCGGCAATTTGGCGCCGAGATCTTCGTCCCCGCCCTGGTCGGCGTCTCCACGGTGCGGGAGCTGGGGCCGTTGATCGCCGCCATCATCCTCTCCGGCCGCACCGGGTCCGCCTACGCCGCCGAGCTCGGCACCATGACGGTGAATGAGGAGGTGGATGCGCTGCGGATCATGGGTGTCGATCCGGTGGCGATGCTGGTGCTGCCGCGCCTGCTGGCCGCCATGCTGGTGATGCCGGTGCTTGCGCTGGTGATGAACCTGTCCGCCCTGGTCGGCATGGGCATCGTCATGGGCAGCCTGGGCTTCCCGGCCGCGCTGGTGATCAACCAGTTGCAGCAGTGGCTGACGCTGGGCGCGCTGGCCGGCGGCCTGGGCAAGGCAGCGATCTTCGGCCTGGTCATCGCCGGCATCGGCTGCCGGGCCGGGCTCTCCGCCGGGCGCGGGCCGCGCGCGGTGGGCGATGCGGCGACCTCCGCCGTGGTGGGCGGCATCGTCGCCACCGTGCTGCTGGATGGCCTGTTCGCCGTGCTGTTCTTCCGGCTGGGGTGGTGAGCATGGATCAGCAACGCGACAACCACGCGCCCATGAACCCCGGCGGCAAGCCGCCCACGGTCCCCAACGACCACGCGCCGGCACCGACGGCCGCCCAGGCCCGGCCCGCCAATGCGCCTGCCAGCCCGGCGCCCGAGAACGCACCCATCGGCGCGGATGCGCCGGATGTCACCACCCGCACGGTGCAGGACCCAGTGGTGGAGGCGCGCGGCGTTGCCATGGCCTTCGGCAGCAACACGCTGTTCCGCGACGTCAGCTTCCAGGTGGCCAAGGGCGAGGTGTTCGTCATCCTCGGCGGCTCCGGCTGCGGCAAGTCCACCCTGCTGAAGCTGATGATCGGGCTGTACGAGCCGACAGCCGGCGAGACCACCATCCTGGGCGAGGACCTGCACGCCGCCGATGGCGATGCCCGCAAGCAGCTGTTGTCCCGGCTGGGCGTCATGTGGCAGTCCGGCGCCCTGTTCGGCAGCATGACGCTGCTGGAGAACGTGATGCTGCCGCTGGAGGAGCACACCCGCCTGCCGCGCGCGGCGCGCGAGGAAGTGGCGCGGGTAAAGCTGGGGCTGGTCGGCCTCTCCGATGCCGCCAACCGGCTGCCGGCGGAGATCTCCGGTGGCATGGCCAAGCGCGCCGGCATCGCCCGCGCCATGGCGCTGGACCCGCCCGTGCTGTTCCTGGACGAGCCCAGCGCGGGCCTCGACCCCATCACCTCCGCCGGGCTGGACCAGCTCATCAAGGACCTGGCGCGCGACCTGGGCACCACCTTCGTGGTGGTGACCCACGAACTGCAGAGCATTCTGGCCATCGGGGACCGCTGCATCATGCTGGACAAGCAGGCCAAGGGCATGATCGCCGAAGGCGACCCCCGCGAACTCCGCGACCACGCGACGCACCCCACCGTGCGCGCCTTCTTCCGCCGGGAGGCGATGTAAACACCATGGCGACATCCCGCAGCCTGTACGTCCGCGTCGGCGCCCTCATCCTGTTCGGGCTGGCGCTCAGCGTCGGCTTCATCCTGTTCCTGACCTCCGGCCGGCTCGGCGAGGGGGCGGAGACCTACGAGACCTATCTGAGCGAGAGCGTGACCGGGTTGGAGGTCGGCGCCCCCGTGCGCTACCGCGGCGTGCGCATCGGCCAGGTGACGGAGGTGGGGCTGGTCAACGCCTCCTACCGCCCCGCCTCCCAGACCGAGGCGATCGCCGCCTTCCAGTTGGTGATGGTGCGCTTCGCGGTCGACCCCGCCCGCACCAACCTGCAGGACGACGACGCGGTGGTGAAGGCGGTTGAGATTGGCCTGCGCGCCCGTCTCTCTAGCCAGGGTATCACCGGCGTTTCCTATATCGAGCTGGATTTCGTCGATGCGACGCGCTTCCCGCCGCGCCCCGTGCCGTGGTCGCCGCGCTACCAGATCATCCCCTCCATCCCCTCCACCGTCGCGCAGGTGCAGAATGCGGCGGAGCAGGTGATGCTGCGCATCCAGCAGGCGCCGATCGAGGAGATCATGAGCGACGTCGCCGGGCTGACCTCCGCGCTGCGTGAGCAGACCGGCAATGGCGGTGACGTCGCCCGCACCTTCCACGAGGCGGCCGAGACGCTGACGGCGCTGCGGCAGGCGGTGGTGGATGCCGACCTTGCCGGCACCATGCAGCAACTGCGCAGCGTCGCCACCAACCTGAACCAGCTGACCGGGGGCGAGGATATGCGCCGCACCCTGGCCAGCATCTCCGCCGCCGCGAATGACCTGAAGGCCAGCATGGCGCGCCTGCCGGGCGCGATTTCCTCGCTGGAAGGCACCGTGCGCGCCGCGCGCGGCGTGACGCAGGATACCAACGCCGACCTGGCGCCGATCCTGCGCGACCTGCGCGCCGTGGCCAGCAACCTGCGCGACACCACCGAGTTGCTGCGCAGGGCGCCCGGCGCCGCCATCCTCGGCGCCCCGCCGCCACCCCCCAACCGTTGATGAGGCAAACACCGATGAAGCGACGCGCCCTGCTGCTGGCCCTTCCCATGACCGCCGGTCTGGCCGCCTGCGGCAGCGTGTTGCCGGACCGGCCCTATGTGGAGACGCTGCGCTTCCCCTTCACCGCCACCCGCAGCGGCCCGCCAGCCGGCGCCGGGCGCCGCGTGCTGCTGGTGCGGCTGATGCGCGCGGCCCCGGGCATGGAAACCCGCGGCCTGCGCAGCATCCGCGCCGATGGCACCGAGGTGGTGGATTTCTACGCCGAATGGACCGCGCCCCCGGCCGAGCTGGCCGAGGAGTCGCTGCGCCGCTGGCTCTCCGCCTCCGGGCTGTTCGGTGCGGTGGTGGCCCAGGGCACCCGTGCCCCCAGCGATTTCACCCTGGAATGCGAACTGACCGGCCTGGTGGCCGATCTCGGCCGGGGTGAAGCCCGCGCCGGGCTCTCCGCCGTACTGATGCGCGACGTGAACGGCGAATCGCGGCTGGTGCGCCAGCTGGCCGTAACCGGCCGCGCGCCGCTGCCCGCCGTGGCCGCCGACGCCACCCTGCCGCCGGCCGCCGTGGCCGCCGGCATGAACGCCGCCTTCGCCGCTGCCCTGGGCGCGTTGGAGAAGGGTCTGGCGCCGTTCGTGCGCTGAGACGACAGCGGGCCTCTGCTGCCTGGGCTTACGACACGCTGTTGTGCGGGAAGACAGGGAAGGCCGGGGGAAAGAATTTCCCATCAAACCTATAGGTTTGATCCTTCTTTTCTTTTTTCGAGTTTTAGGGCGGGGCTTTTGGGCGGGCGCTTGAGACACGGCTGGGTGCGTCGGAGGTCTAGGACCTCCGGCGACTGACGATTCAGCCCGCGTGGCCCATTATTAAAATCATCAAGCAGCGCCCGTTTTCAGTCCTGAAGCGCAACACCAAACGCGCAGAAAAAGGAAGGGGTCCGGGGAATTCTTTCCCCGGCCTTTCTCTTGCTTGGCTTCCTGCGGCGAGTTCCCCGGTCGCCACCAGCGGTGCGGCCCCACACAAAGCTGCCAGCCATAGCGCCGTTAACTCCTCCCTAACCTTTGTCGCGTTAGTCTCAAAACAGAGACAAAATACCTGATTCTCTCATATCCGGAGAATTCAGGAGGAGCATGAGGGCGGCCGCATGTCGAGCAGCATCGATTCATGGGACGAGGTTTGGGACGATTACGAGGCGCGGCAGCCTGAGCCGGAGGCGCGGCTTCGGGCCCCAAGGCGGCGGCATGGTGTGTGGCGCCGTGTGGTGGTGCCGGTGCTGGCGGCGGTGGTGTTTCTGCTGGGGTGCGTGGCGGGCTCGGCCTGGCCGGTGCTGAACCTGTATGCGCTGGCGTTGCGGCAGGATGCGCCGGGGTTGCTGCGGCAGGTGGATCTGCGCGGGGTGCAGCCGGGGCTGCTGGCAGGGCTGCGGCGGCATGCGGGGCTGGAGGCGGCGGCGACGGCGCCGGGGCGTGGCAGCGCTGCGGAGGCCCTGCTGGGCGTAATGGCGGAGGAGATGGCCACTTCCCTGGCCCAGCCTGGGGCGCTGGCGCAGTTGGCGGTGGCGCGGCAGGGCGGGGTGGCGGTGCCGCTGGGCGGTGCGGTGGCGCCGCCGTTGCAGGCGCCGGTTCTGGCGGGGCGGGGGGCGTTGTCGCTCGATATCGGCGTGGCGCGGGGCGTGGGCGGCTTTGGGCTGGACCTGGCGTGGCGGCAGGGCGGCTGGCACGCCGTGGCGGTCAGCCTGCTGGACCCGCCGGTCACGCTGGGGGCGGCCGGGGTGCGGGCGCAGGGCGCGCAGGCGGCGCTGGCGGTGCCGGGGCGCCGGTCTGGCTGACGCGCTGTCTTGCCGCTTTCGCCGCCGGGCGATAAGCCGGCCCGCAGGCAGCAGCAGGGATGACACGGCATGGCGACCGACCTGGAGATCGCGCGCGCGGCGCAACTCCGGCCGATCCGCGAGATCGCGGAGAAGGCTGGCATCCCCGAGTCGGCGCTGGAGCCGTATGGCCGCCACAAGGCGAAGATCGGCCTGGATTTCGTCACGGCGCAGGAAAGCCGCCCGGATGGCGCCCTGGTGCTGGTGACCGGCATCAGCCCCACCCCGGCCGGCGAGGGCAAGACCACGACGACGGTGGGGCTGGGCGATGCGTTGAACAGCCTGGGCACGCGCGCAATGATCGCGCTGCGCGAGCCTTCGCTCGGCCCGTGCTTCGGCGTGAAGGGCGGCGCCACCGGCGGGGGCTATGCCCAGGTGCTGCCGATGGAGGAGATCAACCTCCACTTCACCGGCGATTTCCACGCCATCACCTCGGCCAACAACCTGCTGGCGGCGATGGTGGACAACCACCTGTACTGGGGCAACGAGCTGGGGCTGGATGCGCGCCGCATCGTCTGGCGCCGTGCCATCGACATGAACGACCGCGCGTTGCGCGGCATCACCGCCGGCCTCGGCGGCGTGCCAAACGGCTTCCCGCGCGAGGATGGGTTCGACATCACCGTCGCCTCGGAAGTGATGGCGGTGTTCTGCCTGTCGCGCGACCTGGCGGACCTGCAGCGGCGGCTGGGGCGGATCATCGTCGGGCATACGCGGGATGGGCGCGCCATCACGGCGCATGACCTGAAGGCGGATGGCGCCATGGCGGCGCTGTTGCGGGACGCGCTGGCGCCGAACCTGGTGCAGACGCTGGAAGGCAGCCCGGCGCTGGTGCATGGCGGGCCCTTCGCCAACATCGCCCATGGCTGCAACAGCGTCATCGCCACGCGACTAGCGTTGAAGCTGGCCGACGTGGTGGTGACGGAAGCGGGCTTCGGCGCCGACCTGGGGGCCGAGAAGTTCCTGGACATCAAGTGCCGCCAGGCCGGGCTGGCACCTGCCGCCTGCGTCGTCGTCGCCACGGTGCGGGCGCTGAAGATGCATGGTGGCGTGGCAAAATCCGCGCTGGGGGCCGAGGATGTGGCAGCGGTGACGCGCGGCACCGCCAACCTGCGCCGGCATGTCCAGAACATGCAGAAATTTGGCCTGCCGGTGGTGGTGGCGCTGAACAAATTCGTCAGCGACACACAGGCGGAAATCGAAGCGGTGCAGGCGGCGATGCGCGCGCTGGGGGTGGATGCCATCCTCTGCACCCATTGGGGCGATGGCGCCGCGGGGGCGCAGGAACTGGCCCGCGCCGTGCAGGCGATGATCGCCAGCGGCCGCGCGAAGTTCGAGCCGCTGTACAACGACCACGTCTCCCTGGCCGGAAAGATCGAGACGGTGGCACGCGAGATCTATCACGCCTCCGCCGTCAGCATCCCGCCACCGGTGGCGGCGAAGCTGCGGAAGTTCGAGGAAGCGGGCTTCGGTGAGGTGCCGGTCTGCATCGCCAAGACGCAGTATTCCTTCAGCGCCGACCCGACCATGCTGGGTGCGCCGGAAGGCCATGTGCTGCCGCTGCGCGAGGTGCGGCTTTCCGCCGGGGCGCAGTTCGTCGTCGCGATCGCGGGCGACATCATGACCATGCCGGGCCTGCCGCGTCGCCCGGCGGCGGAGGGCATTGGCCTGGATGCGGATGGCCGCATCGACGGGCTGTTCTGAGCCGGGATGGCGAAGCCCGACCCGGATGCACTGTTGCGGCAGGGGCTGGCCCGGCACCAGGCGGGCGATGCCGCCGAGGCCGGGCGGCTGTACCGCCGCGTGCTGGCGCTACGCCCCCGCGATGGCAACGCGCTGAACCTGCTGGGCCAGCTGGCCCGTGCGCGGGGCGACCTGCCGGGCGCGCTGGAACTGACCGGGCAGGCCGTGGCGGCCAACCCCGGGGCGCCGGTGTTCCTGGCCGCGCATGGGGCCATGCTGGCGGAGGCCGGGCGGCTGGAGGAAGCCGTGCAGGCCCTGCGCGCGGCGGTGGCGGCGCGGCCGGGTGATGTGGTCAGCCTGCGGAACCTGGGGCAGGCGCTTTCTGCCCAGGGCCGGGCCGGGGAGGCGCTGGCACCGTTGCGGCAGGCGGTTGCCCTGCGCCCGGATGCTGCCGAGGCGCATCTGGCCCTGGCCCATGCCTGCCGCGAGGCGGGGTTGCGGGAGGACGCTGCCACCCACGCCCGGCAAGCCGCCATGCACCCGGCTTTGGCCGGGCAGGCGCAGTTCCTGCTGGCGGCGCTCGGCGCCGCGCCGGCGCCGGACCGCGCCCCGGCCGCTTATGTGCGCGACCTGTTCGACCAGTACGCCCCGCGCTTCGACGAGGACCTGACCGGCCGGCTGGGCTACCGCACCCCGTCCGCCCTGGCGGACCTGCTGCGGCAGGCCGGTATCGCCGCCGATGGCACGTTGCGGGTGCTGGATCTGGGGTGCGGCACAGGCCTGTCCGGCGTCGCGCTGGCGCCCTTCGCCGCGCGGCTGGAGGGTCTGGACCTCTCGCCCCGCATGCTGGCGGCGGCACGGGTGCGCGGGCTGTACCACGCGTTGCACGAGGCGGACCTGCTGGAGATGCTGCCGCGCCAGCCGGGGGCCTGGGACCTGGTCGTGGCGGCGGACGTGCTGAACTACCTGGGCGACCTTTCCCCGGTAATGCCGGCGTTGGCGGCGGCGCTGGCGCCCGGCGGCACCGCCGCCTTCAGCGTGGAGGTGGGGGAGGAAGTGCCGTTCGCCCTGGGGCCCGGCCTGCGCTACCGGCACCAGCCTGCGCATCTGCGCGGGCTGTTCGCCGCCGCCGGGCTGGCTGTGCTGGCGGAGCAAGCCTGCGTGTTGCGGCAGGAACAGGGCCAGCCGGTGCCCGGCATGCTTTGGGTCCTGCGGAAGGACGGCCACGCCGCTGCTTGACGGCTTGTGAATTGCCGCCCCGCCAACGGGCCTGCATGACGGGGCCATGGATCTGGGTGATCAGGACAAGGCGGGCCCGCCAGGGCGCAATCCGTGGCAGCGGGTGGCGGCGGGCTCCAGCGTGCCACGTGTCGGCCGGCCGGCGGCGCCGCGTTGGCAACTGGCGTTGCGGCTGCGGCTGACCCCGGAGGACGAGGAAGCCGCCAACATGCTCTGGGTGGACTCCCAGGTCTCGCCAAACGGTCTGGGCGGCGCGCTGTTCGGCGGGCTGCTCGCGGTGGCGGGGCTGACGGTGGTGCGGTCCTCCACCGCGCTGGAGTGGAAGCAGGTGCAGCCTAGCGGCGCGGCGCTGGTGGCCAGCATCGCGCTGGTGTTGGCATTTATGCTGCTGGGCTGGCTGTGGGGCGCCTGGGTCATCCCGCGTCTGCGCCGCGCGCTGCTGCGCCGGCAGGTGCGCCGCGCCTACCGCGAAGCCGGGGTGGCCAGCACCGAGACCGGCGAGATCCGGCTGCTGCTGGACGATACCGGGCTGGACTGGCAGGGCCCGCGCGCCAGCCGCTTCATCGGCACGCGGTTGCTGCGCGGGCTGACCGAGGATTCCCGCTACCTGCTGCTGCGCGATGGCGTATTCAGCTACGTGGTCCTGCCGCGGCGGGAGCTGACGCCGGACCAGGTGGCCGAGATCCGCGGCTGGATGGACCGCCATGCGCGGGAAGGCGCATGACCGGCCTCTCCGTCACCGTGCGGCCGGAGGACATGGCCTGGGCCATCGCGCGGCGGGACAAGCGCGGCCATTGGCTGGGCACCGGCGGGGCGATGCTGTTGCTGAACCGCCTGGTGCTGCTGCTTGGGGCGATGGCGGCGCTGCGGCTGGGCTACCTGGCCATGCGCGGGTTGGCGACGCCGGAGGTGCTGTGGGGACCGCTGAGCCAGCTGGAGCTCATATTGGCCGGTAGCCTTCTTGCGGCGACGCTGGTCCAGCTTGTGGTGACGCGCGCCTTGATGGGCACGCTGGTAGCCGTGCCGCTGCGGGCAAGTGCCGCGACGGAGCGCGAGCCGCTGGCAGGACCGCTGACGGCGCGCCTGCTGCCGGACGCGGTGGAATGCGAGGGTACGGATTGGCGCTTCCGCCGGGACGCGGCCCTGCTGACGCGGCTGGAGGAGACGCCGGCCCTGCTGGTGCTGTGGATGGGCCTGGCTTCGCCGGTCGTGCTGCCGCGGCGGGACCTGACGGCCGAGCAGGCGCGGGCGGTGCGCGACTGGGCCGATGGCGTGCTGGCGCGGCGCGGCGGCAGGCCCGGCACCGGGACGATGCCGATGGCGTGAACGCGCCGCGCCCCACCGTTTCATGTTGCCTTAACCCTCATCCCCGAATGTGACGCAGCCGCATGATGCGGGAGCGACTGGGCCGCATTGCCCGCCGGATGAGGGGAATCCCTGACCCTGGGACAGATCGTGAGGCAGGCCGCCCTGGGCGGCGGGTGGGGAAGGGTGGGGCCGGCGCCGGCAGCGTCCCGATTCGCTTTTCCCATGATGCCGTGCGGTGGCGCTGCCACTGGCCATGGCCTGGCCCCGCGATGCGCCGATGCCAAGCCTGACCCTGACCCCGCAAGGTGGCAGCCGGCTTCTGGCCTGGGTGCTGCCCGTCCCTAGCCGGAAAGCCTGAACGCCAATGAGCACCCTCGTCCTAGAATTGCGCCACGGCGACATGCTGATCGTCAATGGCGCTCCCATCCGCTTCCGCAGCCGCACCCGCGTGGAATTGACCAGCCGGGCGCGCTTCCTGTTCGGTAAGCAGATTCTGTCTGCGGAGGCGGCGACGACGCCGGTTCGCCGCATCTACTTCGCTTTGCAGACAGCCTATGTCGGCAATGGGGAGGAACGGCAGGGCGGGCTGGCGCTGGCCCGGGACCTGGTGGCCGAATACCGCAGCCAGGACGTGGCTGAGGCCGCGAAGGATGCCGTGACCCGTGCCCTGGCCGCCGCGGAGGCCGATGAATGCTACGAGGCACTGAAGCTGGTGCGGCGCCTGATGCGCCAGGAAGATGAGGCCGTCAGCCTGGAAGGTGGCGCGGCATGCGTGGCCTGAACGCGGACGGCTCCGAGACCCGGATGCGCGAGGCAGCACTGTTTCGCGCCGTCAGTGCCAATCTGCGGCAGGTGCAGCCGGGGCAGGGTGTGCCGGCGCTGGAGATCATGGACGGGCTGGCCCGCCAGCGTGCCCTGGCGGATGCCAGGCGGTTATGGTTGGCGGTGGGGGCGGCGGTGGCCCGGCCGGATTGTGGTTTGTCCGAGTCCCTGCGGCTCAGCCTCTCCCGCCTGGGGCTGGCCGTGTTGAAGGAATTGCGGGCGCCGAGTCCCAACCTGGAGATGCTGATCAACCTGAATGACCAGATCGCGGATGGCCTGGCGCCCCGTCATGGGTGGGACGCCGCCATGCCCGGGGGCGAGGGCGATGGGCCACTCGAAACTTGAACGTCCATTCAGATGAGCCTATAAAACCGGCGGGACGAGTTGCGAGCGATTCTCAGTTCATTCGCAACGCAGGAGAATGGTTGTATGGGCAACGACTTCAGCCACATCACCCGCCGGTGCGAGCGGGCGGTGGTGACGGCGTATCGTGAACTACGCGAGACCGGTAATGACGACCTGTCGTCGTTCCGTGCCTGTACCGCCTTGTACCGAATTCATCACCCTGAGGCTTCGGTGAACGAGGCGCGGCGGCTGGTGTCCGAATGGATCGACCATCATTTGGTCCGCGGCGAGACCAGCCCGACCAATGGGTGCGAGTGCCCGTAACGTCTGGGCACTGAGACCGGGTCTCTGTCAGGACCCTGCTACGAAGGCCGCCCCCATCCTGGGAGTGGCCTTTTTCTATGGCTGGGTGCGGGTTGGTGCCCGATACCGCGGATAATGTGCCGACGGTAGCATGGCCTGGCAACCGGGCCGAACGGTCCCTGGAAACGCGAGTTGTGGCGCGCATACGCCACGCCCGTTCAGGCCACGCAGATGTCACTGTCCTGGGCCGCTTCGCTTGAGAGCAGGTCCGCACCGGCGGATGCGGCAGCTAAGCCCTAACCCTTTGCCGATTGCAGATCTCGGGCTGGATCACGCTACGACGATCACGCTTCAGGTCTGTCGGCATGCCGCCACTGTCCCACCCGCTTCACGACCCTCCTGGCGAAGCCCAACCCGACAGACAGCCGCAGCCCGCTAAAGTCCACCGCCCCGCTAACACCGCAAAAGGAAAGAAGGGGCCCGGGGAATTCCTTCCCCGGCCTTCTCTCCCCACCCGAAAAAGGCAGCCTCAGCTCAGCGCCGCCCCACCTCCGGGTTGAAGCGAACATCCGGCCGCGCCAGCCCCCCGGCGATGCCGACTGGGGTACCGTCCGCTCGCCAGCAGGCCGCGCCTTCCAGCGCGCCGTCCGGCAGGAAGCGGATGGCGCCCATGCCGCCGCCGATATGCTTCGGCCGCACCGTCTTGTGGCCACGCGCCTGCAGGCCGGCTTCGGCTTCGGCCGACACGGTGGGTTCCAGTTCCAGCGTGTGGCCCTGGGTCCAGATGCGGGGTGCCTCCACCGCGTCCTGCAGGTCCATGCCGTGGTCGATCACGTTGATGATGGCCTGCATGGCGGAGCCGAAGATGCGCAGGCCGCCCGGCAGCCCCAGCGCGAAGGCGGGCTTGCCGTCCTTCAGCACGATCGACGGCGCCATGGAGGTGAAGACCCGCTTGCCGGGCTCGACCGAGAGCGCGGTGTTCGGGTGCGGGTCGAAGTTGAACATGTAGTTGTTGGCGATCAGCCCGGTGCCCGGAATGCTGAAGCGCGCCCCGAACAGGCTGTTGATGGTTTGGGTGGTGGCGACGACGTTGCCGAGCGAATCCGCCACCGTGACATGCGTGGTGTTAGCCGATTCGGCCGGCGGCACGCCCGGCGCCCAGTCCTGCGCCGCATCCAGCTTCAGCAGGGCGCGGCGTTCGGCGGCATAGTCCTTGGAGGTCAGGCGCTCCACCGGCACCTTCACGAAGGCGGGGTCGGCGGTGGCGACGGCGCGGTCGGCGAAGGCCAGCTTCAGCGACTCGGCCAGTAGGTGGATGGTCTCCGCCGTGCCGAAGCCGAGGCCGGCGATGTCGTAGCCTTCCAGCACATTCAGCATCTGCGTCATGTGCACGCCGGAGGATGAGGGCGGCGGCGGGGCCAGGACCTCGAAGCCACGATACTCGCCACGGATCGGCTCCCGCTCGATCACCTGGAAGGCTTCCAGGTCGGCCATGGTGATCAGCCCGCCGCTGGCCGCCATATGTGCTGCCAGAGCCCGGCCGATGGCACCGCCATACAGCGCCTTCGGGCCTTCCGCCGCGATCAACCGCAGCGACTCGGCCAGTTCCGGCTGCTTCAGCAGGCTGCCCACCGCCGGGACCTCGCCGCCCGGCAGGAAGGTCGCGGCCAGGCCGGGGTCCCGCGCCAGCTCCGCCTTGCCGTCGGTGATCGCGCCGGCCAGGTAGGCGGTGACGCGAAAGCCCTCGCTGGCGGCGCGGATCGCCGGGCGCAGCACCTCGGCCAGGGGCAGGGTGCCGTGGTCGGCCAGCGCCTTGCACCAGCCGGCCAGCGCACCGGGCACTGCCATGGCCAGCACGCCGATATTGTTCTCGCGGTCCACCGTCTCCTGGTAATCCGGCAGGGTGTCGCTGACGGTGCGGTACATGTCCCCCCGCGCGGCCAGCGGCGCGGTGGAAAGCCCGTCCAGCACCAGGTGGCGGCCATCGGCCAGCCGGATATGCGCCACGCCACCGCCCAGCGGGCCGACCATCATCGGCTCCACCACCGTCAGGGTGAACAGCGCGGCGATGGCGGCGTCGATGGCATTGCCACCCCCCAGCAGCATCTCGGACCCCGCGGCGGAGGCGACAGGGTGGTTGGTGACGACCATGCCCTTGCTGCCCCGGGCCGGACCCTTCTCCAGGGCGAAGCTGCTGCCAGCGCGGGTTTTCCAGTCGGTCAAGCTGCGTATCCTTCACAGGCGGCGCCCCATGGGCGCGAACAGGTGGCGGCTGTCGGGCACGGCCCAGCGCGCAACGGCCGCCAGGAAGCGGCGCGCTTACGGTGAGCGCCGACAGGAAGGGCAGCAGGCTCGCCCCGCCACGGGCGATTGTCCACCCGGCGAGGGTGGGAGAAATGGCGGCAGGCGCTTGAATCTCGGCTTTGGGGGGTGGCTCGGGAAGAAAGGCCGGGGAAGGAATTCCCCGGGCCCCTTCTTTTATTTCTGGCAGCTT
>Ga0308159_1003553_pt1 | contig 15556 bp, 14 predicted proteins | sample PhyCR1_FD_201040 | JGI IMG/M metagenome (GOLD analysis project Ga0308159, IMG submission 201040) | Phyllosphere microbial communities from UC Gill Tract Community Farm, Albany, California, United States - DLSLC.R1 | ecosystem: Host-associated > Plants > Phyllosphere > Unclassified | place: USA... | reverse complement strand
GCAGGCGCCGCGTGGCGATGGTCAGCACCGGCGCGCCGATCGCCACGCCGATCGCGTAGCCCGAGATCAGCAGCCCCGCGGCCGCGATGGAGACATGAAGGTCCGCCGAGACCTGCAGCAGCAGGCCCATGATGACGAACTCGGTGGTGCCGATGCCGAAGGCGCCGGCGGTGAGGGCGAGAAGTGCGATGGGCATGATGGGATGAACTGTGAGGGTTATCCCTGATCGTGACTAGACGGCGGTTCGGAAACGCATCTGTGAGTTCAGTTCACAATGAACGCTACTCGTCTGCTTCGGTCCATGCCCCGCCTCGACATCAACCGCTCCGGCGAAATGGAAGCCTTCGTGCAGGTCGTCGACCGCGGCGGCTTCTCGGCGGCGGCACGCGCGCTGGGCATGACGCCCTCGGCCGTCAGCAAGCTGGTCGCCCGGCTCGAGGCGCGGCTGGCCACGCAACTGGTGCACCGCTCCACCCGCAAGCTGCAGCTCACGCCCGAGGGCCAGACTTTCTACGAGCGCAGCGTGCGCGTGCTGGCCGACCTGGACGAGGCCGAGCGCAGCGCCGCCGCAGCCGCCGCGCCACGCGGGCGCGTAGGCATCAGCGCCAGCGTGAGCTTCGGCCATGTCGTGCTGGTGCCGCTGCTGCCGCGCCTGCTGGCCGCGTACCCCGACCTGACGCTGGACCTGGGCCTCACCGACCGCGTGGTCGATCTCATGGACGAGCGCGCCGACATCGCCATCCGCTGGGGGCGGCTGCAGTCCTCCGACCTGGTGGCCCGCCTGCTGGGCCACACGCGGCAGGTCATCGTGGGCTCGCCCGAATACCTGCAGCGGCACGGCACGCCCACCACGCGCGATGAGCTCGAACACCACAACCGCCTGGGCACCAACTACCGCCGCCTCACGCCCGACTGGCCGCTGAGAGATGCAGACGGCAGGGCCATCGACCTGCCCATCGTCGGCAACGTGCGCGCCGCCGACGGCGAGACCCTGCGCCGCCTGGCGCTCGAAGGCGTGGGCCTGGCGCGGCTGTCGGTCTACCACATCCATGCCGACCTGCTGGCCGGCACGCTGGTGCCGGTGATGGAGGCCTTCAACCCCGGCGACACCGAGCCCATCCACGCCGTGTACCTGGGCAAGTCGGGCCGGCTGCCCGCGCGCATCCGCGCCGTGCTGGACTTTCTGGTCGAGTACGTCGAGCTCCCGCCGGTGGACGAGGATTGGGGAAATTTCAAGCGCAATCGGGCCGCAGCGTCCTTACGGGCGCGAACAGCCTAAAGAATGTGACCAGAAGCCCGCGATGACCGAGCACGTTGCCGTTACTGCCCCCGCCGCCAGCATCACCGACGCGCACGACGCCGAGGCTGCCGCCCGTGGCGTCGCCGTCTTCGACACTGCCATCGGTCATTGCAGCCTGGCCTGGGGCCCGCGCGGCCTCGTCGGCGTGCAACTTCCCGAGGTGGACGGCAGTGCCGAGGCCAAGCGCGCCCGCATGGCCCGCGACTTTCCTCGGCTGACCGAGGTGGCCGAGCCGCAGCGCCCGCCCGCCGTGCGCGCCGCGATCGACGCCATCGTGGCCTTGCTTTCGGACCGCAGCGCCACCGATCCCGCGGGCGTGGACGCCGCGGTGCGGGCTGTCGTGCTGGACGAGGAGGGCGTGCCGCCGTTCCACCGACGCGTGTACGACTTCGCCCGTCGCATCCCGCCGGGCGAGACGAAAACCTATGGCGAGGTGGCGGAGGCGCTGGGCGACAAGACCCTGGCCCGCGCCGTCGGCCAGGCCTTGGGCGCCAACCCGTTCGCGCCCGTGGTGCCGTGCCACCGCGTGCTGGGCGCCAAAGGGTGGCAGGGCGGTTTCTCGGCGCCGGGCGGGCCGACGCTCAAGCTGCGCATGCTGGCCATCGAGGGGGCAGCGCCGGGCGGGCAGCCTTCCTTGTTCGACGAGCGCTGATGCCGAGTTGCGATCAAAAGATCCGTTCGGGCTGAGCTTGGCCTGTCCTGAGCCTGTCGAAGGGTCGAAGCCCTGCGCAGCGCTTCGACAGGCTCAGCGTGAACGGATCGATGTTTTTGAACGCAATTCGGTATGAAGGGATCGGCGGGGCCGCCGGAGCGCGAAGGCTCAGGTCAGCCTTCTTCGCCAGAATGGCGCGGCCGCATCGGCCGTCGGCACCGCGATTCAGCCGGCGCCGCCATGGCCTGCATCCCACCTCATCCCCCTCATGGAACAAGCGGTCATCTGGACGATTCCCTTCCTGGCGCTGGCCGTCTTTCTGGAAATGGCCGTCAGCAGGGTGCGTGGCCGCAAGACCTATCGCATCAACGACACCTTGGCCAGCCTCAGCCAGGGCCTCATCAGCCAACTGGTCGCAGCCTGCACGCCGTTGCTCCAGATCGGCATCTACACCCTGGTGTTCAAGGCACTCGGCCACCGGGCGCATGCGCCGTTCTGGCGGACCTGGCAGGGCATCGCCGTGGCCGTGCTCATGTTCGACTTCTGCGAGTACTGGCTGCACCGGGCCGGTCACGAGATCGCGGTCTTCTGGGCGGCCCACGTCGTCCACCATCAGAGCGAGGAGTTGAACCTGTGCACCGCGCTGCGGCAGGAAAGCTTCAATCCCGTGCTGGGCTGGCCCTTCTACCTGCCGCTGGCCATCGCCGGCATACCGCCCGTGACCTTCGGCTTCGTGCTGCTGGGCGTGCAGTACTACCAGATCTGGGCGCACACCGAGCAGATCGGCAAACTGGGCTGGCTGGACGGCATCCTCACCACGCCGTCCAACCACCGCGTGCACCACGCCGTGAACGACCGCTACCTCGACCGCAACTACGGCGGCGTGTTCGTGCTATGGGATCGGATGTTCGGCAGCTACATGCCCGAGACCGAGCCCTGCGTGTTCGGCACGCGCTCGCCGGTGCGCAGCTTCAATCCGTTGCGTGCGATGGTGCAGGTCTACGCCCACCTGTGGCGCGACGCATGGCACACGCGACGCTGGGGCGACAAATGGCGTGTCTTCCTCAAGCCGCCCGGCTGGCGGCCGGACGATGTCGCGCAGCGCTTTCCGCAGCCGCCTTTCGACCTCCATCGCGCGCCCTACGACCCGCACGCGAACAGCGCCACGCGCGTGATGGCCGTGGTGCTTTTTCTCGCATCGGCTGCCGGATGCGGCGTGTTTCTGTGGCATGCCGACGACATGGGCATGGTGCCGCGCATCCTGTGGACGGGGTTGCTGGTCGCCTGCCTGTGCGGCGTCGGGTGGTTGCTTGAGAAGGATGGGAATCCCGGGGGCCCAGGGGGGTGAGTGGAGCGCCTCGGCGACGCCAGCCGTAGACCGCCGCCGCGTGGAGGCGATCGCCCCGCCGCATCCCGCCGGGGGAGACGAAGACCGATGGAGAGGTTGCGCAAAGAGTTGGGCGACAAGACTTGGCCCGGCCAGGCACTGGGCGCCGACCCCTTTGCGCCCGTGGCGCCGTGCCACCGGGTGCCGGGCGCCAAAGGGTGGCAGGGCGGGTTTTCGGCGCCGGGGGGCCGATGCTCAAGGTGAGGATGTTGGGATGGAGGGGGCGCGGGTCGGGGACCAGATGACGTTGCAACTCGACAAGTAGCGCGTTCAGGCGCTGCTGCGTGCCTGTGCGCGATCGGTCGGCTTTGGGCGAACGAGCTCTTGCAATGCACAGTTTGTGCGTCATATGATTCTTCGATTGACTGTATGCCTCACTTGATGGATCATATGAGACAAACATCAACACCGCTCGCGTATGAATCCCGAAACACTAAGGCAGCTAATAGCCAACTGTCGGCGTCCAACTGGCCGATTCATCGCCAGGCCCCACGAATGGACCCCGCATCGTGTTGAGTTGCCCGAGATGCCCGGTTACTACTTCTCTGAGGCAGGCGCTTGGGAACTGATTGCCGAGAAGCTTGCCGCAGGCCATCTCTACGAGGAGATCACGCTTTCGACGCCAGCCGGCGCCCCGGCCCTGACCATGCTGCTTCCAATAAGCCCTGTTCGAGCTCAGCTATATGTCAAGGTGCAAATTGGCCAAGCGAATAAAGCTATCGGGCGGAGTTTCCACTACAGCGATTTCAACTGAGAAATTATGAATACGCACACTACTAATCAGGTTTCCGCTCATTCATGCCCAGTCTGTGGCGCTAGTGAAGTGCATACGAGCTGGACTACTGAGACGTTTGAATATGGAGAAGGCGCCACTGCGGCAATCCTTCAGGCGCGGATTCCCCAGCGAAATTGCCCGAACTGTAGTTTCGAATACACGGACGATGAAGCTGAGGTGCTTCGGCATGAAGCGGTTTGCAATCACCTGCATATTCTTGCGCCTCGCCAGATTGTCGCGATTCGTGAACATTACGGCATGACGCAACAGGAGTTCGCAGACTTGACACGCCTCGGGCGTGCCTCACTGGTGCGATGGGAGCGTGGCGCTCTATTTCAAAATCCCGCAAATGACAGCTTGCTGTACCTACTTAAATTCTCAGACAACGTGAATCGCCTCAAGCGTCGGGAGAACGCCACAACAGCGAATCGCAACACTACTTTGAAGTTCAAATTCCGAGCGTTGTCCGATGATTCCAAGACGATAGCGAGTCTGGAAGCGGAGACCTTTGAACTATTCGAATGCACGGCCTAGTATGTATACCGTCACATTTTATTCCTTTAAAGGCGGCGTGGGCCGCTCAATGGCTCTCGTCAATGTAGCAGCTCAACTTGCAGCCGAGGGCAAACGCGTGCTCATGGTCGATTTTGACTTGGAGGCGCCTGGCTTAATGTCTTTTGATTGGGATGGTGCCACTGAAGGAACCATGGGGGTGGTTGAATATGTGACCAACTATCGCGACACGATGGAAGCCCCCAGCGTTGCAGACTACCTGTGCCGTTCCAAAACATTTGCTTCGGGCGGCGAGCTCTGGATCATGCCTGCTGGCAAACATGATGCGGAGTATTCGGCTAAGTTGAACAACATAGATTGGCGCCATCTCTATGAGCATGAGGAAGGCTATTTGCTGTTTGAAGACTTGAAGCTGCAATGGCAACGGCAAATTCAGCCAGACTATGTTTTCATTGATTCTCGAACCGGTCACAGCGACGTGGAAGGGATTTGCACGAGACAGCTTCCGGATGCGGTGAGTTTGCTATTCTTTCCAAACGAACAAAATCTGCAAGGCTTGGCTCGAGTATGCAAATCGATACTGGTTCAGAATGAGAAGCGAAAGAATACACGAGACGCTATCAAGCTGCATTTCGTTGCATCCAATGTTCCCGATCTCGACGATGAGGAGGAAATCATCGGAAGGAGGCTGGAGCAATTTAAAGGCGAACTGGGCTACAAGTCGCTTGCGGCGACCATTCATCACTACAGCAGCCTATCACTTTTGGATCAAGATGTCTTTTCGCTAAGTAGGCCGAAAAGTAGGTTGGCCCTTGAATACGCGAAATTGTGCGATTCAATCGTCCGCGAGAATCTTTTGGAACGCTCCGCTGCTTTGTCGTTTCTCAAGCAAACACAAAGAGCGCTCAAAGGAAATGGCTTCACGGAGCCGCTTACTGACGCTGTTGCGCGTGCCGAGCAGGTACTTCAGCACTTTCCATCCGACAACGAGATCACTTACCGTGTGGCGCTGATATTCGAGTCGATTGGAAGACTTGATGATGCAGTGGCATTGCTCTCAGATGAGCAACGAAACGATGATGCAGTTGCGCTTGCGGTACGGGCTCGTCTTCATCATCGGCTCCAACGGAAAGAAGAAGCTATCGAAGATTTGAGAAATATGCTGGACGCCGGAGGGGCGGAGCTTTCTTCATTCTTGGAGGCAATGTCGTATATAGGACAACTTGCACCAGAACTGTATGAGAATATCCCAAGCTCTGTGGCGTTTGCTTCGCTTGATAGGAAGGAAAAAGTGTTTGCCGCTTTGGGCTTTGATTCTGGTGTCGAACAGCTTCGAGTGCAAGTTCGCCTTCTAAACTCCTTGTTGGAAGATGAGACGCAAGACAATGAGTTTATTAAACACCCGTTGGCCTTAGCTCTGATTGGAACTGGAGACTTTAAGTCGGCGGTCGCATTACTTTCAGATTTGGTGGATGGTGAAGCTAGTATATCTGACTATTTTAACTTGGGAATGGCGTTGTGGGGTCATCATGGAGCACCGACTGCCAAATGGTTTGAAAAGGTCGCCGAGATAGACATGAGCAATGCTAAAAAGGAATTGTCGCCTAATTACCTGCAGTGCTTAGGGATTACCTATGCTTTGCTTGGGGACACCGCTGCAGCACTACGATGCACGACGCAGGCAAAGCAGCTCGTGGTGATGCGTCCAAGGCAGCAGTTTTCGGCTTGGACATACGCGCGGGTGTCCTCGGATCGATTTATTGATCATCTACGCGCTTTGGAAGACGCCATCACCGAAAAAGCGGAGTTGCGCCCTGCTTTTTTGGATCAGTCTTTAACCAACCAAAACAGGCGGCTTCATTGAAGCTGACGGCTTGCGCGAGGGCAGGAATCGCAGTGCTGATGTCTGCCCCCTGTATCTTCTTTGTCTTTCTGCCACCGCGTAGTTGCTTTGCAAGTAGTTGATGCGAGGTGACCATCTGCGAAACGGCCTCCGCCTCAAGCTCTTCAATCATCGTGACACCTACTCATCGGCCAAAGAAAATCGCACCGTGCGCTGCAGGCGCTTTCGGCGCAGGCAGAACAGAGGTGCGATCAGGAGGGCGCAGCGTCTCAGATCAGCATGCGCCGCTCAATACCTAGGGTTACTTGGCCCAACGCTGGGGCTTGCGAAGCCAGCGAATATGTGCGGGCAGGCGTTGCGCTCATGGCAGGTTTGCCACTAGGCTGGTACTCGCTGAGAGCAGAATTTTCTGTCCCAGTTTTTGTCCCAATGAGCGGGGCAAGAATTGAGTTTTCGAGCGGCTCTGCCCGTGGTGGTGAAGCGAAGTCGCCAATTTGTCAAGGACCATAGGTGGTCCTAGTCACCGTGTACGACATGTGCAAGGCCGTGCACGGTGAGCGCCGACCTTGTCAATCAGCGAAAAAACCCACTCGGCGTCTGCCCAAACTGCCTCTTGAACATCGTCGCAAACGCCCCCGGGCTGTCGTAGCCCAGCGCCAGGGCGACGTCGATCACCTTCTCCCCTTGCGCCAGTTGCTGCAGCGCGCGCAGCAGCCGCGCCTGCTGGCGCCAGCGGCCGAAGTTCATGCCGGTGTCGCGCACGAACAGGCGCTGCAACGTCTTCACGTTCACATCCAGCCGGCGCGCCCAGTCGTCCAGCGTCGATGCGTCGTCGGGGTGGCGGTGGATGTGCGTGCAGATGCGTTTCAGGCGCGCGTCGGTCGGGTTGGGCAGGTGCATGGGCAGCACGGGCAGGGCGTGCAGTTCGTCGAGCAGCAGGCGCATGAGGCGGCCGCCGCGCGAATCGGCGGCATAGGGGATCGGCACGGCCATCGCGGCTTGGATCAGCTCGCGCAGCAGCGACGAGATGCCCACCACCTGCGGGCGGTCGGCCAGCAGCGGCGCGGCGTCGGGGCGCACGAAGAGGCTGCGCATGCGCACCTCGCCCAGGGGGCGCACCTGGTGCGTCGTGCCCGCGGGCATCCAGATGGCGCGCGTGGGCGGGACGATCCATTGGCCACCCTCGGACAGGACCACCATCACGCCGTGCACGGCGTAGATCAGTTGGTGGTGGTGCAGGTGGGCGTGGTCGCCTGTGGTAGTGCCCGCTGCATAGTCGGTGGCCTTGCAGGTGACGGGCAGGGTGCTTCGGTCGATCTCGGCGAGCGAGGGTGACGGGAGCGGCGAAGTGGGCAGGGAAAGCGGCGGGGCGGCGGTGGGCACCATGGCTGGGCAAGGACGAACAGCGGGGATGTCCTTTTTGCGAAGATGATAGGCCATATGGCGCAAGACGGGCGCGCGTGGCCAGCCTACGATCTGCCCCCTGACCCCTGTCGCCCTGCCATGGTGCAGCGTGTGCGGCGGGGAAAGAAGAGACCTTTCCAGCCCAGGCCAACGCCATGTCCACCGCGCTTCCTTCCACTCCCACCGTGCCGGCCGGCACAGCTTCTTCGTCCCCCTCTGCCGCCCGGGCGCCCACCGTGGCTTTCGGTGTGCTGGGCGCCATCAGCGCCTCGCACCTGATCAACGACATGATGCAGTCGCTGATCCTGGCGATGTACCCGGTGCTGCAGGGCAACTTCCACCTGAGCTTCGGGCAGATCGGCCTGATCACGCTGACCTACCAGCTCACGGCGTCGATCTTCCAGCCCGTCGTGGGCCTGTACACCGACCGGCGCAGCGTGCCGTATTCGCTGCCGATGGGCATGTGCTTCACGCTGGTCGGGCTGGTGCTGCTGGGCTTCGCGTCGACCTACGGCATGGTGCTGCTGGCGGCGGCGCTGGTGGGGGTGGCGCGAATGGCCTCGGGCGGGCGGCACGGGCTGGCGCAGTCGCTCTTTCAGGTGGGGGGCAACACGGGCAGCGCGCTCGGACCACTGCTGGCGGCGGCGGTGGTGGTGCCCTTCGGGCAGCACAGCGCGGCGTGGTTCGCGCTGGCAGCGCTGGTGGGCATCGCGCTGCTGACGCGCGTGAGCCGCTGGTATGCCGAACAGCACCGCACGGTGCGCGCGGCGCCCAAGGAGGTGGTGACGCTGCCGCGTGCCACGGTGCTTGGCGCCATTGCCGTGCTCTTGGTGCTGATCTTCTCGAAGTACTTCTACATCGCGGGCATCTCGAGCTTCTACACCTTCTACCTGATCCACCACTTCGATGTCTCGGTGCAGAACTCGCAGCTGCTGCTCTTCGTGTTCCTGTTCGCGTCGGCGCTGGGCACGCTGGGCGGCGGGCCGCTGGGCGACCGCATCGGGCGCAAGCCGGTGATCTGGGCGTCGATCCTCGGCGTGGCGCCCTTCGCGTTGCTGCTGCCGCACGCCAACCTGTTCTGGACGGTGGTGCTGACGCTGCTCATTGGGCTGATCCTGTCGTCGGCCTTCTCGGCGATCCTGGTCTATGCGCAGGAACTCATCCCCGGCAAGGTCGGCATGGTGTCGGGCCTGTTCTTCGGCTTCGCTTTCGGCATGGGCGGGCTGGGCGCCGCGGTGCTGGGGGTGCTGGCCGACCGCACGAGCATCGATTACGTGTACCAGGTGATTGCGTACCTGCCGCTGCTGGGCGTCGTGGCGGCGCTGTTGCCGAAGGTGGGGCGCGGCGCGCGCGGCTGAGGGAGCGCCTCGGCCCGCGCTCAGCCCTGGCCGAGTGGCAGCAGCGCCCTCAGCGCCGGCAGCCGCAGGTACAGCCCGAGCCAAGCCGCGACGCCGATCAGCAGGCACACGATCTGCGACCCCGACCCCATCTCGCCGATGCGGAAATGCGCGCAGATGGCGCCGCCCAGAAAGCCGGTGGTGAGGATGGCGCCGAGCACGCTGGTTCGCGGAATCGCGTACAGCACGGCGCAGACCAGCATGAGGGTGGCCAGCTGCGGCGCAAGCGCGGCGCTGAAGCCCGTGGCGGCCATCGGTTCGGCCAGCTTCTCGGGGGCGAACAGGCTGACGGCCGCATCGGCCAGCAGCACGAGCACGACCAGCGCGCTGAGGACGCGGCCGGTCCACACGGCGGCCGACGGGGCGCCCGTTCGGGCGGGCGAGAAGGTGGGAGACAGGGCGGAAGTCATCGGTCGCTCAGACGCAGGTCAGGAAGTTCTGGGGGCGCGAATCGTAGATAAAGGTCAACTGCCGGTCGATAGAACGGAAGTGGCTGGCCATTCGGCCGAGCGCTTTGGCAGCGTCTGGGCGCCCGGTCACGCCGGCCGCAATGGATCGCCAGCGCGGCTCAGGCCGTGGCGGCCGACAGGGCGTCGAGCCGGGCGCGCGCGCGTCGGATCGCGAATTCGTGGCGCCGGGTGCGTGCGCCCCGTCCGTAGACGCCGGCCTTCATCACCAGGCGCAGCTGCTCCCGCTGCAGCCGTGCCTTCAGGCTCTGCGCCTTTCGGCCGTAGCGCCGGCCGATCTCGCGCCGCACGCGCAGGCGCTCCAGGGGCGAGCCCAGCCGCATCCACTCGTCATCGCGCAGCAGTTCGCGCTCGGGCACCAGGTAGGCGGCCAGGGCCTGCAGGTGGCGGCCTTCGTCGCGCAGGGCGGCGCGCCACACCAGCGCGGCGGCCACGGCCACGGGCAGGCCCTTGACCACGAGCAGGGCGACCAGGCCCCAGCGGGTGTCGGGAAAGCGGTCTTCCAGCCAGGGCGAGTTCCATGCGAAGTGCATGGCCCAGGCGGCAGCGAAGCCGGCGACGGCCATGGCAACGCGCAGCGCGCGGGGGCGGCCGGTGTGGAACATGGCGCAGGCGAGACCGAAGCTGGCGACGGTGGTGTAGGCCGCATGGCTCCACAGGCCGCCGAGCAGGCCGCGGGTGACGAGGTTCAAGAGCACGGGCAACCACTGGTTCTCGATCGGGAAGCTGGCGGCGGCACGCACCGTGTAGCTGAGGTTCTCGACGACCTGGAAGCCCAGGCCGACCATGGCGCCGACGACGAGCACCGACAGCTCGGTCGGGAACTGGTTGCGCGCGACCAGCACGATGAGCATCACGCCCGCCAGCTTGAAGAATTCCTCGGTGATGGGCCCGGCGAGCGCGGGGCCCCACACGGCCACGAAGTCGGGCGACACGAGCTTGGCCGCCAGGCTCTGGATGGCGACGTTGGCCGGCGCCGACAGGTAGACGGCGCCCAGCCCGCCCCAGGCGAAGGCGAGCACGAAGGCGGCGGTCGGCAGTTGCTCGAGCAGCTCCAGCACGCGAAACAGGTAGACGAAGGCCACGGTGTAGAGCGCCCACGCGGCCAGGCCCAGCAGCGCGGTGACGGGCACGGCGCGCAGGCCGATCCAGTACAGCTGGGCGATGTACACCGCGCCGTTGGCCAGGAGCAGCACCAGCAGCCAGAAGGCGGCGCGCTTGGGCTGGAAGAAGGAGTCGGTGCCGACGGGCCAGGCGCCGGGGCCGGCTTCGGCACCGGTGGGCGGGGCGCGCAGGCCGAGCAGGACGGCATCGTCGGGCGCGTCCGGCGCGGCGGGGTGGGCGAGGGCGGCGTCGGGCGCGCCGTTCACGATGCGCCGCCTTCGAGGTCCATCGAGTCGAGCATGTCGCGCGCGTCGCGCAGGGCCTGGGCTTCGCCTTCGGCGGGGCCGTAGAAGTCGACCTGCACCACCGAATGGCGGCGCGTGTCCACCACCTGCCAGAAGCGGCCGGTGGTGGTCGGCCCGTAGTACGCGAAGGTGACGCCCTGCAGGCCCCAGAGGGTGAAGAAGTCCGTGAGGTCGCCCTCGATGCGCACGTGCTCCACACGCTCCATCCAGCGCGTCTGCCGCGCGATAGGGCCGTCCTCGTCGCCGAGCCAGCGGTTGGCCTTGACGACGAAGGTGTGGCCGGTCTTGAACAGGGTCAGCGACTGGCCGGTGCGCGAGCGCGCCACGTCCATCTCCCAGCCCGCCGCGGGCACGAAGCGGGCCGGGCCGACGACAAGGGTCTCGCCCACGGGCAACTCGCGGCTGCCGGGGGTGTGGCGGTCCCAAGTCTTGAGGCCGCCGATGTAGATCGCCATGGCCGTCGCGATGGCCAGCGTGGCGGGCCAGGTTCGGTAGGGGACGCGGCGGGTGGGCGTGGGGGGCGGGAGCACGGCCGGCATGGTGCCACGCCGGCCGTCCATGCGCTGCCGCATGCACTACGGACAACCGGCCCGTCAGCAGGGCCCGGGTTCAGCGGCGGGGCAGCACCTCCAGCGCATGCAACCCATGGTCGGTGATGTCGTAGGCGCCGTCGACTTCGCGGATGAAGCCGTAGCGCAGGAGCGCCGAGATGGTGGGGGCGGGGTAGGTGCGGAAACGCCGTCCGTCATCGGCGGACAGGCCCCGCAGCCCGGTGCGTGCGATCAGATGCCCGGCGCGCAACTCCACCAGCGCCTGCCATTGCGAACGCACGAGGTTGGGGGGTCCCAGCGGACCTGTGTCCTTGCCGCTCCAGCGCCGGACGGCCGCGGCTGGCTCGTCGGGGCTGGGAGCGGGCGAAGCGGGCGGCTCCTTGCTGTTCAACGGAAGACAGGCGCAGTGCGCCACCAAGAACTGCTTTCCATCTCCCGATCAAAAGCGCTCGCGACGAGCTGTGGTGCAGGAGCACGGCGCAATCGTGGCGCGGTTCTGCCCGACAGGACTGTTCGCAGCACTTGCGTGACCGTGCTCTGGTGGATACGCGGCGCCCCAACCTCGGACGCGATTTGCTTGTTGCGACAAGCACTTGCAGAAAGGTCCGGAACTAGTTCACGCCACCTACGCGCGTCGTCCATGTCCTACAGAAGACTTACTTTGTCTCAATTAGACTTAATTCGTTACAGTTGTTAATTAAATGTCGTGAGCACTCGATTTGCCGATTCCCACAAGCTGGATGCTGCCCTGGAGCAGTTGGACCGGTTTCTCGGCACCGCGGCGCAGCGCGGCGGCGTGCCGTTCTACGGCCCCACGCTCCTGTCGTCGATGACCGAGATGGACCAGGCGAGGGCCGCGCAGGCCGAACGCGCGGCCTACGAGGCCGCGCCGGAAGAAACCGCGATCCACTTCTGCATCACGGCGGCGATCGCGCTGGTCGAGGTGAGCCAGGCGCTGCTGGCCCAGCCGGCGCACGCCACCCCGGCCGAACGCGAGGTGCAGTGGAAGACGCTGCAAACGTACACCAAGACGGCAGGCCGCAGCGCCTACCGCGCGGCGTCGATCCTGGCCGACCGCAAGTCGGCACCGGCGTGAGGCCGACGCGCCACACGGTTGCGATGCTCGCGGACGGCGGGTTGCACGACGAACGCACCCTCCGGATGCCCGCCACGGAACGTACGGTGCTGACCACCATCGCGTGCCCGCAGTGCAAGACCGAGAACCGGGCGGCCGCCACGTTCTGCCGCAGCTGCGTGGCGCCGCTGCCCCAGCGCTCGGCCGAAGCCTTCGCGGTCACGGTGCAGGACGTCGGGCGCAACGCAGCAAAGACGCTGTCGCTGGATCGCCTGGCGCTCCCGGTGGGGCACCACATCGCGGGCTTCGACATCGAAGAGGTGGTCGGGCAGGGCGGTTTCGGCATCGTCTACCGAGCGTGGGACGTGGCGCTCGAACGCCACGTGGCGATCAAGGAATACCTGCCGGCCGCGCTGGTCACGCGCGCGAACGATTCGCTCCACCTCACCGTGCACCCCGGCGAGGCGACGCAGGCCTTCGGTGTGGGCCTGTCGAGCTTCGTCAACGAGGCGCGCCTGCTGGCGCGCTTCGACCACCGAGCGCTGGTGAAGGTGTTCCGCTTCTGGGAGGGCAACGGCACCGCCTACATGGCCATGCCGTTCTACCGCGGGCCGACGCTCAAGACGGCGCTGGACGCCCTGCGCCGCCCGCCGTCGGAACGGCTGGTGCGCAAGTGGCTGGCGCCGCTGCTCGACGCGCTGGAGATCCTGCACGCGGCCGACTGCTTCCACCGGGACATCTCGCCCGACAACATCCTGCTCACGGCCGATGGCCCGGTGCTGCTGGACTTCGGCGCCGCACGGCGGGTGATCGCCGACCGCACGCAGGTGCTGACGACGCTGCTCAAGCCCAGCTTCGCGCCGATCGAGCAGTACGGCTCCACCGGCGCGCAGGGGCCGTGGACCGATCTTTACGCCCTGGGCGGCGTGGTGCATTACGCACTCACCGGCCGTGCGCCCCCGCCCGCGACCGTGCGCGTGCTCAACGACCCCTGGCTGCCGCTGAGCGCGCAGCCCGCATTGCGTGCGACCTACAGTGCCGAACTGCTCGGCGCCGTGGATGCGGCGCTGGCCGTGCTGCCGGAAGGTCGGCCGCGGTCGGTTGCGGCCTTCAGGCAGCAGTTGGGTCTGGCGGGCGCGCCGGTGAAGAAGGCAGCGGCGCCGCAGCCCGCCGCGGCGCCGGTGCCAGCGTCGGCGCCCGCCGCAGGCCCGGAGGCCCACGCAGCCAGCGCTGCAGTCCGCACCCTGCAGGTGGACGCAGCGCCAGCGCCCGTGCCGCGCAGCACCGCCCAGCCTGCCGAGCCGGCGGGACCGACGGTGCCGGACTCGCTGCGCCCGGCGCTGGACACCGCGCCGGCTGCTCCGCGCGCCTCGTCCCGCTGGCGGTGGGCCGCCGGGACCGTCGGCGTGGCCGTGGTCGCCGCCGCGATGCTGTGGACGATGCGCGACCGGCCTGCGCCCGCAGCGCCCCCGGCTGCGGTTGCGCCTGCGGTGGTGCCGGTTGCCGCACCGGCCGCTGCGACGGCGGCTGTGGTGCCGGCGCCCGAAGCGGTGCCCGCCGTCGCCCTGGTTCCCGTCAATACCCCGCCGAGCATGGCGGCATCCACTTCGACGATGCCGTCGGCCGCCGTCGCCGATGCGCCTGCGGCGCTCGGCGCAGAGGCGACGCGTCGCAATGCACCCGTCTCGGCTGCGCGCAGCAGCGGCAGCGCCGAGCGGTCACGCGCCGCCACTGAACGCGCCGCCGCGCGGGAGCGCCCGCGCGTCATTCCCACGGCGCTCGCGCAGGCCGATGCCGCCGCGATCGAACCCGCCGCCGCCCGGCCCGCGCCGCGCGGCGCACGCTGCAGCGACCTGATGCTGCAGTCCTCCCTGCAACCCCTGGGCAAACAAGACCTTGCCTACCTGCGCGAGCAATGCAAATGACGATGACGACGACCCGCGGCGCCCGCCGCTGCGGATGGCTCCTGGCCCTGGTGATGACGGCGCTGCCCCTGGCCGGCTGCGTGACCGCGCCGCCGGCTCCGGTGGTGCAGGCGCAGGTGATGCCCTTCGAGCAGGCGGCGCAGGCGGCCGTGGACGGAATGCTGCGCCAGGGCGACGAGGGCGCAGGGCTGTTCGGTGCCAAGCCCAAGGTGCTGGTGCTTGATCCCACCATCGACGGCCTGACCGGGCAGCAGACCGCCGCCACGCAGGCGCTGGACCGCGTGGTCGCGCAACGGGTGCGCGAGCGCGGCTCCGAGGCGCTTCGCTTCGACGCCCAGGGCGTGGGCAAGGCGACCCACCTGATCGTGGGCACCATGACGCGCGCCGACAAGGCCTACCAGCTCAACCTGGCGCTGGTCGACCTGGGCAGCCGCCTGGTGGTCGCCCAGTCCTCGGCCCGCGCCTCGGCCACCGGCGTGGACATGACGCCGCTGGCCATGTTCCGCGACAGCCCGGTGCTGCCGCGCGACCGCGGCTTCGACGGTTACGTGAAGACGGCATCGACCGCGCCCAAGCAGCCCGCGGATGCCGCATACCTCGACCGGCTGGCCGGCTCGGCCCAGGCGCAGGAGGCGATGGCGCTGTACGCCGCGGGCCGGTTCCGCGAGGCGCTGGCGGCCTACCGTGCGGCCGCGGTCGGAGGCAGCGACCAGATCCGCGTGCTCACAGGGGTCTACCTGTCGAGCGTGAAGGCCGGCACGCCGGCCGAGGCCGAGGAAGCTTTCGGCCAGCTCGTGGCACTGGGCCTGTCGACCAACAGCGTGAGCGTCAAGTTCCTCTTCGCACCGGGCAGCACCG